>Ga0116227_10016176_pt1 | contig 10804 bp, 7 predicted proteins | sample S1TSphgellanicum_FD_89693 | JGI IMG/M metagenome (GOLD analysis project Ga0116227, IMG submission 89693) | Host-associated microbial communities from peat moss isolated from Minnesota, USA - S1T2_Fb - Sphagnum magellanicum MG | ecosystem: Host-associated > Plants > Peat moss > Unclassified...
AAATTTCTATTTCCAAAACTGTTCGTCACCATTTTTGGCCTGGGCTAATACCCCCGTTATAAACTAGGGGTATTTATTTATTTAATACACTAATATTATGTCCGCATACAGACAGGGTTAAAAAGAAAAACCAACAAACAAATTTTTTTTAAATTAAAAAATACATATACATATATACAGGTAATAATACATGTGGCCCTATTATTAGCTACAACATTGGCCATTGGAAGAGGAGGATCCACCCGTTGTGTGTCTGAATAGTACTAGCCCATGGCCCAAGATGTTGGCCAATAGGAACGCATGACTGTGTGTGGCCAGTGGGTGGTAGCGATGACGGGCGATGATGATGATGAGGAAAGCGAGGTGAGGTGGCGTTAGGGTTTGGGACTTCCCGTGTGAACAGCCCTCACTCCAGTTGCTTATTGCCTTCCTTTGCTTTTCTATGTGGGCATTCTTGGAATCCCTCTGAGCGCACTTCGGTTGTCGTCGTTTTATACACCTTTACAACTTTTGTGCAAAGGTAGGTTAGATGGGCTATTATTCTTAGATATACCAAGAAATTTGAAATTTATTTAATTTTTTTCCAAACAGGTTCGGGATTGCATGCTCAATGGACAAGATGTGCTTCTGCGACTAGATGTACAAGGGGTACACACACACCTGTGCATTAGGCACGGGGTTCACACTAGTTCAGTTGTAAATGAATCCACACTGAATTAGCGTCGGGTTTCACCATGGTAATTTATCCTGTGACAAATAGCTCGTCACTAGATAGGACCCCAGGTGGTGAGTATTGATGTGTTCAGATCGTTAGAAGGTAAGGAAGAATTGAAGGAAAATTGGTTCATGTCCATCATCCACTCTTGGTGGTGAATTTGGTTCTCTCTAGCTGGACCTTGCAAGATTTGTAAGGCCCTTTACAACCTAGTTTTGACCTTACAACTTGCCCTCAACATACACTAACAAAATCCTTACATGTTTTGATGGAGTCCTTTACACATGGACACATAATGTTGCAAAACTTACATGAAAGCATATTGCACATGATAACAACAAACCGGGAGTTTTGGAGCTATGTGCTAAAGGATTTGAATAGTTGGCTTTGTAGATTTAGGATTGCCCTGAAATATGAACACCAAATGTTTCATGTCCCCTAGTTCATTATGTTCCCTAGCATCAAACATAATGTCGTGTGCACAACTTTCATGTGTAAACAACATGAATAGACATATAACATCTGTGTTTAAACAATATGAACAAATATATGACATTCGTGTCAAAACAATGCACACAACATTAATGTTCAAACAATACAAGTAGAAGAATGATATTCATGCCTATTCCATACAAACCTATGAAAAAATAAATTCACAGGACTATTATTGTCAAATCTTGACCCATAAAATTTGTAATGCTTCCTTTTCCAGTAACATTTTAAGGTGGCATGTGATCTTCTATCGTCATTAGTTCGCATGTGTTTTCTTCCATTTGAACAACTCATTGGGCAACAAATGGTTCAATTTCAAAATTCCATCTCAAAGTGTTTGCACCATCATAACCTTTCCAACATGTTCTTCAACAAGATATCTAAAGCCCATTATGCTCAAATTTTATCTTCTTTTGGCCTAAGGGTGCACGTTTGGCTTACAATTTGATTAGTTTTCCCAACCTTTCAATTATCTTCCCTAATTTATGCCACAACATTTTGAACACGACTTGGACTACCCCATCATTCAATTATTAATATCTTTTGATGTGTGTGCACATGTCCCATCAACCCTATGGGTATCCACCTTTTATATTGCACTCAGGGTAATAAGCGCATGGGAACCCATCATGTAGCTCATGACACTTTTGTTGCCATTGCATGAAATGTTGGTTTCCACATGGGATGATAACAACTACATGCGCTTCCTTCAATCACATTCAATTTTTTTTGTTGACAAATTGACATTGTGCTCACCAAAGATGACATTCGCACCCTAGTCAATGTTGTCATTGTCAACCCAACATGAGTGGATTTACTTCCCCGATCTTGTGCAACTCAAAGTTTTGTTGCCTCTGATGTGATTCAACCCAAAGAAAGGAGTTATCCTCCCTTTAGCAATTGAGATATTTGGATGTCTACACAAATAAGCTTATGTGTTCTTACACAATTGTGCTAATACTATTTGGAGCTTGAAAGGGCCAAAGGGTTGAAGGGCCCTCATCTTTCTATCTTGGTTTTTTTTTCGTCAAAAAATTTCAATCACGTTGCAAAAGATGCAAACATTTTCCATCTTAAATCAAGCGATAACTATAGGCCTAATTACTTCTCGACTTTGACCCCTTCGAGACAAACCTCCCATCACCACAACCAACCTATTAGAAGCGATCAATTTTTGACATGGAGAGATTTTGACATCTAGTTTGAGCTAACTTGATGTCTTGTAAATTCTCCCTTTTCTTTTTTTTTATTCTTTTGTACATTTTCCACTTCTATGGTGTGTTTATAAATAAATTTTTGTAAGGTTATATCATTTGAACAAGCTTGATTATTTGAAAAAAAATTCCATCAACATGATTGATTATTTTGTTCTAATCTCCATCATGTCACTCCACCCACTACCCAATTGACCCCAAGTCCCCAATATGACACAATACAAACTACGAACCAATCTTGGGCAAGTATGTTGATTTTTCCATCTTAATAGGGTAAGTGAAAAAAATTTAAATTCAGTAAAAGTCAAATCATTGGGTAAAACAAAATATTCCAATGACAATGATAATCAAAACCAGTTTATGTAAACTAGGTATAGAGGTTTTTTTGTCACTAAGAAAATTATAACATGGTCGTCGACCATGACAATTACAAACGATCGCTCGATCGACAATTATGCACAAGAATGACCATTTTTGACAATAATGTTCCTAAATATTGGAAGTTCGAGTAATTTTTTTTTCGTCATTTTCTAGCGATGGTGATGGCTTTCTTGAGCAATGAACATGAGGTTCTATATATGTGCTACAAGGGCATGTCTCTTCCTCCTCCCTGAAGCAATATCATTGGATCCCCAATTTGTTCGCTCAATGCTCGAAACAATGTGAGCATCAATAACGGAGTGCCCAACAAATTCTTGACACCAATAAATGGCCATTGTTGAAGATTGTAGGGTTTGAAGTTGGAAGTGGAGTGTGAGGTGACTTTTTGTCCCAAAATTAGTAAATTTAATTTTTAAAAAAAACACATGTGGTGGGGTTTATTTACAATGGATGGGAATTTGGGGTGTCTATTTTGAAAACCCAAGAACTCCATAAAATAGGGTTGCATAAAGTGTGTGATATACAAAATACATAAGGTAGTTATTTCTACCCATAGGAGGTTGTAAGAGATAGTTTTAGATGGAGGAAACCAAGCAATGCATTTGGCAAAAGTTAATTGACAACATCCCAATTCTTTAATTAGATGAGTTAGCAAACCTTTCACATGAATCAAATTGTGTAAAATGGTTGGGCATGTATGAAGATGTTACAATAGATCCTTTGGTTATCTTTTGCACAATTTTTTTTTTTCATTTTATTGTGGATTCAATGTTCCCAAACAAGTTAATGATCCTTAAGGAAATCTAGGTACATGGCATTGCTAATAGGTCAAGATTGTTGTTGCCTATACATGTTCTTAGGAAATTCAAAGAAAATATTGTAAGGGTACATGTATGTGTTAGACTAGGCTCCAAGGACTTAATTTACAAACTATTCTATAGGGTTTTGGAAGACCTAGATTTTGATCTATCGCTTTAGAGATGAACTTGCCAAGAGGAGTTGATGAAGCACTTGGTAATTCAAGGTAGGAAGATGATAAAGTTGAAAAATACATCATCGCATTGTTCTTGAAATGTGAATGCACTATTTCCCACCAAACTTCCAATTGAAATGGAAAGATGCTTGGGTGAAAATGAGAGCTAGAAAGGATGATGGCTTCCTTTGGTTGCAATGGCACTAGATGTTCATGGTCAATACATGGAATTAAAACTTTTTAATTCACAAGTTAAAGCGAATCAAAACATTTAGGTGGAATGCCCATCATGTCATTTTGTGGCCCCAAAATTAGCCACTCACCTTTTATTGGCATTGCTCAAGAGCAATTAAAGTGTGGGAGTTAGTGTTGACCATTTTGTATTGCCTTAAGAGTCCCCTTCATATGGATTATGTAAGTAAGGCCCTTAGTTTTGAACAATGTTTGTTCAATAAAAGGTTGCTCAAAAGTCTTAAAAGATTTAATTATCTTTGAACCTTGTTGCGTGGTGTTATTCTTTGATCCATACGGATAGAACGGAATGACATTGCCTTGAATAACTCTAAACAACACGATGCTAAACTTGAAAAATGATTTGAAAATGACTTCTGGATTATGGCAGACTTGAGTGGTAGTTTATGTTATAACATATAACAAGCCCTTAAAAGAAAGGGACAAAACTGTAGAGGCTTTTGACAAGGTGTGGTGCTCACATCATGCCATTTGTGCTAGGGATGGCTTGAAAGTTAAATGGTGTTATCAACCCCCTAGATGAGATACTTTTGTGACATAGTGGTGTGGTTGTGTTTTGCAGGGGTTGGGTGTCCCCCTAGTGTCTCTTGTTCTTTTCCCCCTTTGAAATGGATTTTCTCCATTTGTTCCAATAATAATAATAATGTGATCCTTCTCCAAGGAGGTTGTGTGGGTTCAAAGGTAGTGAAAATTGAGAATGTTAAACAACCTTCTATGAGTTTTGTAAGTGTTAGTGTGGCACACTACATGACCCAAACATGGTTCTATCACATGACAGAACGAGTGTTCCCAATTGTCATCTTGCAAGAAGTTATTTTCACACTATCATCCTGCCAAAAGGACCATCATGTAGTTTTCTGCACTGCTTGCCATATTTGAACCCATGCTATGACATGCTAGTTGGCCCCAAGAACTTATTAGCAGCCTAGTTCCAACCATAAGACAAGAGTGCATTTTATTTTATTCAACCTATTTAGTATCTCCAAATATTCAAACCATGCAATAGAACTATGTGGGTGCAACTCAGGACACAAATTGACACCCACCAAGTTCATAAGGCTAAAGACATTTTTAAAAAATTAATTAATTAATTTAAGGATTTAAAATTTTTATTTTTATTTTGGGATCATACATTTGGCAAGACAAGTGTTGACCATGGAGTTCATGAATGGAGTTGTGCATAGAAACATGCACGTCAACCTGCAAAGTTCATAAGGGACAATTTAACATCACCAATGGGACCCTCCCTTTGCAACTTTCATAGTATAGTTACAATGTGATGTATGGGCTTACAACTTGGTCATGTAATCTAGACCTACCCATTGGCTGTTCAATTATTATTACTAGTAGTAATGCATATTACCACGCAATTAACAACCAAATAACATATCCAAATAACATTAATTGCATAACGGGAACTATTATGAACCCAACAATCACATGTAGTTCACATTTATATGGGGGACGAAAAAGTGTACAGAATATGGACTCACGGTACAATGGCACTCAAAGATGTGTATAGTGTGGACATTGGCAAAATTTTAAAAAATATTGCTAACCGTTAAAGCAATTTAGCCGTACTTGCAACTTCTTAATATTTTGAAATAATATGTTTCAAAGTTTGCCATACTTGAGTAATTCTAGGATTTGATTGTTAGCTAGGATTTTGATGGTTATAATATTTGGTGGGTATACTAATTTGCACAAATCAACTATGTAAGGGTAAATAGAAATATAATTCTATTAGTGAAATAAAAATATATATAATTTGCATAATTTCTAATCTAGGCTCATTTGCAATTTGGATTCCAAGAAAAAAGGAATAAGGACTTTGAGACTTTAATTTCACATTTTTTTACAAATAGTATTTGCACAAGACAAATATAAGTGAGAAAAATTTGAATAAGTCCAAGTTAAGATTTTTTTGTGTTGGTGATGATTTTTTGATATGCATATGTTAATGTGCATCAAAATTTTGGTTTCAAAAAAATGTTTAAAATAAGCTTCTATTGACAACTAAACATGTGACCTATGCTTAGAGCTAGAAATTTTGCACTTAATGAATAATATAAACAAATAATCAAATGATTTTTTTAAAAAAACCTTTTCCTTTGTAGTCCTTTGATTAAGAATTTCAAGCTTTTGAAATTTGAATATATATATATATATATCATTCACCTAATGAACATGTATTTGCATGGAAGGAAACATGCTTTTGTTGATAAAATTTTTTAAAAATTAATTACATGATTTTGTGCACTTATTTTGCATTCCTTTATTAGAAAATTATAATATGAACAATTGTTTCTAAATTGATTAAAAACTCAAAAAATACACAATATTCAATAAAATACGTTATAATTGTAACACATAAAACATTATGAAAATTCAAAATTATTCTTTTCAAAAAAAAAATCATTAGACACACCTTTTTGGAACCCAACCATGAATGATTGCATCTAGGTAAAGATATATGTGCTTTGCAAGATTGTCAAATTGGCTAAAGGTAGAGATAAATGGCAAACATTCATCTTGTTTATGAGGTAGATGTAAGAATAGCTTACACTCCTGTGGCCTGTGCCGTTGGCCTAAGTGTTATCACGTCCTTAACTGATTTTTCCTTCCAAAACCTGGTTTTTTGGAATTTATTTGAATTTTCAGCGGCACAAATCACTTAAAAAATCACTATCTCCCACATTTGGAATCCAAATCTTACCAAATAAAATTCCATTAAATCCTGCTCATCAAGATCTTAACAACAACAGTAAAGGCACATTCCAATTCTTTCGAAATTTTCAGCTATGATTTAATTTAATTTTCAGTGAAGAAATCATTCAATATTCAAGAACTTTTGCACCGCAAGTCCAAACGTCTTGGAACTAAGTCATCAAGAGCTTTCCAAAGACACCAAGAACACAATCTTAAACCCTAAACCCAATCTGAAACATCCTGGTTCGGTGGATCTCATACCTACAAAACAAAACAACCTACCTTCCTTCATAGATAGATGTACCAACTTCTATCGATAGGTTTAATTATAAGCATTAGGTTTTAAAAACTAGAACAAATATACAGTGGGTACAAGTACGGCATTTTGGCAATTGGAGAAACACAACTTGTTGGAAAACTTGCATTGGAAGCATGAGCACACAACAAAATTAACACAATTTTAAATATAAAATCATCCCTTCAACAAGTTTAATACATTCAATGCAATCATAGAGTGGCAAATGGTAGCACAATTTAAAGAAGTTCCAAGGGTTATAATGTTATGGTCTTGTTCAAGGTAATCAGAGCAAGGAGTGGCCAAAAAAAAAACACATAATGAAAAAATGATTTGCCAATAATTTTGCAATGACAAACAAATTCATTGCTTCTCAATTGCATCATAAAATGTTGAGTGCATCTAAGTTAAAGGATGGGTTTTCTATACCCACTTGAAGACAATTGCCTCCTTTGGGTAATGGTAGGGGATATGAGCTGGTTGAGTAAATGTGTAAAGAATGTGTGTATATTCTTCATCAATTCTCCGGTGAAGAATAACAATAGGCGAGTAGGAATTTCACACACATGGGGGTGAAAGACTCCATGAAATCCTTGTTTGACGGGTGAACACATATTTTCAAAAGAGGGAGTCAAATTATATTGGAGTCAAAGTCAAGTGGAGCAAAAAGGAAAATAAGTTATATAATAATAATAATAATAATTATTATAATGGAGTTAGTAAATAAATTATCCATGAAAAGAACGAGAAAGTTGCACAAGCCTAAAACATGGATATAGCAACTACATTACAAGACAAAAGAAAAGCTTGTTTTTGCACACAATGAAGTTTCTTGAAATATTCTTTACACACTAATTGGGTCCTACATTCTAAAGGAGTGTTCATGAGGTAATCATGTGAACTATGAGTTTCATTTGTTTGGGAACTTCTTGGACCATTTCTTGTTTGAACTCTCAAGTTGCCACAAGAGTGTAAAGGCATCCTCACAGGATGAGAAATGGACCTTCTCTCTGACATGGAAATGGATGAAACCCACATGAAAGTACCTAGGTACTAGATAGAGTGCCTTCCACCAACCAGTTCAGAGCCCAAAAGGAGTACCTTCCCAAGAGAAACAGGCAAGTAGTAAGGACATAATCTGTAAAGTACTCTGTAAAGGGACCCTACCTAGGAACACAATGAGCCTCTTAGAGTGACGGTAGGTGTTCTTTAAGTTGAGGTTAAAGTCCTTGGCCATGGGCTTTATTGGAATAAGGGCCGGGGTGAGGCAAAGCCAAGCCAAGCCTCATTCTGGTGAAGCCAAGGGCCGAGGGCTTTACCATATGTAAAACTCATGGATTATATTTTTCTTTTCTTTTCTTTCTCATGCTATGTGACAAGTGAAAAATAATAATGGTTCATTTGTGCCCAAAAAAAAGGAAAAAAGAACAAAAAAGTAATGGGACATAATGTGATTCATATTAATTATTTCATGGGTGTGCTCAAAAATTATTATTATTATTATTATTATTTTGGTTTTGAAGGAGCCACATTGACTGGCTCAGCATCAATTTTTTTTGGAACATTAAAATTATCTGTAAAGTCAGAAAAAGACGGCACCAGAACCCCCCTGTTTGGTCACATAGGGGATGAGATTTCAAAACAGAGGGGAAGAAAAGTCCACTGGGCTTCAACGGGGCATGAAACTCAGTTTCAAATTTGGTGCTAAACTGAGTTTGCCCTTTCTTTTCATAGGAACTCTGTGGAAACATGATGGGAAAGGTGTTTTTTTCCCCCAGTTTTGTGATGTAGCTGGAGTGACAATTATGGAATAAGATGATTTAGCTAGACTTGGTTACACACAAGATAGGAAAGTTAAATTTTTTAATAAAAAAAACCCACAATCCTGCTATATTCTTGGCTACCTACTGGAATTCATAATTAAAATATGGCAATTTGGATATTTTTTTCTTTGTAATCTGAAGAATTTGTGTTAGTTTTTCCATTAAAAAAATCCAAAATCATATTTTTCAGGTCGAAATGTGGTGAAATTTTGTCCCCAAAACCAAACATTGCTAACCACTAGCACCCGCTGCTTGGAATAAAACCCCAAAGCTGGTTATGTGGAAGGGAGGGCATTTGCATGAGGGACTTCCAGGATACCAAGACCACATTTGGGGAGTCCCAAAGGCAAATGCCCTTCTCTTACAAAAGGATATGAGAATCAACAATTCCTATTTCCTTAGATGGAAATTTAAAATTCAATATCTTATATGTAGCATCCCCAGAGTTTGTTTAGATGTAAAAGACCCATACTTCTTTTTAGTGTAAGGTAAAGGCCCTAGGACAAGGGCATGATTAGAAGACAGGTGCCACATAATGCAATCCCTTCTTTTGGTAATGCCCTCATCTAAGGGCCCTACCCAAGGTAAAGATCTTGCAACAAAAATTTAAGTGGACAAGATGATCCACTAATAGTGAGAGATCCTTTAAAAAATGGAAGACTTCTTTGTTGTCTAATTTGTTGTAAAATTTGGTGCATATATGATCTCAATCTCTAGGGAGTGTGTACATGGAATTAGACCCCATTTTTAAAACTTGGCTCAATGACTCTTGAATTTTTTTTTAAAATCCTCTCAAAATTGGGGCAGCAAGATTAAATTTTTTGAAGAATTGGGCTCAAATCTAGACCTTGAGAACCTCCACAAAAAAGTTTAATGTTTGTCAAAACTGAGACTGGAGGTTCTCTTAAAAAGAGAAGAACTGGTTAACACTGGTCTTTTTGTGTAGGGTAACTCCCTCAGAGTGAGGAGTTCCTGAAATAATTGCCCCATGGGTGGGAGCCTAGGCCAGTTTTTTCAGGGACTCCTTGCTCCAAGGTAGTTACCTGATGTAAGAGCATCTCCAAAGGTGCTCAGTATGTGATCCTGCACACTAAAATTAGAGGAAGAAAATCCAACATATGCCAGTTTAGCTCAGGAAAATGGTTTTGACTCCGTAGAATTGCGCACATTGCCAGACTCAGCAGCACTATGCAACTGCAGAAAAAGTGATCTAATCGCTGCTCAGTGTTTCTGATTGGCCCATCATAATTATTGGTCCAGGTGGTTTGCTATTAGTTGTCGCCCACCTATTTGCTGTCCCAGTTTCAATTTTATAGATGGGGTTGCAAAAAAAAATATAACTAAACTTGGATGTGAAAAATAATTTTGCAGGGTGAGATACTGAGCACCGCCGGAGACTCTCTGACAATTGAAGTGGTGAAGGATTAGTGAAATACCCCATGAAACAATGATGGATTCATGAAATTCCTGATGAAATGTCGAAATACCCAACAAAGAAAAATTGTTGCACTTTTTTTAAACAATTTAAAATTCTCATGATACTCACTGAGTACCCACTGCATATCAAGGGATTAAAAAAGAAGAAGAAAAGGACTTTGTACAGACTCCCTACGGAGGCTTCTTACAAAACTCGTACAATCTGTAAGTCGACCACGTATGTGTTGCGTATGGCGCCTCTGTACAGTGGAAGCCTCGTTTTTCATGTGGGGCAATGCCTTGCTGTACGCACTGAGCCGGAGGATTACCTGGTGACTGTCCAAGTGGAAAGTGAACAGTGGACAGTCCTCTCTCCACACCACACACAAAGGGTGTAGTGTGTCACATTGTGGCCTTGCCATTTGTATTAACAAGTATATTATGTACTGCAAAAGAAGAATTATAGAAACTCATATTTCACCATGCAAAAAATTTATCTTCAAAAAATCCTCTAAAAGAAGCCAAAATCCTTCA
>Ga0116227_10016177_pt1 | contig 10804 bp, 9 predicted proteins | sample S1TSphgellanicum_FD_89693 | JGI IMG/M metagenome (GOLD analysis project Ga0116227, IMG submission 89693) | Host-associated microbial communities from peat moss isolated from Minnesota, USA - S1T2_Fb - Sphagnum magellanicum MG | ecosystem: Host-associated > Plants > Peat moss > Unclassified...
CTTTTTGTTCTTGTGGCGGTGTTTTGTTTGTTGGTGGGGGGGGGGGGGGTTGTGGGGTTCACGGGTTCGGCCTTTTTTGGTAAGGGCCCGCTGCTGATTTTAGTTTTTTTTCGCGTTGTTTTTTTTTTTTTTTTTCCCTCCCCCTTTTGTCTTTCGGTTTTCTCCGCCGGTTTCCGTGTGTACCATGATTTGTAGAGCTTAGTGATGCGCCTCCAGTCAGAGCTGTTTTGGCAATTCGGCGCTCATATTTTGTATTAAAGAGACCAGATGATTCCTCGTGCAACATTCCTTTCTAAAGGGCTCCTGGATGCCGATCGTTTAAGGTTATATTGTATGACTGTCACCGATGTAGAGCTTGGGGATTGGAGTCCGGCTTTATGAAGGCTTTGGAAATTCTATGATGCCTGCTGTGCGATAGAGTGGCATAGGGTTCGTGTCGGATAAACTTCCGGTAGGATCTTAGTAGGTCAAACACACGAGATCAAAGATTGCGTGCAGATGTAGTCAGGATCTCACTATCGCCTGTGATCGGTTGCTCGCGATCGATTTGAACAGGGTTCCAACACAGCTACGACGATTTCAGGTCACGACCTTAAGCGAAGAACAGATCTTCAGAGCTCGCTGCAGGTGTTAGACAAGGAATTTCCCCGTAGCTCGGGTTATGTTATTAGATATGAAGCATCTGCTGCTCGGACACGTTAGTAAAAAAACCACTGTGGTATTGGAAGTCAGAAGCGAAGTATGTATTTCTGTCGCTGTCTGTGTTAGTATTGGCACTAGATGCCATAGACATGCATTTTCCCATGTCTACAGCATGAATTGTAAGGGAGTTTCCATAAATATAAGTGGAACTGATGACTGAGAGCATCTCCAGCGGTGCTTTGTGTGTGACCGCTCAAATTAAATTGGATGAAGAAAAGTCAAAACATGCAGGTTTTGGCCTAGCATTTTGGCACAGTTTTGCTGAGGCTGGTAAAAGGCACAGTGAAGCCTAACACCTGCCAGATATAAATATGATCTGACTGCTGCTCCTTGTTTTTGATTGGCCAATCATAATGATTGGTCCAGGTGGTTTGCTATTAGTAGTCTCCCACCTATTTGCAGTCCCAGTTTTAGTTTTACAGGTGGGGTTGCAGTAAGGGAAATAACTAAACTTGAATGTGAGAAATATTTTTGCAGGGTCGCATACTAAGCACTGCTAGAGATGCTCCAAAAACAGCTACTTGAGCAGAATATAATGGGATAATGCTCCTCCATGAATCAACAATTGTTTCTGTCATAGCAGTTTTTTCTATGCAGAGTCTATTCCCCGTTTAGTTAGTATTTTGGTGAACTCAGGCATGTGGTTTGGTTTAATTCTGCAATTATTATTCAAATTGCTGTTTTGTTTTGTGTATTTTAGCATGGTTGGATCTCCTCCTTTTCCAGTTTGCTGATATGTTGTTGGTTCTGCAATATCTATATCCTTGTAATCAGGTTGACTTGAATAATAAGGATGGAGAAGTTTCTCAATACGTTGGAAGATATATTTGCTGAAAAGTCATGGGTTAACTGCCACTCTGGGCATTATAAGAGAGCTGCCACCTCTTTCAACATTTTAAGTACTGGAATAAAGCGGTTGACATGGACAGAGTGATCTGTTCTTTTTGCACTTTTTCTGCTGATGCCATGATTTTTTGTTGTTCATCAATGACAAATCAGGTTGGCATGTGTTATGGTTCAGGTGAAGGAGAAGGATACCTTATGGTTTATCAAGTTTTTTGCACCTTGGTGTGGTCACTGGTATGTAACTTTTGTCCACCTCTGTTCCCACCGTGTGGTCACTATCAACATACACCTTGACTTGTTGGGAATTTGGAAGATTGTCTCCTTTCATTCGCAATGTTGACAGGAGAGAGGAAAGTTACTGGAGTTCTTCTCTTCTAACTTCTCTCTTTCTTTCTGCTGTCCTGGATCCAACCTGGGCTCCAAAGAGTTCCAATAGCTGAGGACTGAAGGATTTTTTTGCATATGTGCAGTAAGCGTTTGGCTCCAACATGGGAGGAGTTGGGGAAGGCATTGGAAGGTGAGGATGCAGTGGAGGTTGCCACTGTGGATTGCACCACCAACAAGGCCACATGTGGAAAAGCTGACATCCGTTCCTACCCCACCTTGAAGCTTTTTCTAAATGGAGAGGAATACAAGAAGTACTCAGGTACAGTACCCCTGGCTTGGGCTATGCTGCCTTCTGCTTGTGTGCATGTGAAGTATTGATTTTCAGGGTCTTTCAGTGTGCAACTGTCTTCTCCAACCAAGCCTGCACTCAAGCTCCATGTCTGCTCTACCTTTTCACAGTGACAATATGTGTAGGAGCAGTCTGCTCATAGGCTGTATCATGTACTACACTATGAAATCAGTCAGCTTATGCTGGTTGTTTGAATGGTTTTGGCACTTGGCATGGACAGGTCCTCGTGATTTGGAGGCTTTGAAAGCATATGCATTGGAAGCTGCAGCTGAGGTTACCAAAGCAGGCACAGATCCTGATGAAGCTGCTTTGTAAGCATATGAAGAGAACCATGAAGGCTATATGAGTTAGAGACAGTGCTTGTTGATAACATGTATCATCTGCTGCTATTGAAGGCATATAGAAGCCTTTTAATATATGGTTCCGCTTTGTATGGTTCAGTCACATCCCAAATTGAGGAAAGTAAAGGCCAACTCTTTTGGAGTCAGCAAATTCTATGTATGTGGTTGTCAGTGTATGAGTATGAACTTTTGCAGAGTTTTTTTTGCTGTGTATGAATGTATTACAAATATTGTTTCTTTGTAATGATCATGAAACATGGAGTTTTAACCTTCATAGACAGATTTTGCAAATGAATTGTGCCCTATGCCTGGTACACAACACCCTGACACAAGTGCCTTTGGTGCTTTAGAAGTGGAAGTCTTGAAAAGAGGAATAGTGCGGTTTAGGAGGGTTGCCTCTGGTTTTGTACTGGTACAGTTGGGACCTGAGGTTGCATGTGCATAAGGTGTGTTTGGGTAGGCTTAGTTTGTGTGCAATTTTCAGTACTATTACCATCTTTGAGATCATGACAATAAGGTTTAGGTTTTACATCAGCTTTGGAACAGAAAATGAGAGATCCTTTTGACTCTTTTGTGTTCTTGTTGCAGTGACTGCATAATGGAGACCTGCTTAAGAGACCGGCAAGCCTAGCACACAGAACCCTCTGATGTGTTTTTGCGACTGTTAAGCTGGAGTATTTTCTAGCCATTTTCTGGGAGAAAGGAGTTGCTACATTAGAGGGCAGTGGAAGAAGTTTCAAAGATGTGAAATCTTCAGTTTTGTGTTGGTCTTTGTGAGTACTATAACATATCAGAAGAGACTTGCACATCTATGATAGGGATGTGCAATTGCCTGAATAGGACTTCGCATGTGTAGCAGATCATTGCCGAGATTGTTGTGAGTTACATGATCTTGCTGTCCACTATACAGTTTGAGAGGCTCCCGTTTCATAGAGACTTGTACAAGATAGAACAGTAGGCTTTACTTCTTGTAAGATCATCCCACTGGTACAGCCTTTGGGATTGTGGTGGCTCTGTGATGCAAGAACATGGGGTGGTAGATAGTTATAGCTTTGCACTTGAGTGGGTGCAACTAATTTAGCAAGATATGCAAGTCTTACATCTTGTTGTAAGACCCAATGATGTAAAGAGAGTGGATGGTGTTGCCTTATGCCATGCCAGAGAGGAGCTGACCTCTAAATGGTGATGGCAGATAATTATCTTAGAAATTGTCAGGTGGTCTGTTCATCATGGAGTAGGGTGGGGTCACCCTTTGCAATATAATTCAGAAATCATAATTGGGATAGTATATACTGTGAGTTTCTTTGTCGGTTCTTCAGTGGCAGGATACATCACTCTAGAGCTGGAGTCTTATAAGAATGTGGTTACCTACCTATTACTTTTCTTCTGACATTGTCACAGGCACACATTTTCCCTCATTCTGCCCTACTCATGGTCCTGTTGGTGTTCGTGGTCAACATCCTTACTACTGCTGTGCTCTGTGATAGCCCCCCTGCTCTTGTCTTTGTGCTTATGATCTTTGTCTTGTTGCTGCTTTACACCTCCACCTCACCTTCCTTGTGGTCTTCATGCTCTTTGTCTTGCAGTAGTTTTCCTCTGTCACCTCCCTCATCCTCCTCTCTGTCCTTGTTGATAGATCCTGCACATTTCTGGTACTGAGGCATGATCACTGGTGAATTTGTTTGTAGAGGTGGATACTGCTGACCTGGAGCAATTGTAGTTAGTTCATATGAACGGATGCAACCTGGGCAGTTGAGAAGATCAAACAGGTGCTCAGGCCAAATACTTATCAATGTGAAGCCACATGAAGACCAATTAAGCTATGTGTTTCTGACCTTGGTGACTGCAATGTAGAAGCAGATTCTTGGTTGTTGTGTTGACAGTGCTGGTTATTTAAGTCAGTGATGGCAACGTAGAAGCAGATTCTTGGCTGTTTTGTTGTCAGTGCTGGTGGTTTGTCAGTGTTCAATTCCACTAGTGGTATAGAAGATGCAGTTTCACAGTACTGACTTTGGCTGTGTTTAGATTTGACAAACATAATTGGTGTTCAGAGATGTGGCATGCACAGGAATACCATTGAATGCACATATTTTTTGCCATGGCAAGTACTTTGAGAGCAGCAAGATGTTTAACGAAGAAATGCTGACCTCAGTTTTTTAGCCTTCTAGTCTTTCCTGAAGCAGTATGTGGAGTAGGGATGTCATTCTGGTTACGTGGAATTAATTTGGAAGGAGATAGGGTCCAATACTCCAGAATGTGAAGTTTAAAGCAGCTGGAAGGTCTGCATAGATTGTGGATTCGTAAATTGCTTTCTTCCTGGTTTTATTGCAGGACAAAATGTGAGAAATGAGAAGCTAGAAGGTGAAGAACTACATTCAATCAACTGGGCTTCAGATCATGGACAGAGAACTTTGTCAGCAATGCTTTCAAAGGAAAGGAAAGAGTCACAAAAGAGGCCAATTCTAGCTCAGGTTACAAGTTTGGCAGACAGTTCCCAATAAGCTTTGCACAGTGCTTGTGAATGAGTTGTAGATATGAAAATAGGTCATCGAAATTGAAGCTGGTTGACATCAACTTTTCTGGGACATGAGTGTATTCTTGGATATTACATTGACCACTGAAAGATCTTTCAGGTCTGTAGGAGCAACTGTAGAACATCGATTTTGTTTCAAAGATCTGAGCAGCAGATATGTGGACAATGCAGTATTAGGATGGCAACGTCTATGTCCTCAGGCTGAGTAGCAGGTGGCTGTGAGCCAGGTCTGATCAGTGGCCATTATCTCATGTAATTGACACTAGAGAGAGACTCTGCCACATCATTAGCAACTTTGTAGACTATTTGTTAGACCTCACTATGTTCTATGTGCCAGTTTGCATGTATTTGAAATAGCAGTTGGCCGTCAGAAGCTTAGGGTGAAGGGTGAAATCTCTTCTGAGTGACAATTATGTACATTAGTGCCATTCTCCATGGATTCAAAAACTAACAACTACTAGTAAGCTCTGACAAGTACTAGTGGAATGAAATTGAATTGTCACTATCTCCCACAATTCAAATTGAGGTGAGACTGGTATGAGGCTGGTATTACCTCAGTCATTTTGAGGGCAATATAGGTACATGGCTCATGTTGTTTCCAACCAATACCGGATTGGTAAGCTCTTGAATGCTTGCAGGCAAACTGATTCTTGCTGATAGAATGACCGGGTAAACGCTTGGAAACTTGTGAAGCTCAGGAACAGAGAAGAGAGACAAAAGAAGGAAGCACAGTAAGGTCAAAAGAGAGTGATGGAGATGGATAGCTTGAGAATGGATTCACCTCTCACTTGCCATGTTGTCAGGTTGTTTCTCCAATTCCTGAGCTAAGGTATAGTATTGAACACACTATCAACAATCCTCTGCATTGGATTTGCAAATCCAGTCTTCTCATTGTTGTGGAAGGACTTTTTCTTGGTGGGGGGTGTGTGTTTTTCTGCATCTGGTCCTTCCTTTCACAACTTCACATCTTGCTCTGGTTTCTTGGATGCTGAAATATCTCTCCTATTGTTCTCCTTCATTGCTTCGCATGGCCAGCAGTCTTGTAATGATCATGTTCCTGTTAATTTTTGTTAATTTTGTTGTTACAGTGGTGGTGTGCAGATTCGGAAAATTACAGTGGAAGTGCAAATTTTCTTTTAGAATACTCTAACTTTGGGTTCCTTATGTGACAATTTTTAAACAGCAGCAGTTTGTTTCCAATCCCATGACTGGTGACAATCAATCATGCGTTGGCTTTCTTGGCAAGTACTTCAGAGAACTTGACAACAATCTCTTGAATGGCAATGACTCAATTCCTCTGAACTGGGTGAGGGTTCTCCACTTTTGTTAAGCAGTATATCTGATATTGTGCTTCGGGTTTGGAGCAAAGAAGTTGTGATAATTGTGGTGTTATTCATAATTTTTTAGTTTGACATTGAAGGGTTGTCTTATGAAGGGATCTTGCTCCATCCTAATTAAAAAATAGGACTGCAGGGTTTATGAGTTATTGAAGTAAATGAAGCAATGGATCTACATTGCAAAATTGGAGAATTTAATAATTGTGTGACTGCACATATGTAGCTTACTCTTTGAGGTGCATGCCAGCCTAGTTACATCTTATAGCAATGAAAAATAGCCTAAATGGGTACCAGAGGTTTGGCTCAAAGGTGAGGACCAGGCAAAACACTGGTTCACACCCCCAATTCACTTACTCTGCATTGTGGACCCTAGGCAGAAGAAGTATTGTGAGGTTAGGAACCTTGGTTTTCATATGTTGCCTTGGGCTTCTATGTGGTTTTTGGCTTGCAGTGTAACCCTAATCAATTTGGGCAATTCTTTAATTCTCATACCATTCTTACAAGGGTGAGATCCCAGGGTGGGGGCATTCCTTGAATAAAGGGCCTAGGATGAGGTGGTACCCCAATCCGGCCCTACATTTGGGAATGTTCCCCACCATTGGGCGTTACCCATTGAGAACACAAAGTGAACACCATCACAAACCTAAACATAAGTAGATCACAAGGTGGCAAGAGTGAGAGGCACCTTATTGGGCTACAAGGGGCCTCTTACAATTGCTGTGTGACAATATAAAGGTTACATAGGAAAACCCTATGTCATTTACCGATCGGTATTGTTCATAATTGGCCTTATGAATTCAAAGGAGACAAGCAGTACAGGGTCATAATGGCTCTGCCCTTTATGGCAAGTTCAAACAAAATCACAAGAAGTGATGAAACTGTAAAGATTGTTAGTGTAAATATGTGTAGTGTAAAGTACTAGGTTGAGGGCATTACCAAAATAAGAGCGCATGATGTCGAGTGCAGGCCCCATTTTGGTAATGCCCTCGACCCAGGGCTTTACCCAACATAAAGACCTGTCAGAAATTCAGTGGAAAAACTCAGGCGAAACAGGAGGGGGGGATTATGAAAAATGAAATGCCCTCCCAAAAATGGAGAAAAAGGGAAACAGCAATGGGGGCATTATGAAAAACGAAATGCCCTCCCTGCTCCTGGATGAAAAAATATGCTTTATAAGGTTACATGCATATATGGTAAACAGGCTAGTGACTGAACACTTAGTGTCTCAGTCACCTCTGTCTCACTCAATTTGCCTCCTTTCCACCTGAACTCTGAAGGTAAAGTATAGCCCCCTAGAAAGGGCACCCATGGTTCTTCAAATTGTTCAAAACCGGTCTAAAATGAGGAACATACACTCCTTCAAAGTTGGGGGTAATTGGTTAAAGAAAATGGATCAAACACATGGCAGCCCATGATGGCTTGTTTAGTCACCTAAAACCAAACATTAACTTGGGCATCAATGAAGGTTATCTACTCCCATATCAAACTAGATGCAAATTGAGATGAAACATTTGCTCAAAGTAAGTGTTCACTTTTGATCATAAGGCTCAAATTGCATGCAAAATAGGGCTTAAAGATTGACGATAATGGGTAAACATATTCGTTCACCAAATCTGCCGCCCCTTTCCCAAATGTTTGTGAGTGCGCATTTTCCGTCGCCCTCACCAAGCATTTAACTCCCAGTCATGTTGGGAGTTTTGAGCTTCTCAAAGCTTCTTTGAGCTTGATGCTCTCCAGTTGTTGTTTGTCTCTAGTTTGTGTTTGTAGGTTTGTTTGAGTTTTTGTAGCTATTGGCAATGGCGATGGCCTCCCCTCTTTAGTCTCTTTCAACTTTCTTGTCTTTCCTTTGTATCTTGATGTGCTCTTTTTCATCTCTCGTTTTTGTCTTTCCTCTTTCTCTTGCTACTTATTTTCTCATCTTTCATTCTTGTTTCTCATCTCTCTTTTGTGATTATCTCTAAGTTCTAAGCAATGGATAATCAATTGTTGGTGATGGTGATCGATGGTGCACTTTTTTTTTTCTTTCAACTATTTCAAAATTTGAAGTTTTCTTCCTTCTTGGTGATGGCGATTAGCACCCCGTTTCTTTTTAGACCCAAAGTACTGTTGGCAATGGTGATCCACTCCCTCTTTCTGCTTTTCAACTCTCTCAAAGCTTAGAGAGCTAAACTTTCTTACTGTTTTTTAAACTTAGAGTTTTGAACTCTCTTATTGCTAATGATGGCGATCCACCCCCTTTTTTTCCTCTTTCAATTCTTTTAAAGGTTAAAGCTTTAAGTTTTGTAGTTGATGTCTTTGAGCTCAGAGTTATTAACTTTCTTGTTGCTAGCAATGGTGACCCACCTCCTTTCCCTCCTTTTTCAACTCTCTTAAAGTTTCAAGTTTTGAATTTTCTTGTTGTTGGCAATGGCAATCCACCCCATGTCTTTCCTCTTTCAATTCTTTTAAAGCTAAGAGCTCTAATTTTTCTTGTTGTTCTAAGCTCAAAGTTTTGAGCTTCCTTGCTATTGGTGATGGTGATCCAACTACCTTTATTCTTTTCTCAACTTTCTCAAAGTTGAAAACTATAAAATCTTTTGTTGTTTTTTTTTCCTTAGCCATATTAGCTATTACAATTGTGCCCCCTCACTCCTCTAAACCTAGACTTGTCGATTACTTTCAACCTTCCTTCTCTCATCAACCTCCTCTTAATCCTTTCCCATTTTTTGGTCATTGTTCATGGTTTCTTTTATCTTTGTTACTACCTTTTTTTCATTTGTTGTTTTGTTAATATATTTCTCTCATTTGTTGTTCAACTGTTACATTTTTCTCAATTGTTATTCAACTACTACCTTTATCTCAATTACTATTACCTTTTTTCATTTGTTATTTAGTTGTTACATTTTTTTCATTTGCTATTCAACTATACTACCTTTCTTTCAATAGCTAGTGGGTAAAAACACAGTAAAAGGAATCACAATGACCAAGGTTGGAGTCCTTACCATGGATTGCATTTTACATGTGTCCTACATGTATTAGTCTATTAAATATCAAACTTGTATTTTAAATGTAATTTTTGTGATTAGATATTAATATTGAGACCAAACATGACTCATATTATAATAAGAACTATATTTTTTTGCATGAGGACCTACATTATAGTTAAATATATATATTTTTGAACCATAATGACAAATTTTGAACTTTTTGGACCATTAAGGACATTCAAATCAAAATCAACAACATTCGTTAAAAGGATTCAACACATGTGCATTTAAAAATATAAACACATGTGGCCCTTCTTATGAAGTATATTAAAGCTCACAATAAATTTGAGAACATTTGATGAAGGTTTGAATAATAAAAAGCACATTCAAAATTTAAAGTCTTTAAAAGGACATTGTCAACAAGTGTTTTATGTATGACAAAAGACTTTAATAACATAGTGAAATGATTCCAAATTCATAGGAGTCCAATTTCATGAACATTAAAACAAAATTTAAAATTATGGATAAATAATTCATTAAATACAATTAATGATGATTTTCCAAAGTAATGTAAGTGCAGTTTTAAGCACTATCAACAACTTCCTTGGCTCCTTTTATTGCGAATGTCTTCTTTATTTTTCAATCGTTGGAAGGTAATAATTTTGTTGCTTAACACCCTAATGCTTGTTGTTTAGTTGGTGCTTACAACCTTGCTTATTATTGAACCCATGTTACGTAACCCAAATTCACCCTCATGACCTATTTGAAAATCATGGTGAAAACAATCACCCACTTCAACAACAACCACTAGAGACCAAATTGTAGTGAACTATTTCTAACATGCTTCTCAATAGTTTTTTGAGTTGTTTGTTGTATTGGAAAACCCAATTTTATTGCTCATTTGGCTTGCTTATGTTCCTTTTCCTTTCTATTGTTTACTCTAATTTCTTTTGTAATTACTTGAATTCCATTATTTTTTTCTTTAAGATGTCTTGGTATTTATAATTAGTCACAACATGTGACTGAAAATAATTGATTAATAGTTCATTTCCTTTAGTGCATCTTGCTAGGATAGTAGGTTATGCACCTTCATAGATTTTTTAGTCACATTTGGAGACAACTGAGTTTTTTGTAGCGACTTTTGAATATTTTCAAGACTACCCTCATTTAGGTTTACAATATCAATCTTTGTTGCCTATTGGTCTATCACTATAGGGCTATGGGGCATATTTACATAGTATCACTGGTCATTTTATAGATAGGTAGATTCTTAAATCTTAGATGTTGATATGTTTAAGCTATATGGAGAAATTTTGCCACAACAGTTTTCTTCCCCTCCCCCCCCACCCCCTCCCCCACCCCCCACCCCCCCCCCCCCCCCTCCCTCTCATCTTTCCACCTAA
>Ga0116227_10016178_pt1 | contig 10803 bp, 7 predicted proteins | sample S1TSphgellanicum_FD_89693 | JGI IMG/M metagenome (GOLD analysis project Ga0116227, IMG submission 89693) | Host-associated microbial communities from peat moss isolated from Minnesota, USA - S1T2_Fb - Sphagnum magellanicum MG | ecosystem: Host-associated > Plants > Peat moss > Unclassified...
ACGCCAGGCGAGCGGGCTTTCAGGCTCCGCGGTGAGGGCATGGCGGATATCAAGTACGGCCTCGTTCAGTTGTTCCGCCCCGCCCAGCGCCACCAGGGCCTGAGCGTGGTTGATCCGCAGGAGCGGGGCGTCGGGCTCGAGCTCGACAGAACGACGATGGGCGACCTCGGCGTCCTTCGTATGCCCGGAATCGAAGGCGATCTGGCCCTTGATCTCCCAGAGGTAGGGGTTCTTGGGCTGGTCCACGATCAGGGCGTCGATCGCCTTCGTGGCGGCGTCGGAGTCGTTCTGGCGATAAAGGGAGATGGCCCGGGCGTAGCGGGCGGGGAAGGACTGATCGCTTGGGGGATAATCCGCCAGAACCTGACCCGCGCCATCGATAAATCCCTCCAGCTTGGCCTTCATGATGGCGTGCAGGGCCAGAGCCCGGGGCGAATCCACGTCGTCATAATGGGCTTGCTTGGTGACCCGTACGCGCAGCGCTTCGATCCGCTCATCCGACAGCGGGTGGCTGCGGAAATAGGGGTACTTCTTCTCGTCGTCGAAGACCTCCTGGTACCGGAAATTGTCGAAGAACCGCACAAGCCCGCGTCCCGAAATTCCAGCCTTGTCCAGATAGGTGGCAGCCGCCTGATCGGCTCGGGATTCCTGCTCACGACTAAAGCCTAGCGCCGAAAGTTCCCCGAAATAACCTGCGGAGAATATCAGGCTCGCGGCGGCGTCCGGCGCGCCGGCCACGGCGGCGAGGATGCCCAGGCCCACGGATATCAGCATGGGCGCAAGCGCGTGGTGCAGCACATCACCGGACCGCGCCAGGTGCCCGCCCGCTATGTGGCCGGTTTCATGGGCGATGACCCCTATCAACTCATTGGGGTTTTTGGTCTCGAGGATCAGGCCGCTATACACGAAGATCTGTTGGCCGCCGGCGGCGAAGGACTGCAGCTCATCGCTGGAGACCAGGTGAATCTGCACCGCCTTGGGGTCGAGCCCGGCGGCCCGGAAGATCGGGTCCGCCTCCTCATGGAGAATATGCTCGATCTCCGTGTCGCGTATGATCGAGATGCTCTCATCGTCGTCGGCCGCCCAGGCGCCGCTGATCGGCGCGAGAATGAGGCCCGCCACGGCCAGGACCGCGCAAACGGCGCGAACCCCTTTCAGCGGCCCGTGAAAGCTCAAGCGACCTGATCTCCCGCAATGAGCCCCGACGTACCTTAGATTGTCAGGCCCCGCGGCGCCACCATCCCCGCTTCGGCGCGGGCGCGGGCTCCGAGATCTCGGCGGGATCGAAGATGGGCTCCGGTGGGGGCGGAGGCGCGGGCGGCGGCGCGAAGGCGACCACCGCCGGGGGCTCGACAACGGGCTCCGCTGGAGCCTTCGCCTTGGCGCGCGACTTCCTGACCGGGGCGGCCACCGCCGGTTCAGGCTCGGGCGTCACGGCTATGTCGGCTTCAGCGGCAGCTGCCGCCGGCGCGTCCACATCGGCCGCGGCCGTCTTGGCTCTCCCGCGTGGGCGACGCGTCTTGGCCGGCTTTTCCGTCACGGGCGGGAGCTCGACCCAGATCTCATCGCCATTGGCCGCCAGCGTGGTTTCCACGCCGGCGACGATTGGCGGGGCGGGCGGGGCCTCATCGCCCAGAATCTCCGCGGAAAGAACCGCCGGGGCTTGGTGGGTTTCGACGATGGCGGGTTGGGCCGTCTCCCCCGCCGCGGTCTCGGCGATCGCCACCGCGCGCTGGGAGGGACCGCGCCATTCATAGGGGTCTTCCCCGCTCAGGCGCGCTGGCCAAGACCAGCCATAGGCGTCCGGAGCCCCTGTTTCATCGCGCATCCGGCGCCCGCCGCGACGCCCGCGGCGGCGCCTGCGGCCTTGGCTGTCCAGCTCGCCTTCACCATCCGCCGCGGCGGTCGGAGCGGGAACGGCCGTCGCCACGCCGGCTTCGGGCTCCAGCCCATCCTCCCGCCGCCCACCGCGCCGCCGACGTCGGCCGCGTCCGCGACGGCGGCCGCCATCATCATCCGCGCGCGCTTCGCCCCGGCCGCCTTCGCTTGACGCGCGCGTAGCGGGCCGGGCGGCCTCATCGCTATCTTCGTTATCTTCAGCGTCGCTGAGAACCGCCTCATCGGCGATGTCGTCTTCGTCGTCTTCCTCATCCTCGAACACATCCTCGACGAGGGATGGCGCGAGAGCCGGGCGGCGCACGGCGACGATCTCGTGGGGAACGTGAGAGAGGCGCTCGATCTGATGCTCGGCCTGGCCAAGCGTGTCATCGATTGCGACGCTGACGAACACGCCATGGCTCTCGACCAGGCGAGTCAGGCTTTCGCGCTTGTGGTTGAGCACATAGAGCGCGACCTCCTGCGGGGCCTTGATCACCAGATCGCCGCCGCCATTGAGGGCCTCGACTTCCACCGCGCGCAGAACTGAGAGCGCGGCGGACTCCACCGAGCGGACGCGGCCTGCGCCATTGCAGTGTACGCAGACGTGGGTCGTGCCTTCCAGAATGCCTGAGCGGCGACGCTGGCGGCTGATCTCCATCAGGCCGAAGGAGGAAATCTTGCCCATCTGGATACGCGCGCGATCGACGGCCAAGTGGTCCTTCAGCACCTTCTCCACGGCCCGGTTATTCTTGGCCTCGTCCATGTCGATGAAGTCGATGACGACGAGCCCAGCCAGATCGCGCAGACGCAGTTGCCGGGCGGCTTCCTCGGCCGCTTCCATATTGGTCTTGAGGGCCGTGGCTTCGATGTTCCGCTCGCGGGTGGCGCGACCGGAATTCACATCGATGGCGACCAGGGCCTCGGTCTGGTTGATCACCAGATAGCCGCCCGAGCGCAAGGGCACGGTGGGCGAATAGATCTGCGAGAGCTGATCCTCGACCCGGTGCGTGACGAACAGGGGCGCCGGTCCCTCATGAAGCTGAATCTTCTTGGCCTGAGAGGGCATCAGCATGCGCATGAAGTCGCGCGCCTCGACATAACCCGCTTCGCCTTCCACCCAGATCCCGTCCAGGTCTTTGTCGAAGAGGTCGCGAATGGCCCGTTTGACCAGGTCTTCTTCCTCATAGATGAGGGCCGGAGCGATGGAATGTAGGGTCTTGTCGCGGATCTGACTCCAGGCTCTGGACAGATATTCATAGTCCCGCTTGATCTCGGCCTTGGTCCGCTTGGCGCCGGCGGTGCGCACGATGAGGCCCATCCCCTGCGGCACGTCGAAATCGGCGACGATGGTGCGAAGACGCTTGCGGTCGGTGACCGTGGTGATCTTGCGGCTGATCCCGCCGCCCCTGTCGGTATTGGGCATAAGCACGCAATAACGGCCCGCCAGAGAGAGATAGGTCGTCAGGGCCGCGCCCTTATTGCCGCGCTCTTCTTTGACCACCTGGATCAGCATGATCTGGCGGCGCTTGATGACCTCCTGAATCTTGTAGCGGCGCATCAGCCGCCGACGGCGGCGGGCGACCTCCTCGTCCATCTCGTCTTCGTCATCCCCGCCGAGGGAATCGGTGGGCTCCTCGCCGCTTGACCGCTCAGGCGCGCGATCCTCATCATCCTCGTCCTCGTCCGCCTCGCGCATGAGCGCTTCGCGGTCGGCATGGGGGATCTGGTAGTAGTCCGGATGGATTTCGTTGAACGCGAGGAAGCCATGGCGATTGCCGCCATACTCCACGAAGGCCGCCTGGAGGCTAGGTTCAACCCGGGTGACCTTGGCGAGATAGATATTGCCGCGGAGCTGTTTCTTGCCGCGGCTTTCGAAATCAAAATCCTCGATCTGGTTTCCGTTCAGGACCACCACTCGCGTCTCTTCGGCGTGGGCGGCGTCGATCAGCATTTTCTTCGACATAAAGGGAGGCTCCGTGGCGCGCGGGGGCTTTGAAAGCCCGGCGCCGGCTGGGGGCGCGCGCGCGAACGGCGTCATCGATCCCGGCGCCGAATAGATCGGCGCTCTTGAGATTCGTGGACGTTATGATGGCTGCGCAGCCCATGGTTCTTGCTCAGGTCGCGCTCGAAGGGTCGGGGGCGCGAAAGGGGTGACGCGTCAACGCTTTAGCAGCACGACCCGACGATGTGGGCCGGGCGACCTCGCCCCAACGGGACAATATCGGCGTTTCGCCGTAACACCCTAGGCGAAACCCATGCGAAAGGAAAGGCGGCGCGTCTGGCCCCTTGACAGGGTATGACTCGGCGAGGCAAATATTCGCTATCGCGAAAACGATTTCGCGGCGGCGTTTTGCCGCCAATATCCCGCCCTCCATCAGGTCGGAACAAGACGAGGATTCACGGGGTGGGAACGGGACCAACCGCCGCATGGCCGGAAGACTCCCCGCTCGCATCCGGGCCGTTGCGAGGCGTCAAGGTTCTCGATCTCACCACCGTCGTCATGGGCCCGTCGGCGACCCAGATGTTGGGCGATCTCGGTGCGGATGTGGTCAAGGTGGAGACGACCGGCGGCGATACGCTCCGGCTGATCGGGCCCTGGCGCAACCCCGGCATGGGACCTCTGTTTCTTCAGGCCAATCGCAACAAGCGCGGCATCGTGCTTGATCTCAAGACGCCGCGGGGCAAGGCCGCGGCCGAGGCGCTCGCCGGATCGGCGGATGTGCTGGTTTCCAATGTCAGGCCACAGGGCCTCAAGCGCCTGGGCCTCGACTACGAAACCCTCAGCGCCGCCAATCCAAAGCTCATCTATTGCGCCGCCGTGGGTTACGGGTCGGACGGCCCCTATGCCGGCGCCGCGGTTTATGACGACCTGATGCAGGCCGCCTCCGGCATCTCCGGTCTCTTTCGCCTGGTGGATGGCGCGCCCCGCTATGCGCCGGTGAATATCTGCGACCGCGTGGTGGGGCTCTATGTGGTCAATGCGGTGACCAGCGCGCTCTATCACCGGGCCATGACGGGGGAGGGCCAATTCATCGAAGTTCCGATGTTCGAAACCATGGCCCAGTTCGTTCTGGCGGATCACGTCGGCGGGGAGGTGTTTCAGCCGCCCGAGGGTCCCATGGGCTACCGCAGGCTGATGTCGCGCACGCGCGGCCCCTATCCCACGGCGGATGGGCATCTGGCCCTGGTTGTCTATACAGACCGACAGTGGCGTGACTTCACAGGCCTGGTGGGTGATCCCGATCTGATGACGCGCGATGCGCGTTTCGCCACCCAGGACGCCCGCACGCGCCACGCCGAAGACGCCGGCGCCTATCTCGCGGGGCACCTGAGCGGCAAGACCACCGAAGCGTGGCTTGAGGCCCTTCGCAAGCTGGATATCGCCGCCTGCAAGGTCAATTCGCTGGAAGATCTGCTCACCGATCCGCATCTTGTGGCGGTGGATTTCTTCGAGGATTTCGAACACCCGAGCGAAGGGACGCTGCGCACGACCCGTTTTCCGGTCCGCTTCAGCCGCTCGCCCGCATCCATCCGCCGCCCTGCGCCACGATTGGGAGAGCACACCGACGACTTTGTGCCGCCTGAGGTCGCGGCGGAAGAGCCTCAGTCATGACCACGACCGCCGAACGGCCCGCCATCCGCTTTGAACGGCGCGGCGCGGCGCTGTGGGTCTGGATCGACCGCGAAGAGCGGCGAAACGCCCTCAATCCGGCGGTGATATCAGGCATCGCCGAGGCCGTGACCCGCGCCCAGGCGGACGCCTCGATTCGGGCGATCGTGCTGACGGGCGTGGGTGAGCGGGCGTTCTGCGCGGGCGCTGACCTCAGCGTGGGCACATCAACCTTTCAGGCCGCGCCGGATGAGCCGACGACGGATTTCGGCCGGTTGGCGCGCCTGGTGCGGACCTGCGGCGTTCCGATTATCGCCCGGGTGAACGGCGCCTGCGTGGCGGGCGGAATGGGGCTCATGGCGCTGTGCGATATCGCCATCGCCGCGGACCATGCGCGCTTCGGCCTCCCCGAGGTGAAGATCGGCGTCTTTCCCATGCAGGTCCAGGTCTTCCTGCGCGGGATGATTGGGACCCGCCATCTTAACGAGCTCTGTTTGACCGGCGAACTCATCACCGCGGCGCGCGCGGCCGAGATCGGTCTGATCAACCGCGTGGCGGCGCCGGGCGAACTGGACTCGGCGGTGGCGGCTCTGCTCAAGACCCTGACGGCCGCCTCGCCCACGGCGGTCAAACGCGGCAAACAGGTGATCTTCGCCATGGAGATGATGGCGTTTCCCGAGGCCATGGCCTTTGCGGAGGCTCAGATCGCCCTGGCCTCACGTTCCAGCGACGCCGAAGAGGGCCTGGCGGCCTTTAACGCTAAGCGGCCCCCCAAATGGCTGACCGACAGCGATGTCTGAAAAAATCGTCCGAATCGGCGGCGCCTCCGGGGCCTGGGGCGATAGCCCCCGCGCCATTGGCCAGCTCCTGGGCGAGCCGGTAGATTATCTGATGATGGATTACCTGGCCGAGGTGACCATGTCGCTTCTGGCGCGGGCGAGGATGAAGGTCCCCTCTGGCGGGTACCCACCTGATTTTATTGGCTATCTGAAGCCACACCTGGCCGACATCACCCGCCGCGGCGTGAAGGTTGTGAGCAATGCCGGCGGCGTCAATCCGAAGGGCTGCGCGGAGGCGTTGCGAGAGGTCTGCGCGGGGCTTGGCCTGAACCCCCGTATCGCCGTGGTGGAAGGCGATGATCTCATCCCCATGATCGACACCCTGCGCGCCGCTGGCGTCACCGAGGCGGTCTCGGGCGCGCCGCTTCCCCCGCGCATGCTGACCGCCAACGCCTATCTGGGGGCGCTGCCCATCAAGGCTGCCTTTGATCGCGGGGCAGATATTGTGATCACCGGCCGCTGCGCCGACAGCGCCCTGGCGCTGGGCGCGCTCATGCACGAATTCCACTGGGCCGATGACGCCTATGATCTTCTGGCTGCCGGCAGTCTGGTGGGGCACCTTCTGGAGTGCGGCGCCCAGGGCGTGGGCGGGCTGCACACAGATTGGCGCCTTGTCCCGGACTGGGCCAATATCGGTTATCCCCTTGCCGAATGCCGCGCCGATGGCGGCTTTGTTTTGACCAAGCCTGCCGGAACCGGCGGCTTGGTGACCCCCGGCACCACGGCCGAGCAAACCCTCTACGAGATCGGCGATCCCGCCGCCTATATCCTGCCCGATGTCATCGCCGACTTTAGTGGGGTGCGGGTGACCCAGATCGGTCCAGATCGGGTCGCGGTTTCCGGAGCGCGGGGTCGTCCGCCAACGCCCCGATACAAGGTCTCGGCGACCTATCAGGATGGCTATCGGGCCGTGGCCACGGTGTCCATTGTCGGGATCGACGCCGCCGCCAAGGCGGAGCGTACAGGCGAGGCCCTCGTCGCTAGGGCTCGAATGGCCTTCGCGGAAGCCGACCTGCCTGACTTCATGGAAACCCACATCGAGGCCCTGGGCGCGGAGGCGGCTTATGGGCCGCACACCCAGGCGCGCGAGGCGCGGGAAGTCCTGTTACGCTTGGTGGTCACGCATAAGGACCCGGCGGCCCTCGACATCTTTGCCCGCGAACTGGGATCGGTGGGGATCGCCTTCGCGCCCGGCACCACGGGAATTTATAATGGCCGGCCCAAGCCCACGCCCCAGATCCGGCTCTTTACCTTCTTCATCGACAAGACGCAGTTGGCGGCGCCGAAGGTGACCCTTGACGGGGAAGCCTGGTCCGTCGCGGTTCCAGAAGGGCTCGATCCGGCGCCCGAGGATTATGCTGCGCCCCCCGCCCCGCCGCCCGCCATACCGGATGACTGGATCGAAGTTCCCTTGATCCGCCTCGCGCTCGCCAGGTCTGGAGATAAGGGCGACAGCGCCAATATCGCCATCATCGCCCGCGATCCCGCCTTCCTTGCCCTCATTCGCGATCAGGTGACGCCCGCGGCGGTCGCGGCCCATTTCAGCGGTCTGGTGGAGGGCCCGGTCCAGCGCTTCGACGCGCCTGGTCTGAACGCCGTGAACTTCCTCCTGCAAGGCGCGCTGGGCGGCGGCGGCATGGCCTCCCTGCGCATTGACCCTCAGGGCAAGGCGTTTGGCCAGATGGCCCTGGAGATGACCGTGAAGGTCCCGCCGGCCCTGCTGTCTGACGTGCCTACATCCGAGGCGGTCTATTCAGCTTAGCGAGACGTTCGTCAGGTCTTCGGCAGATCGATCCGCTTGGCCGGGTCTTCCCCATAGGGCGGGGAGTAGATCACCAACAGCTTGATGCGCTCGGTGAGCACCTTGATGTCGTGAAAGACGTTAGCTGGGAAAAACATCATGTCGCCCTGGCGCACATGGTGCTGGACGCCGTCGATCCCCGCCAGGGCCTCGCCTTCAAGGATATAGACGGCCTGTTCGAGGTCGGGGTGGGCGTGGGCCGGCGAGCCTTCGCTGCGTTGGATGTCGCCTATGGCGATTTCCATATATTTGGCGCCGTTCACCTTAGGCCCCACGAGGGGATAGTTCTTGGTGCCGGTATGGCCGGCGGGGCTGTAGGCCTGCTGTTCCCCGGCGCGGATGATGTAGGGCGATTTTTCGATCACTTGGTCGGTCATGATTTGGACGGGCCTTTCTGGCTTTCCAAAGGGGTTACAGGCTTGCTGAAGGTCAGGTTTAGGTCAGGGCCGCCGCCGCGCGTTCGGCCGTCGCTACGGCGTCATCCAGTTTCAGAATACGCATGGCGTTCTGGTGGAAGAGTTTATCGATAATCGCGGGCTTAAATCCTTCCATCTGCCACTCATCGCAGCACTGGCCGGGGCTCCACCCGGGATAATCCGAGCCGAACAGCACCTTATCCTGAAGCCGGCGCTGCATGTCATGCTTGAGGGGGGCCGGGATATATTTGGGTCCCCAGCCCGAGATGTCGATGGAGACATTCTTCTTGTGCAGTGCGACGGCGATCAATTCCTCGGTCCAGGGCCAGCCGGGATGGGCGGCGATGATATTGAGGCGCGGGAAATCGGCGGCCACATTATCGATATTGGGGATGGGCCGCGCATAGCCAAGCTTGAACCCCAGTCCGCCGGGCTCGCCCGCGCCGATGGCGGTGGTGCCGCAATGGATCAGCACCGGCGCGCCGAGAGACTGGAGGAGGTCCCAGATTGGATAAAACTGCATGTCCGCCGGGGAAAAGCCCTGGACCGGCGGTTGATATTTAACCCCGATCAGACCGAGCGTCTTGATGGCGTGCTCGATCTCTTCAAGCCCTTTGCGACCCCGCCAGGGATCGACCATGGCCCAGCCCGGCAGAAACACATCGGGATAGGCGGCGCAGAGGTCGGCGAGTTGCTGGTTCGCATAGACGCCCCCCGCCGCTCCATGCTCCGCATCCCAGGCGATGGGCATGGCCAGCACGTCGTCGCGCCGATAGTCTTCTGCGATCTGAGAGTCCGGGCGCGCGTCGAACTTGCCCGCGAACATGCGCTGGGCGGCGGGTATGAACGGCAGGCTGGCCTCCACATAGGCCGCGTTCATCGGATGAACATGCACATCAATAGCGCGCAACGCTGAAAGCTCCTTAAGGCACGGCGGCGGCCTCGGCCGCGATGAGTTGAGGTAGGGCGTCCCGCCATGCGGCGGCGATCAGAGACGCATCGACGCCTTGGGTGATCAGCAAGATACGGGTGCGGCGGTCGGCGTCAGGCCAGGCGGCGCGTTCCACGGGCGGATGCAGCACATGGTGGACGCCTTGAATGACCAGGGGACCTCGGCTTTCGAGGACGTTAACCATGCCCTTCACCCGCAGAAGGCGTTCGCCATGTTGCAGGCGCTGGTCTCTGAGCCAGGCGTCAACGGCCCGCCACCGCAGAGGTTCATCGGCGGTCAGCACCGTCGCCACAGCCCTCTCGCCGTGGTCGGCGCGGACCTCGGAATTGATCGCCAATGCCGCCATGGCCAAGCGCGGCGGGTGATCTTCGGCCAGGTCGGGATCGAGGAAATCGGCGGGAAGCGTCGCCCCCGCATCGACCTGGCCGTGATCCGCGCGGCGGATCGGGGCCATGGGATTGAACTCTCTGAGCAGCCTCTCAAGGCGAGAGGCCTGGTCTTCGGAAACAAGGTCCGTCTTGGTGAGGATGAGCCCGTCTGCGAGCATGACCTGCTTTCGCGTTTCGGGATGGCGCGCCAGCTGGTCCTCACCGAACACCGCATCGACGGCGGTGATGATCGCTTCCAGGCGCAGAGCCCGCGACATGATCGGATTGCGCAGGATGGCCTGGGCGATGGGGGCCGGGTCGGCAAGGCCCGAGGGCTCGATGATCATGCGACGAAAGCGCGGCAAATTACCGGCGTCGCGGCGGCTGTAGAGGCGCATCACCGCCTCGTCCAGATCGCCGCTGACATTACAGCAGAGGCAGCCATTGGCCAGGAGCACCGTCCCGTCCTCGCCGTTTTCGATGAGGTGGTGATCCAGGGGCGCGGGACCATACTCGTTGACCGCCACGGCGGTTTCGGCGAGCCGAGGGTCAGCCAGTAGGCTATTGACCAGGGTCGTTTTGCCGCTGCCCAGGAACCCGCTGATCAGGATCACCGGAAGGCGCGAGACGTGAGTCTCGGTTTGGATGAACATCGACGCGTTCGTCATGGCGTGCCGCTCGCCCGGGCGTGGCGGCTCCCAGCCAGATAGAAAATGACGGTGGCGATGATCGCCACGGCCGCGTCCGCGCCGAGCCCCACCCGGAAGTCACCGGTCACATCGTGGAGCCGTCCGATCACCAGGGGCGCGATGAACCCGCCGGTGACCCCAAAGGCGCTGATGGCCGCGATCCCGCTGGCCGCCGCGCCGGCAGTGAGAAAGCCTCCCGGGATGGCCCAGAAGGGCGCGGTGAAGGCCAGGGTGGCGGCGTAGGAGACCG
>Ga0116227_10016180_pt1 | contig 10803 bp, 5 predicted proteins | sample S1TSphgellanicum_FD_89693 | JGI IMG/M metagenome (GOLD analysis project Ga0116227, IMG submission 89693) | Host-associated microbial communities from peat moss isolated from Minnesota, USA - S1T2_Fb - Sphagnum magellanicum MG | ecosystem: Host-associated > Plants > Peat moss > Unclassified...
CCGGCGCTGAATTTGACCGAGCCGCGACCAGAGCTCCGGATCGGTGCCTTTGGACGTCTGCCACTCGATCAAAAGCTGAAGATAAACATCTTCCTCGAAATTGAAAACGCACTCATAGGATACGAAATCAACGGGGTGATCGCCAGATTTGATTTCGCGGAAATGCTCGGGGTCGCCAATGATGACCTCGGTTTCCTCGGCGGCCATGAACACGCGTTTAAGCGGTTCGCCATAAATACCTTTTAAAATAACGAACGTCGGAAGCATTTGTGCCTCGTTTTGCGCTGCAAAAGCTGCGCCGTGAATGAAGGGTTTTGCTGTTAATACCGCCACCTATGCTTATTTTCAAGTCTTTTAGCAAAAATAACTACTTTTATGTGCTCATTTTTTAGGCTTGCAGAAAGGAAGTCCGCGCGTCCTGGCGATATGCGTTGCGGGTTGGAGGATGTGGCGCGATGAACCGGATTGTTAGAACGCGCCCCGCCACTGACATGCCAAGCGCTTCAGTGAAATGCAGGGGCGTGCAGGCGTAGATGGCGGTTAAAATGGAGTTAGCGAGTTCGACTTCGGTGTCAGTGCCGGAACCGGCGCTTGATTTTATATAGGTCAGGCGGGGCCTGCCGATCAACGCGCCCGTGCGCGTAAAACTCAGGCGAACGGTGACCTCGTCGTTGAAATGCGGCGGACGCCAGCAGCTCAATATTTTCGGCGCTATATCATGCAGAGCGTTGATAGGCGGGGTATTTTGCGCGGCACCTAGATCGTTTGAACCCAATAGAATGACTGCCATCCCCAAGACTGCGATCCGCAAGGCAGCCGCTGCATAGGACGAAGACCGGGTGAGCCATTTTGTGGCAAAGTGGATTTTATAACGCATGGTCAAGCACCCTCCCGCTAGCGGCGCTTCCATTATATGTCCTTATCCGATGGATTCGTTTTGAGTAAAGACTCGGATCCCTGAAGGTTGAAATCCTTAGATTAAGATAGATTTGATCGCATAACGGACCCGTGTCACGCCGCCTATATGAAAGCCAGGGATGTTGAGAGGAACTTTAGAAATTGCAAATGCGCGTGAAGTTGCGGGATGGGCTTGGCAAGAGACGGAGCCTGACGCGAGAGTGAGCGTGGATATTTTGGTCGATGATGTGCGCATCGCAAGCGTCATCGCGGAAACATACCGGGTTGATCTCGAGGCAGCGGGCATCGGGGACGGCAAACATAGTTTCGTGTTCCAATACGCCAACGAACTTTCTGATCATGAGCAGCATATCATTCGTGTCTGCGCCACAAACGACCAGACTGCGGAAATCGGAAATTCTCCTGCTATCCTCGCTCCCTCTTTCATTTTGGATCCTGCGGACGAGCTGACGCAAATCATCATGGAGCCGAGGCAAGCCGATGCCGAGCCGGCGCTCCAAGAAAAAGCGCTTCTTGAAGGTTGCATCGATGTCGTCAGCACACGTCAGATTGCCGGATGGGCATTCGATCCTGCGTGCCCGGATGTACCCGTTAGCTTGCTCATCACCGATCGGGACGTGCTGCTTGGACGTATCCTTGCAAATTTGTTTCGAAAGGATCTCGCCCTGGCCGGAAAAGGCGTCGGACAATGCGCGTTTGAATTCGATTTCCTCGGCGGATTATCGCCTTTCGAACCTCACGACATCCGCGTTCGCCGCGAAAGCGATGGCGCCGACCTCGAAGGATCGCCAGCCGTCATCGAGCCTACACGTGCGATCGACGCGTCCGCGCGGGACTATTTATCGTTCTTGTTCGCACAGGCGAAAACGGCCGGGGACATTCAAAGCACGATTGATTTCATGGCGGCCGAAACCGCGAAGCTTATGCGGCGATTGACCGAGATCGACGGAAAAACCGTGGAACGCCAAGCCTACCAGCAGTTCCTCAGCCGCTGGCGCCGCCGCCTGCCGGATGCCGAAGCCGCGGCAGCGTCTCAAACTGGCCCCCGGCACATATTACGGGCGCTTGTCATCGACGATTATGTTCCAAAGCGTAATCGCGACGCCGGATCGCATGCAATTTTGAGCCACATACTTGCGTTGCAGCGGTGTGGGTATGAAGTGACCTTTGTCCCAGCTTTGGAGATAAGAAGCGAAACACTGGATAGCTCTTCGCTCGACGAGGCCGGGATTAGCTGGTGTGCAACGCCTTATTACGCATCCGTCGAAGATGTGCTGGCCGGGCAGGCCGGTGACTTCGATGTTGTTTATTTTCACCGCGTTCAAAACGCCTCCAAATATGGTGAACTCGCACGGAGCTATTGTCCCAAAGCGCGGCTGATCTTTAGTGTCGCGGATCTGCATCATATCAGGGTATCTCGTCAGGCACGCGTCGAGGACCGCCCAGAGCTCGAAGTGCTGAGCCAGAGATTGAAACGCGCCGAGCTTCTCGCGGCAGCGACCATGGATGCGGTGATAACGCATTCAGCTGTCGAGGCTGAGGAACTCGCAAAATATATCCCGGCTGCGAAGATCCACATCATCCCGTGGTCTGTGCCGCCGCGGCCTTACGAAATCCCCTTTGCGCAGCGATCCGGTATCGCATTCATCGGAGGCTACGACCATCAACCGAATCTCGATGCCGCATATCGCCTGATCTCCGAGATCATGCCGCGCGTACACCAATACGATCCGGCCATAAAATGTCTGCTCGTCGGCAGCAATATGCCGGATAACCTGCGAAAAAGTTGTACCGGCGGCATCGAAGCGATCGGGTATGTGGACGATCTGTCGACCATCTTCAGCCGCATCAGGCTAACCGTCGCGCCGCTCGCATTCGGGGCCGGTGTAAAGGGGAAGGTGCTGGAAAGTCTGGCGGCAGGTGTCCCCTGCGTATGCACGTCCATCGCTGCCGAAGGGATTGCTTTGCCGCCGCCGCTTCCGGACTTTGTCGCAGACGATACCGAAACGATCGCGGCTTCCATCTATCGTCTTCATAGCGATAAGACAGCCTACCTGACGTGCCGGGCCGCTGGGCTCGATTTTATCGCCGCGTCCTATTCGGAGGAGAGTATCGATGCTTTGATCGCAAAAGCTGTCAAAGGACAGAACTAACCCTACGCAACCTTTGGTTGAAACATTTTGGTTAATCAATGGTTTCATCAATCTTTCACATTGCAACGTTAGAGCTTAAAAGAAGTGTTTGAGCAGACCCAGATCAGAGTGTTCGGGTTTTTAAAAGTCGCTGGCTGATCTGCATCCCGAGGGTAAGGCGTTATGAGCATCATCACCGTTTCGAATTCGACGACGAGCGTTTCATCTTCGACAACGAACACATATGTCGTCGCGAATGGTGGTGTTCTCACAATTGTTAGCGGCGGCAATGTCGGCGGCACCCAGGTTCAAAGCGGCGGCAAACTCGTCGTTAGCGGCGGCACTGAAAGCGCGGCTATCATTTCAGCTGGTGGCACAGAGGTCGTTTCAAAAGGCGCGGCGAGCGGCGATCTCATTTATGGCACAGCATCGACGATTAGCGGTGGCGCGGGCACCTTTACCAATGAGACCGTAGAGAACGGCGGCACGCTTAACATTTTAAATGGCAACTCCGCGGCTGGCACGACCGTGCTTTCGGGAGGTTCAGCCGTGCTCAGCGGCAACAACGGCGCGGTGACGAGCACTGTGCTGAGCGGCGGCGGCTTTCTGGAGTTGAACTCGCCGAAGGCAAATATTTCTGGTTCGCTGACCTTTGCCGGCGGCGGCAATACACTTGATATCGCGGTCGTTGCTACCGCTCCAAGCTCTTCTGGTTCATACGGCGATCTTGCGACGATCTCCGGCTTCTCCGCGACCGACAAAATCGATGTTACGGTGTTTGGCGCAGCGGCGACGCTGACATCATTCGTGTCAAGCGGCGGCAACGAGATTGTCACGGTCAGTGGCACGGGCGGCTCTGAGACGCTTATTTTCTCGGGCACGACGGCCTATACCAGCAGCACGTTGTCTGTCGTCGCTGTTAGCGGCCGTGAATACGTAGAATATGGCGTCAGCTCTTCTTCTTCGGGCATGACGACGTCTGTGACGACCTCGACCGCGCCAGGCATCTATACTGAAACATCGGGCAATACGCTCTTGGTGTTGGCAAACGGAAGTGTTTCCGCGGCGAAAATCAACAATGGCGGATTCCTTGTCATCAGTGGTGGCTCCGACACGGGTGCGATCATTTCGGCAGGCGGCTCGGAGACTGTTTCTGCGGGCTTGGCGACCGGTGACCAGATCTATGGCAATGCCTCCGTCAGCAGTGGTGCAACGGTTACCAGCGAGACGGTTCAAAACAGTGGCACGCTTACCATTGCCAGCGGCGGCATTGATAACGCTGCCACCATTTTGTCCGGTGGCATCGAAACGGTTCTGGGTTCGGCGACTGGCGACCTGATTTACGGCACTATATCGACCATAAGCGGCGGCACGGGCGCATTCACGAATGAAATTGTCGAAAACGGCGGTCAATTCTATTTGTTGAATGGCAATACCGCTGCTGGGACGACCGTGCTTTCCAGCGGCTTGTTCGTGCTTAGCGGTAATAATGCCGCGGTGACAAGCACCGTGCTGAATGGCGGCGGTACGCTCGAATTGGATTCGCCCAAAGCGAATATTTCAGGCTCGCTGAGCTTCCAAGGTGGCGGTAACACGCTCGATGTCGCTGTGATTGCAGATGCGGGCTATGGCGATCTCGCCACGATTTCCGGCTTCTCGTCCACCGATAAAATCGATGTGACGGTGTTCGGCTCGGGTGCGACCCTTTCGGTCGCTTCGAGCGGCGGCAGCGAGATCGCAACAGTCAGCGGCAGCGGCGTCTCGGAATCTTTCATTTTTTCAGGAACGACGGTCTATACGAGCGCCACGCTGGGGCTCGTCACCAGCGGCGGCTTGGAGTTTATTGAATATAGCACCAACGGATTTGCGGGTAACACGACTTCGGTGACAACCCAGACGGCGTCCGGGGCCTACACCGAAACATCCGGCAATACGCTGCTCGTGTTGAATGGCGGCAGCGTGTCCGCTGCGACAATCGGCAATGGCGCATTCCTCGTCGTCAGCGGCGGCACCGATACCGGATCGGTCATTTCGTCTGGCGGCATCGAGACGGTTTCAGCGGGTTCGGCGACGGGCGATCAGATCTTTGGGTCCGCAGCCGTAGTTGGCGGTTCTGTCGCTGGTGAAACCGTGGAGAGCGGCGGTCAGCTCACTCTTAGCGGCGTGGGCATTGCGAGCAACACCTTTGTGAGCGGTGGCGGCTTAGTCAATCTCGCGTCTCCGACGGCTGCGCTCACCGGCACGCTGACCTTCGGCAGCGGCGTCAGCACGCTCGAAGCCAGCGCTATCGCGACAAGCGGTTATGGCGATCAGGCGGTGATCTCCGGTTTCACGTCCGCCGATAAGATCGACGTTACGGGAATCAGCCCGACAGGGGCGACGCTGACATTCGCGGCCAATGCCGATGGCAGCGAAACCGCGACCATCAGCGGGACAGGCGGTAGCGAATCCTTCATTTTTGCCAGCGGGACAGTTCCCACTTTCTCGAGCGGCACAATTGCCGCTGGCGGAACCATGACGCTCGTATCGGACGGTTCGGGAGGCACCGAGCTGGTCCTCGATACGACGCCGGTGGTCAGTTTCACGAGCTTAAACGGGCTCCAGACCAACCAGGCGACCTACACGGTCAACGGCACGGTCAATACGGCGGTGGATCCGGAAGCCATTGGCACCACGGTTTCAATCTTCGAGGGTAACACTGTCGTCGGCACGGGCACTGTCGGCGCTAATGGCTACTGGGCTGCCAATGTCACATTCACCAATGACGACGGGGCCAATGTTCTGACTGCCGCCGTGGATGGCGCAGGCAATAAGGGCGTCACCAGCCAGTCCCTGACCTATAATGTCAATACGAGCGCCGCAGCTTTCACAGCTGGAAATCTCGTCATCAGCATCTCGGGCGATGGCGACGGCAGCGGCGCCTATACCGACAATCAGGCCGCGCCCATCACACTAGAGCAGATCACGACATCGGGGACGATCGTGAGCCAGCTCGTGCTGCCGGAAACAACGACGGTGGTCAACGGTGTCACTGAATATGCGATCTCGGGTGAATATGGCTCGTCGTCCGAAGGGACGCTTGAGCTTTCAGCCGACGGGCATTCGCTCGTTATTGCCGGCTATGGCGTGAATGACCAGACCTACAACGCGGGAGGTGCCGCGGTTTATGGCAATGCGGCCGAGGCGCAATCGACGAGCGTTCCAGGCGGCACATACACAGCGGTGCCGCGCGTCATCGCGGACATCAACGCGAATGGTTTCGTCGATACCTCGACTGCGCTTTATAATGTGTTCAACACCAACAACCCGCGCAGTGTCGCCACCGTCAATGGATCGTCGTTTTATATCGGGGGTCAAGGTGTCAAGGGCGACACGACACAGGGTGTGTTTTACGCGACCGACGGGGCGTCGAGTGCCACGAGCATCAATAGTGCGACCGACGTCCGCACCGCCGAAATCTATAATGGCCAGCTCTATGTCTCAGCCGATAGCACACAGGGCGCCACCAATATCTCAAGCTATGGCGCACTGCCGACATCGACGACGACGCCGGTCGTTCTGACGGGCCTCGGCCCGTCGGTGACGCTAAATGGTTCGAATGGAAATTCGATCAATAACTCGACTGGCACGGTTTATCTCAGCCCAGAAAACTTCTTTTTCGCCAATTCCACAACGCTCTACGTCGCGGATGGAGGCGTTCCAAAAAATGGCGGCCTCGGCGACGGCGGCCTGCAAAAATGGAGTCTCGTCAATGGGTCATGGACGCTCGATTACACGCTTTCCGCAGGGCTGAACCTTATTCCGAATACTACTGCCTCGACCTCCCCGAACTACTCGGGCGATACGGGCTTGATCGGCTTGACGGGTCAGGTTAACGGCGGTTCGGTCCAGCTTTACGCTACGACCGAGCCGCTTACCGATCTGGGTCAGACCGCGGTGGTCGAGATTACGGATACGCTAAGCGCAACAACGGAAACAGGTGAAAGCTTTACAACCCTTCTGACAGCCTCACCCGGCGAAAATATCCGCGGCATTGCTTTGGCACCGACCACCACGGCCTGTTATTGCCGCGGCACTTTGATTTTGACGGCACGTGGCGATGTCCCGGTTGAGGAGCTTCTGATCGGTGATGAGCTCATCACCGTGTCGGGCGAAGCCCGGCCTATCAAGTGGATTGGGCGGCGCAGCTACGGGGGCCGCTTCATGATCGGGCGCAAAGATATCCTGCCGATCTGTATCAAGACCGGTGCGCTTAGCGAGAACATTCCGAAGCGCGATCTGTGGATCTCGCCGCATCATGCGATGCTGATCGATGGCATGCTCATCGAGGGCAAGGATCTCGTTAATGGCGTGACGATCGTCCAGGCGCAGCAGGCCAGCAAAGTCGAGTATTTCCACATCGAACTCGAAACCCATGACGTGCTTTTGGCCGAAGGGGCCGCGTCGGAAACATTCATAGACGACGATAGCCGCGGCATGTTCCACAACGCGCATGAGTTCGCCGCACTCTATCCGGCGGATGCCGCAGGCAATGTGTTTGCTGCCTATTGCGCGCCGCGCATCGACGCGGGAGCCGTGCTCGATGGCATCCGGCGCCGGATCAACCGGCGGGCGGGCATAGCGATGGCGGAGCCGAAGACGCTTGGGGGGCTGCGGGGCCAGCTCGACCGGATCAGCGACGGGACGATCTATGGTTGGGCGCAAAACCTCGACTATCCCTCAGTGCCGGTCTGCCTTGATATTGTGATCGGGGGCGTAACGGTGGCGCAGACGCTTGCGGCGCTTTATCGGGCGGACTTGGCAGCGGCGGGGATCGGCGATGGCTGCCATGCCTTTGAAGTGCGGCTGCCCCAGGCTCTGTCAGGGGCTCAAAGCCATACCATCGAAATCCGCCGCTCCGCCGATGGTGAAAGCCTCTTGCGCTCTTCCCAAAGCAGCGCTGCTTAAGGGAATAGCGCTCGGGCTGTAAAAGCCCTTTCACCAGAAGGGCCGCGAGGCAGTCATCTGGTCTGCCAAGCAGGAGGCTTTTACTCCTGGCGGCTTTACGGCCCTGCTTTTAACAGGGAAATAGCTCGGCTCTTGGTTTTTACGCAGGCCGAGGTAAGCGCGCGTGTGAGCTGTTTCGAGGTCTATTCGAGAGGCGGAAAAGCTATCCGGGATCGGATTCTTCTTGTTCCGCGGCGATCCAGCTATAGCCGCCCTGATCCCAAATCTGAGCCAATCTTTGATCCGGGCTATAGGCCGGATATTGGCGCCGGACGAGATCGAATTCGGCTAGAAAAGCAGCGAGCTGGTCACCCTGCAAGACAGCGGTTTGAGTCTCGGTCTTGAAGATCAGCGCATAAGTCGTCTTATCGTCGCTCGCGAGCAATTCGTACTCATCGCCGCCTTCGATAAAATTCATCGACTCTTTCAAGTCCGTCATTTTTAAATCCTCCGTGACAGGCCGGTCATCCGATCCTGCACAGGTTTATATTGCCCAGCCTAAGCGCAGCTCTGCCTATCTCGTACACCTCAACCGGCAAAGATGCGACCCCTGGTCAGACCGTCCATTGGAAAGATGATAAATCTCTGTGAGGCTTTTGTCTCTGCCGTTTGGAGAGGATGTCCTCGGAATTTATCTGCGGGAATTTGAGAATTCCGCATTGACCTTCGGCCTGAAAGCAGGCGTCCGGTCAATACGAATTCTCACACGATGTGAAAAGCTGTGGTCCCGGCGATGTCGTTCAGGAGGCTTTGCCACGGTACTTGGTGATGAATTGATCGACCAGATTGTTACATTCGGTCGTATCGACCCAGCCTTCGGCCATTTCTTCGGTTTTCAGTTCGCGAATATCGAAGGGTTCCGCATAGCCATTGAGATGGAGGAAAATGCCCCACTTTCCGTTCGGCTTTTTGGCAATTTTGAGTTCTTCGCCTGGTTCCAAATTCATTTTCTATGCTCCTTCGCATGGCGCAGCCATTTCATTCATGCTCTGGTGATTGACCGAGATCCGGACCGCGCAGGCAGGTCCGACTCGGGCGAACCGGTATTCTCTGGTGCGGTTGAAGGCACCGCATTTATGACGCAAGCGATTGTAATCTGTGGACTAATTCGATTAGTTTTTTTCGATTTACCACCATAAATACCACCTTATGCCAACCGCTTTCAAGCCTACGGTCAGTCCATAACCGAGCCGTCGTCGCTTTCATACTAATTTTCTCCGACTGAAAACAGTAGAGACCTCCCATCTCCAGAGCTAATTTGGTTAGAACGCGATCAGGCCGGTCGCACAGCCAGAGACCACAAAGCAGGCTGAGATCATGGCTGTCCTCGTTCTTCAGTCATCAAAGGTGAGACTAGCTGATTCGGACGGTCGTAAGATTTGCCCGCTGGAAAACAAAAGGTGAGTACCTCTTCCATTCCCTGATTCTCTTTCGCTCAGATAGCAGCCAAAGAGCTGCACCTGCCCCCACTAGTGGCTGACGCGTTGAGCGGCGCAACGGCACACTAACGACAAAGAGAAATTCGTTAGCGGCATGTCGCGATGCTACTGACGATCAGACCTGCTGGGTTTTGTTCAGGGCCTTGGCAAGCTCTTCCGCCGGGCGATGAGCGCTCTCACCTCATCCGGCAAATATGGCATTTTGCGTCAAAAAGTGTCGAATATTCCGCAAACCGCTAAAAGCTAACGGGATTTAACGCAAAAACGCATCGCGCGGAATTGACTCCGAACGATGTCAGTGCATAGTATCAGCCTTCGAAGAACGCTGAAGACTAGGTAAGTCAATCTAACGCCTCTTGACAGTTTTGTCAACCGTTTATGATCAGGGCTTGGGGAAAGTGATGAAAGACAATGAAAATCAAAGCAATCGACTTTGTGCTGGGGCGGCCATCGAGCCCGTTTTTTTTCGGGCTTTGTTTCCGGATTTTCAGTCGCGCAACGGCAATCCCTCTCGGTCATTTATCTACGGCGAGGTCAGAGCTGGACGCCTGAAGGTCACAAAATTCGGCCGCCGGACTTACGTGCATCGTGATGACGAGCTCGCCTGGCAGAACTCGCTTCGCGCGGGCAGAACTCGCTTCGCGCGGGTGGAACCCGATGAGCGGCCGCCACGAACACGCCAAACACGTCGGCTCGCGAAGCTTGGCGAGCGCGTCCTCTCGATCCCGGCGCGGCGACGAGCCACCTAAATCGCAAATATAAAACGGCTGCCCAGGACCGAAAAACCAGGCAGCCGAAAGTTTACGTAGGAACTACATGCATATGCAGCAATCCAGAGAAAAAGTCAATACTCATAACGCTGAAAAGCGGCGCGAGCATAATTTAAACCTCGCATTAAAACTTGCGTCAGTCTTTGCCATTCACCCGTGCCTCGACAAGGCGCCCCTGGCGAAATTCCACACGCAACTCGATACCGAGATTGATCGCAAAGCGGCTATCGAAAAGTTGAAATTACAGCACGCAAAGGCTCAAGCCCGCCTGCCGGAGAACGAACGCAAAGCATTTCGGATGCCTTTTCAGATCGGCAGCACAAAGAGCGCAGATTCGATTCAGCGTTGGTCGGAAGAGATACCGGATTTTGTGCCGGGGTTATCCGGCGGGGCAGGCAACGGCTTGTATGTTGTAGATTGCGATAAAGCCAAGAAAGTAGGCGACGTTGATGGCGTCGAATATTTTCACAAGCTCGCAACCGATAATGGTTTCGATCTGACCACCGTTCCCGCAACTCAAACACAATCGGGCGGACGACATTATTTTTTCAGAAATCC
>Ga0116227_10016182_pt1 | contig 10802 bp, 10 predicted proteins | sample S1TSphgellanicum_FD_89693 | JGI IMG/M metagenome (GOLD analysis project Ga0116227, IMG submission 89693) | Host-associated microbial communities from peat moss isolated from Minnesota, USA - S1T2_Fb - Sphagnum magellanicum MG | ecosystem: Host-associated > Plants > Peat moss > Unclassified...
CATGCTAATGTGCACACAATAATACCTTGGCAACTTTGACAAACATTCATCGAACAATTAATTAATTTTGAAAATATCATTTCCAACAAATCAAATATTTTAAAAGATTGCTAGTTTTCTTTCACAAAGTTATTCTTTGGGAAAGAAATTATTTTCCAAAACTTTCAACAATTCTCAAAATCGTATAATTAATGTGAAAGGTAAAAATACTACATCCCTTGAGGCTACCTCTACTCAACAGCTGCTGGCCCACTGGGCCCGGGTGCTTGTTAACATGGTACCACTGTAGGTGGTGGTTCACCCAAGGCAGCATTTTCGTGCCTAAAATATGAACTTTAGGGTTTAGGGTTTAATTTGGCATTTTCGTACCTAAAGTGTGGACTTCAGGGTTTAGGGTTTAATTTGGGCATTTTCGTGCTTAAAATTAGAAATTAGGAGTCGTGTGAGGGGGACACATGCATGGAAGTGCGTGTGGCCCCCTTGCCCCCTTCCATGCACTTTGTTTGATTCTAAAAACTGCGCTTCGCTTGTGACGGACGACATGCGCAACTAGTGTGTGTTTGTGTGCTGGTGGAATGAAAGCGTCGGAGTTTTGCTTTTGGGAGGAGTCTTGCATTCAAGATGCTGGTTGGAATCACGTTTGAATTGAATTGAATTGAATCCGCGAGTGTGCGAGATAATCAGTAGATTTAACTGCGATTTTTAGGATCTTGAATTGTGTGTAAAAGGAAGGAATTTGTTTCGTGGTTTAAAGGCAAAATTAATTAATTAGTTCATCATGTCCAGGTTTGAGAGATGGACTCGCGCGGAGCCGATTGCAACGGGGTTACGCGAGTTGGCGGATCTGAGAGTGAAAGACGTGCCAGGATTCGTGCGGGAGAATTTCACCAGGGACGCTGTGCTTCGTAGAGCAAGGACTTGGAGGGATAGGTACAAGCACAAGTACATCGATACTGGAAGTATCCAGCCTTTGTACGATGCGTTGCTCGCCATCGGCTTACTTTCGTATGCCATGTCTTGGCCCATTGAAATCCGCCACCTTCGCGCTATCGAAGAGCTTCGTCGGCTTCAACTAGAGCGAGAAAAGCAGCAACAGCAGCAGCAATATGCGTATCATCACTGAAAAAGTCTACATAATAATAATAATAATATGCCAAGCTGGTCTTGCTTTCTGGTTCAATGTGACAAATTTGCTTGAAAATGCACGAATTCAAGTGGAACGGATTGCATTCGGCGAGCTGGAAGACGATTTTTGCGCAATTTCTTCTTCTGCTGCTGCTGATGGAAATGGTGAGGGAGGAGGAGCAGCAACTTGTACAGGCCGGATCATTTTGCGCTAGACCTACTGTAGATACTGTATAGAAAACAGTAAAGCAAAGTTTAGCATCACGACAATTGCCATGTATCTCTTTGGACTAAGAAAATGAGCGAGAATTTTCGTGACATGACAAGGAATTGGATCTGGATTCTGGAATGGACTAGATGGCGGCGATTGATGATGCCACAGCAACAAGGTTGCTTGGAAACAATGTTCCTATGCAATAACCATGTTTTGCACTCTTGTTGGCTGTTCATAGTTCATTCCAGTGTTGGGTGGGTACCCAGTTTCGCCAGTGACAACCATCTGTTCCAGTTAGTAACAAACGTCTGATCTGGAATCGGGTCTGATTTTTGGAACTGGTTCTGCAACTGGATGCAGAATTGGATAATAACCAGAATCTATTCCCGGTTCCATTTATGTTCCTTCAGTTCCAGTTAGTAAAGAGCTGAACTGGAACTTGGTCTGATTTTGTAAAATCGGTTCTGAAACCAGTTTTGCAGAACTGAATAAGAGCCAGATTCAGGTTCCCAGTTCCATTTATGTTCCATCAGTTCCAGTTAGTAACAAATGGAACTGGAATTGGGTCGGATTTTTGGAACCAGTTCTGCAACCGGATGCAGAACTGGAGAAGAACCAGAATTGGGTTCCCAGTCCCATTGATTTTCTGTCGGTTCTAGTTAGTAAAAAACTGAACTGGAATTGGGTCTGGTTTTTTGGAACCAGTTCTGCAACTGGATGCGGAACTGAATAAGAACCAGAATCAGGTTCCCAGTTCCATTTCTGAAATCGGATTTTTTGGGGGGAAAACCAATTTGGAAAAAAAAAAACCTAGAAACAGGAACTAACTGAAAGGGAACCGCCAGTTAACTGCCAGTTCCAGTCCAGGTTACATGAACTGGACCACATGGAGGGTAATCAGCAGTTAACTGCCAAATCTAGTCCAGGTTAAATGTTGAACGGGACTGGAACCGAGTCTGTTTTTTGAACCAAAACCAGATTTTTTCCCAGAAGAACTGGACTCAAAACTGAATTCCAGGTTCCATTTTTGTGTGCAATCACAACCATTCTAATTTTTTTATAGAGCTGGAACCAGAGGTTCTTCATAAAAGTTGAGAACTGCCCCAACACTGGTTCATATTTTATTTGAGTCTGGTACTAGTCTAAAGCATGATTGGCACACACGCTGTTAAATTAATGGTAATTCAATGTTGAGTTTTCATAATTTTCAAGTGCATTCACATCTGAATTGTTAGCTAACAATATCAATGACTTGGCATCCTAGGTGGCAAGTGGTGTTTAGCATTGGTGGTAACAATATCAATGACCTGGCATCCTAGGTGGCAAGTGGTGTTTAGCATTGGTGGTAACAATATCAATGACCTGGCATCCTAGGTGGCAAGTGGTGTTTAGCATTGGTGGTAGATAACATTCAATTTAGCCTAAATCCTAGATTTTAAACATTTCTTCAATGTTAGGTAACAAGGCCAAAAATAGTCATTTAACTCAATGTTAGCTGACACATAGAGGGGTCTAGATTCCACGTCCTTCCCACTTATTGTCCATATACAGCAACTCTAGACCAGTGGGTTTTAAGGAATTTTTGTTTGTAGCCAAAATGGCTATCATCCATAGGTAAATTTAGCCAAATCTGGTTATAAACCAGAAATAAATAGTCACCCTTTTATGTTTATGGCTACACAATGAAAACCAAATATATGAATGTAGTGGTTTTAACCATTTTTTTCCCCTCACTTTTGGCTACGAAAAACCCTCAAAAATCACTTCTTTTTCACATTTTTAATTTGCAATGTCGCTATTTGGCAAAATTTCGCTAAGGAAAAAAAAAAAAGTCTGCTCTAAACCCCTAATTCCCCCACTCTTTCACAAGACAATGATATTGCTACATACCTTTAGGGATACCTTTGGTATGAATGCTGTATGATGTTTGGGTAGGAAAATATAGGAAAATAAGTCGCGGCACCTAACAATGTCTTTAGGTGTAAATGCACAAAATTCAATGGTCCATATGAAGTTTCATCATTACTTAATGTTCCATGCTAAATCTAAAAATATATAACGGCTATGTTAATCTTAGCTTATTTTAACAAAAACTCACTAACACCAAGTGTTTATTTATTTATTGGCCTTGCCTTGGTAGGCAAGGATATTGTGTTTAGATTCATTATAGAGTATAGTAGCTTAAGGGATTTGGGCCCATATGAAGTAGGTCTATTTTCATATGAGGGTTTTTGAAAGATGATATTTTGGCTTGTGTTGAATCTTGAGATTAGTTATAGAGTTATGATATCTTGAAGGATTTTGGTTTCTTTTTTGGAGGATTTTTTTTGAAGATTATATTTTTGCATGGTGAAATATTTGAATTTCCATAATTCTTCTTTGGCCTTAAGATGCTTCTTAATGTAAATGGCAAGGCCACAAAGTGACACACCCCTTGCTTATTTATTTATTCAAATGTGAATCATGCTTAAGACAGGTATAGACCTTAGTCTTACCTAAGGTCCCATACCAGACTGGTTATAAGGATTAGGGTTTAGGGATCAGTTGGCTTTGGCATAAGGATCTAGGGTTTGGTGATTTGTTGGGTTGGTCGGTCTCTGCAGTCTCTCTCTCTGCAGTTGTGTGGCGACAGGTTGTATGTATTAGAGGAGGTGTAGGAGGAGGAGGAGGAGGCGAGCATCAGATGGAAACAACGGGAGAGGAGGGGACTAAGCAGCAGAAGGCAACAGGAACAGGATGGGAGTGGAAGGCTGATACGCAGAAATGGGTGGAGAGCTCGGGCAAGCCGCCTTTCCGCATCGTGCCTGATGATACCAAGCCCACCCTTCGAGATCCTGTAAATACCTCTCTCTCGCTGACCTCCCTGCCCTTCCCTCCCTGTCTCTCTTTGTTTGGGTGTGAGAGAGAGAGAGAGAGAGAGTTTGTGTACAACAGTTCTATGCCCTACCTCTCCCTTTGTTTCTTTTTTGACACTGAACGCTGAATGTGTGTGTGTGTGTGTTTTGTGTCTCTGGATTGTTTCACAAACCCTCCTCTTCTCTAAGGCTCAAAAACCCTGAAACTCCAATTTTACTGTTTTGTCTCGTTGTAACACTGTCCATCTGTCAAAAAAACAAAAACCCTAAAAAGAAACTCCTATACCCCTATAGCATCTCTCACCCATTTGGTGCTTTGCTCAAGCATTTGTAATACTCAGATCTCTCAGGATGAAGATATGAACCTCCTCAGTAGAGACAATCACAATAGAGACTCTGAGAATAACCTGTAGTTCAGTAATCTACAGTTTGCTTTCCTTTGAAAATCAAACTGTAGATTGCACTATTCAATCTGATTGATCATGGCCTGATCTTTCCATATGCCTTTGTTTCTTTCTGTCTTTTTAGGGTTCAAAGAAGTTCATCTTGAAGCTGAGTGTTACATGTTTCAGTATTGGAATTTGACCTATTCACCACCTAACTTGATGGGTTCTTGATGTTGTTTTTTCTGTGGTGGCTGCATTTGCCTCAAGATAAGAGGATCCTTGCCTTGACAGTTTTTGCATTGTAATGAACTGGCACTTTCACCATCAGTATGAACCCGAGATTCAGCTTATAAGGAGAACTTTAGTAGAATTTTGTATTTGTCAGACAAGTTTCTTTCTTTGCACATCTCATGTTCTGGTGGGGTCTTTTGCTTGCATGATTATCATCTTTGGGTGGGTAGGCCATGAGGGCATTCTATGATGACAACTGAACAGTGTGACTGGTATCATGACAGTTATCCACAGCAGATCTGATTGAAACGGAGCACATTCTGCTTCGGCCACCTCCATTTAATCAATGATGAGCCTTGCTGTGGTGCCAACAAAAAAAAATGCTTTGCTGAGGAATTGGATTCCTTCTAAGCCAATTTCAACACAAAGAGATAGATAGACCTGGTGATGCAGGAGGCCTTGTCTCTTTAGGTGTGTGCTAAAGTTTATTTTTATTCACAAAATGCTACATGAAGCTGCTGTACATAATAGTGTAAAACTTTAAAATCTTTCCCACCTCTGGTGGTCTCTCTGATTTTGTCTGGGTTCAAATTTTCAAGGTAATATGCATGCACAAACACACTCAGTGCACTGGGCTAGAAAGTAATATTGTACTCTGGTATTCTTGGGATCTTACTGTAGAGTTCTTGAAGAAAGAACTCTGTTGTGAGGAGGGCAGTTTGGCCACCTTATAGCAGCACAAGATGGACTAGGAAGCCAGTGTGTAGATATTGTTCCCAGGGCACTGGCAGGTCAACACCCTGAGGTTCCAACTCTCATAAGTGCACTGGTAGTGTAATAATGCCTCACAGCATTGCCAGATCTCAGCAACAACTTACTCAAAAAGAAAGAGACTCAAAGGGGGTAATCCTATTATGCAAGTCCCAAGTACATCCTGCTTTAGTCTGGAAGTAAATTAAAGCTTTGTTTCTCCTGGTCTGCCACCATTTTCCAAAACCAACCACTGTAGCAAAGTTTCTGCAATGCCATCATAACAATATTTTTGCAAACTTTAATACTTGGATTTGTTCTACGTGGGGTCTTTCCACTGGGAACAGGTTTGTCCTAGCTGCTCCTATCCTGCTACAAGTTGAAACAACTTGTTGAAGGTACACGTACTACTAAGGTGACAGCATTGTGTTTGTGGAGATATTTGGCTTTTGGAACTCAGGACACAAGTAAATTTGTTAATTAATATATATGTTTCAAACACATTTGTTGTGTTGGGCCCATCCACAACTGAAACCCCATCTGTCCCTGATGGCCTGGCCCTCTTAATAGCTGACACTATGTGTTGTACTTGGGAGGTTTGCTTGTCTTTGGGAAGTCATAACACAACACAAGCTCCCCGGTCCCCACTAGAGCTGGGATAAATGCCAACACAACAATTAGGCAGTCCAACCGACTTCAAAAAGCTGTAGTATATCAGGTAATCTCGGCCCAGGATTCAGTTTTAAGGGGGGGGGGGAAGAAAAGCTCAATACACTTAACAAAAAATTGTTTGTTCACACATTTCATGCTTAAGCAGAGCTCAATTTAACATGATAAACAGAATTTGTGACTACTGGAGCTTTGGAAGATCACACAGGACGAAGAACCTTGTGAAACAGGAAAATGGAAGAAACTTTGTTTGTCTGTCTGTCTGACCTCACCTTGCAGTTTCAGCCCTGTTGTTGTTCTTTGATCTCTGGAGATTTCTTGCATATGCCCAACTGGCTGCACCCAAAGAAGCTTTACAACCATCATGTACCCGCATCCTGATGGGGGGATGAGAATGTTGTTCTGTCTACTGGCAAATTGTAGGAATGTCTCTTCATCAAACCTCTAGTTATACTTTGTGCTTCATAGACAGGTGTGCTGTGCAGCAGATGAATGACACTTTTGCGTTGTGGTGGGCACTTGTCCATACAGCTGGCCACCCTTGTGGAAATTCTAGCCTACAATTTAATTCCACACACTTTGCAAAAGAAATATAATAAAAACAGCTTTCCAAATCACCTCTGTCCATGAGTTCATTGGAATTTGCTTAAGCTACAAAAATAAAACAATCCAACAAGATTTGGAATTTCTTCAGTTTAAAAATGTTAAAAGAAAAACCCCCCAAAAAAATTGCATGATTTGAGGAAAATATGTTTGCTCATTTCTGTGCTGCCTGCCACCCATAACAAATTGCACCCAACCATGCTCTTCAAATTTAAAGAAGAATTAAGTACATGGTTGAAAGTTGCTCTCTAAACACTGACAAAGAACAGACAAGCTCTGTGTCTGTATCTGCAATCTTTTTGAAAATCCCAATGTCCTGCAAAAATACCATGTCAACATTGAACTTCTTGGGCCATTATTCTTCTGCAAGTCTCACATGTAGATAGAACAAGAAAGTTCGCACCAAAAGGTAACAGGCATTCTACTAGGCTCATTCCATTATGCATGAAAAGGGCTCACAGTTTAGACACAAACCATGGAGCTTGAGCTTTGCATCACTTCAATCAATGCCAACAGTCATCATATTATGTTGGATTGAATCAATCCCCACAACCACATCAATTGGCTTGCTTGCTTGCTTCATGCCTTGCCTTGGATTTCTAAAGAAGTTTTCTAAAAGAATGAACAAAAATCTACCTCTACAAATTACCCCAAAAAAGAAAACCCAGAACCAACAATGGCCCAAAAAAAAGCCCACAAATAGGGAATTCTTAATTTCTTTGCTGCAGCAGCTCTCACTGTACATTTTACACACAAACACTTTTTTTTTCCTTTTGCTATCTCTTTTGCTATCATGCCATTCCCCCAAAAACGTAGCAATTACATTGCAAATTGCTCATAACTAATTTCCTTCTCCTCCTCCTTGGAGCTTCCAAAGGTACAAAATCCTCCTCACCAAAGTAATTCCTTACATGCAAATTGCTGATGCAATTCATCCTCTTTTGAGCTTTCCAATCATCACAAAATTCTTCTTCTTGTCCTCGTCCTCCTTGTTCTTCTTCATGTCTTCTTCTTCTTCATCATCATCTTCTTCAGCTGGGATCAAACTCCTTCTGTTGACACTAACCACATAAGAGAGAGAGAGAGAAAAAAGCTTTGGTTTGTTGTTGTCATGGAGAAAAAAAACCAAAAACTTTGGATCATGGAGAAAATAAAAAGCTAAAGAAAGCTTTGGATTTGTTGTTGGTTGTCATTGAGAGAAAGAAGCTTTGGATTTTTTGTTGTTGTTGTTGTGGTGATGGAGAGAAAACTGGAGCTTAGATTTGGTTGTTGGTGGTCGTTGTCATGGAGCCTGGCAAAGCAAAAAGAGAGCCTCCTGGCAGCAGTGGCATCCATATATAGATAGAAGGTTATATATGGTGATGTATGTCACAAGGATCAAGCCTGCAAAAATTGGAACAGTGGGTGGGTGCCATCACCATCATCCATGGGACATGGAGCAACAGCAGCTTCCTTCTTCAGAGATCAATAAATCCTGTTTGGCGCAGAACAGCATTGCGCACTCGGCTCAAATCCCTTCCTTTGAGAGTACGTCCAGCACCTTCAAAGACAGAGAATGTGGTGGCTTGGCTATTGGCATACTCCCGTGCAAGAAGCTCATGTGGGGGAAGTTTTTCTTCACCTCCTCCTGCTGCAGCACCATCATCATCTAGGCCTGCTGCACCCCATTCATCTGCCCAAGCTGGAACCTGGGACTTCTTCTCTGATCCCAGGATCTTTGTCCAGTCGGGTACATTCACCGGAGCTGACTGGTACCCATAGCTTGTGTGATGATCTCGCAGCTGCTGGTGGTACCCATGACCTGCTGCAGGAGCTGGTGGCATCATCATTCTGGAAGCTGCAGCAATTGCTCTTCCTGGAGTTGTTGTTGGAACAGCTTCACGAGCACTCGAGAGAGATGAGAGGCCCAGTGAAAGACCTGGGTCTTTTTCCAATCCCAACCATCTCCTCCCATTGTTGAAAAACCTGAAGGATTCACTGCTGTCTGTACTACCCCTCATGTGGTGATGCTGGTGTACTCCTCCTCCCCCCCCTCCTGCTGCAACACCACCATAGCTGCCCGCGTATTGCAGTGACGACTCCAGCTGGTGGGTGCTCCTTTCAGGCTCTTCTAGTGACCACACCGCCCTGCTGCAACTATCATGATCCGTGTCCCAGACATCTTCCTCCTTGAATTCGTTTTCATCATCTGATGCTGAAGAATTCAAGCTCACAGAGTGCTGTACCGGCGAGGATGAGATGCCGAACAGTGTTTCTGCCCTGCTGCTATATCGTGTCATCATGTTGGTTCTTCACCTGATGGTAACCCTTCCTTTGGCGGTGGTTTGAGTTGTTTTCTTTTTGCCTATGAATGCGCTGCAACCAAAAACAACACAAACGCAGTAGACAGACCCCTGCCCTCTCCTCACATACACAAGAACTTATCTCAAAATGCCACTTCCCCCGGCAGCCTTCTCTCCCTTTCTTTCTTCAACCAAAACAAATCCCAGGAGCCTCTCTGTGAAGAAGCCAAGTCACAAAATCCTTAACAACATGCCCAGCAAAAAGTCTCTCGTAGACCTGTGATCGCTAGCTAGTTACCCTCTTGAACAGCTTCCTTCCTTCAAATTCCTACAAGACACTCGACCTTTTGCTTGCTCCAACAGCATGACAATCAATGGCACAACAACATCAGAAGCAGCAGCAGTTCTATGTCTCGTCTGTCTCTATATCTTCCTCTTCAAGCTCCTCCCAAAACACAAAAACCAGAAGACAACCGCCTCCCGTCACTACGCTATTGACTTCAAATACTTGAGACAGAACAAAACTTGCACGCAATGGAAGTGCGCACTGTCTTCTCCCACACACTTCCTCCTGACAGCTCCTCTCAAATCAACCAGTCTCCCTAAAAACTATGGCACCAAAGCAAGCAAGCAAGCAAACAAAGTGCTTTCCAAAGTCTCACAAGCTACCTGTTGTTGGATAAGGAACAGGGTAGAAAGAAAAATAGCCCAAGTCAACAACAACAACAACAAGTGGCTGCAGCTGCAAGCTGGCTGCAAAGAAGCTTCTCCTAGAAGGAAGTCCAGAGAACAGCAGCAGGAAAGCAACCAGCAACAACCGGGTTTGAGGGGGTGGTGTGGGGAGATAGATCGATTGCAGGCGGGAGGAAGGGAGGAAGACTGGACGATTCCAGGGGCTACTGTGGACCAAAAGAGGAATGGAAACTTGTGAAAGAAGCGTGGAGAAGATGCGCACAATGAGCACACCGCGGAAAAATACAATCGAATGCGCGCGAGTCGCGCTTAAGAGCGAAAAGCTCGGAGGGGAGAGGGTCGTGATGCGGATGACGACGACGATGATGGCCGGCAACAAAAACACACACAAACACACAAACGCATCACAGCACCGCCACGCACCCCACTCCCACATCCTCCCATTACCGTCTCACTCACTGCCGTTAATGGATGAATAATTTATATCATCCATCCATCCATCCATGGACAAGGGCTCAGCTCTGGTCTTCATGAAGAACGTACATCCATCCACTAAGAAGCGGTCTGTTTCATGACCAATGTACATACATCATCCACGGAGAGTTGAAGGCTTGGCTCAGCTGTTCTTGAAGAATGTGCATCCATCCATCCATCCAAGGAGAAGGGCTCAGCTCTTCATCGAGGATGTATATCCATCCAAGGAGAAGAGCTGGACTACATCCATCCATCGACGAAGAAGGGCTTGGCTCTTCATGAAGAATATGCATCCATTCAAGAGGAAAGGCTCTTGGGTCTGTATTGACCTACACAGCGAGGCGAGGTGGAGACGCCTCATTGGATGATCAAAAGATGCCCTTTGGATTAACATGCTTGTAATGCTTTTATATTTTAAAATGTTTTGGGGGGGGGGGGGGGGGGGCCAGTTCTACATTTTATTTTTTTTTTTTTTTTTTTTCTTCTTATTCTTTTTACAATACTGGCGTTTTTTTTTTGG
>Ga0116227_10016183_pt1 | contig 10802 bp, 7 predicted proteins | sample S1TSphgellanicum_FD_89693 | JGI IMG/M metagenome (GOLD analysis project Ga0116227, IMG submission 89693) | Host-associated microbial communities from peat moss isolated from Minnesota, USA - S1T2_Fb - Sphagnum magellanicum MG | ecosystem: Host-associated > Plants > Peat moss > Unclassified...
ACGCCGATCATGGCCTGAAAACGCGCGCAGATCGCTTGCAGCAGATCGCCATCTTCGGGCTTTGTGCTCGCGGCAATCGCATCGGCGTAATCGGCGGCAGGCGTACACAAGCGCCGCAAAGTCATCGGCAAGCTGCGGATCAGCGCTTCGATTTTTGCCGGCCGCAAGCCCGGCACCAGCCAGTCGAAAATCGTCGATGGCAGTGCGAACAGCTGTGCGACCGGAATATGAAAACTCACACCATCGGTGTCTTCGCCGGGTGTGTGCGAATAGCTCAACTTGACGTGGATGCCAGCAATATCGAGGTGATCCGGGAACAGGCTGGCGACATCGGCATTGGCGCCGGGCTTCAGCGCATCGTTCTCCTGCATCAGCAGCGAGGCCTGCGCACCGGCGTGTTTGCGCAGCCAGTTTTTCAGGCCGGCTGTAGTGCAGATATCCGCCGGTAAAAGCACATCGTAGAAATTGAATAACTGTTCTTCGTCGGCGAGCAGATCGGGCCGGCGCAAGCGCGCTTCCTTGTCGCGCACACTTTCGATCAGTTCCAGATTTCTTAGCAGGAAGGTCGGCTTGCCGATCAGTTCGCCGCGCACCAGCGCTTCGCGGATGAAGATCTCGCGCGCCGCAGCGGGTTCGTCGGAACCGTAATGCCGCGCGCGTTTCAGCACCGGCATACCGAACAGCGAAACGAATTCCGTCGCAGTAACTTCGCCGCGCTGCGCGTTCCATTCCGGATGCTGCAACACGCGCTTCGCCAAGTGCGGCGCGACTTCGGCGAGCCATTCCGGTTCGATCGCGGCGACATTGCGTGCGAACAACTGGCTGGTCTGTGCGAGCTGCGCGCAGACGATCCACAGTGGCGGTTTCTTTGCGAGTGCGGAAGCCGGAAAGATTTTGAAGCGGCGTCCGCGCGGACCCTGGAATTCAGGCTTTTCGATCAGCTTCTGGCCGATGTGATCGATCAAGCCCGCGAGTAGGCATTTGTGGATTTCCGGATAAAGCTTGTCGAGCGGCTGCGTAGTTTTGGACTTGTCCGCATCGCTGCGGCCGAGCATGTCGACGATCTGTTTATAGACCGATTCCCATTCTTCCATGCGCAGATACGAAACGAAGTGCTCCTTGCACAGCTTGCGCAGTTGCCGGTTCGACGCCTGCTCGCTCCACTCGCGCCAGCGCTGCCACAGATTCAGCAGCGTGAAAAAATCCGACTTCGGATGGCGCCACTCGGCATGCTTGGCGCGCGCCGCAGCCTGCATGTCCGGCGGGACTTCGTGCGGGTCTTGCACCGACATCGCGGCGGCGAGAATCCAGACGTGATCCCGATAACTTGCACCGCGTGCGCCCAGTGCGATGCGTGCAATGCGCGGATCGAGCGGCAAGCGACCCAGCTCGCGGCCGAGTGGTGTGAGCCGGCGGTCGTCATCGAGCGCGCCGAGGGTTTGTAGCAGTCGATAACCTTCGGCAACGTGTCGACTTTCGGGTGCATCGAGCCACGGAAATTCTTCGACATCGCCGAGGCCAAGTGTGGCCATCTGCAGGATCACGCCGGCCAGATTCGAGCGCAGAATTTCAGGGTCGGTGAACGGCGGCCGCAACGCGAATTCGTCTTGCTCGTACAAGCGCAGCGCAACGCCGGGACCAACACGGCCGCAACGTCCCGCGCGCTGATTCGCCGCCGCCTGCGAGACCGCTTCGATCTGCAATTGCTGCACGCCGAGTCGCGGCGAATAGCGATTGATGCGCGCCGTGCCGGTATCGACGACATAGCGAATGCCGGGCACGGTCACCGACGTTTCGGCGACGTTGGTGGCAAGCACGATGCGCGCCGCACCACCGCTGGCGAAAACGCGATCCTGCTGCGCGGCAGGCAGGCGCGAATACAGCGGCAGGATTTCGGCGCGCGGGAACCGTCCGGGCAGCGAGCGCGCGAGATCGTTGATTTCGCGTTCGCCGGGCAGGAACACCAGCACGTCGCCGAGCGCGGCTTGACCGGGCAACACCTCGCCAGTCCTGCGGCCGCGCCAGAGGGATTCGATGCCGGTGGCGACCTGGTCTTCGAGATCGTCGTCCTTGTCCGGCACGAGATAACGCAGCTCGACCGGAAACGCGCGGCCTTCGACCGTTAAAATCGGCGCAGCATTTCCGCTCGCATCGCTGAAATGCCGCGCGAGTTTTTCCGGATCGAGCGTTGCCGAGGTGACGATCACTTTCAGTTCCGGCCGGCGCGGCAGCAGGCGCTTGAGCCAGCCGAGCAGGAAGTCGATGTTGAGGCTGCGCTCGTGCGCTTCGTCGAGAATCAGCGTGTCGTAATTCAGCAGCTCGCGGTCGCGTTGCAGTTCCGCCAGCAGAATGCCGTCGGTCATCAACTTTATCAATGAATGCTGGGATAAACGCCGATCGAAGCGTGTTTCATAACCCACCAGATCGCCGATATTGCCGTTCAATTCGCGCGCGATCCGCTGCGCAACACTGCGCGCCGCCAGACGCCGCGGTTGCGTATGGCCGATCAGCCCGCGCGTGCCGCGGCCGAGTTCGAGGCACAGCTTGGGCAACTGCGTGGTCTTGCCGGAACCGGTTTCACCGCAAACCACGACCACCTGATGGTTGCGGATGATTCCGGCCAGTTCATCCTTCGCCTGTACCACCGGCAACTCGGCCGGATAGCTGATCGTCTCGGGCCGCAGACGCAGCCGGTTTTCCGCCGCCAGTTTTGCCTGCACGAAGTCGCGCTCGAAACGCGCCGCATTGAATTTCGGGTTGCTGCGCGCCTGCGACAGCAGCCGGCCAAGCCGCACCGCATCGCGCGCCAGCAGTTGCTCGCGTTCGCGTTTGAACTGCGTGAGGAGAGTTGCGGGAACGCTCAAGGGCAAAGGGTTTTGCGATGCGGGACGCGCATGTTAAAGCAGAGAACGCTGCGCCGAGCTACCGTGATGTTCTATCACTCGTGCTCACTATCACGATCGATCAATCCACTAGAAATCGTAAGTGATTGCGCCGTTCGTCTCGGAAACCATTTTGTTCGCAAACAGGATATCGATGATACGATCAATATCACTCTGGGCGATCTTCTTCTGGAACATCGAAGAGATATGTTGCGACAATGTCTTGCGCTTTCGCGGCCGCGACTTTTTCTCGCACTTGCCGAGTAGTTCTATTACGCGCTGGTAATTGGCATCTTCCGGCTGAGCGGTTTTCGGGTCCAGTTCGAGCAGGCTGTTGAGGCGCTTGCACTTCAAGCCGAGCTTGTTGAGATGCCGCAATAGGGGATCGAAGCCTTTGTCTTTCGACAAAACGATGCACTCCTGTTTTAGCGATCTTTCGAGCACTCTTCCAAGATGGCAGGCAATGAAGAAGTCGAGCGCATTGCTGCCTACTGCATCCATCCGCAGCCACTCGATCCGGCTGCCGAGTTTCTGGGCTTGTGTCACCAGGTCGATTGGAATACTTTTTTGCACTGCGCCGACAAAAATGACGATATGAAAACTGTCGTCGAGTCGCGCCAGATCAATCTGCTGGACATTCTCGAAATCGACCAGCAATAGTTTTGGGTTCATTCGATCTCCCGTTGCGAAAATCCGACTCGCTCAGGAAAATTTCTGCTTAAGTTCCGCCAGCCGCGCTTCCAACACCTGCACGCGCGCTTCGAGTTCTGCGAGTGAAGTTCGGGCTGAAGAAGCGCTCGATGAGGAAGGCGCATGCTCGATGGTATCCACAGCCAATTGCGCGTTCGCTGCACCACAGAGCAGATGCGCATAGCGCGCGGCGGATTGTCCCGGCGCGCGCGGCAACAGCTTCAATAACGGCTTTGCGCGATCTTCGAGATCGGCGATGGCGGCGGCAAAACTTTCGGCATCCTCCGGGCCGCCGAGGGTTTGCGCATTAGCGCGCAATTCGGCGGCGGTTTGCGGGCCGCGCAGCATGAGTGTAGCGATGACGGCGACCGACGCAGGCTTCAGCAGCAGCTGGTTCTGCATGCGCTGACGCCACTTCGGCACACGTCCCGCGTGGTCGTCGCGCGCGGCGAGCTTGGCCTGTTCGAGTTGCGTCAGCGCGGCACCCACTTCGCCCTCGTTGAAATGCGTGACCGGATTGCGCGCATTTTTCTGGTTTGCCGCGAGCATGATCGCGTTCACCGTCATCGGGTAATACTGCGGCGTGGCGATCGACTTCTCCACCAATGCGGCGAGCACGCGCGCCTCGGCGGGCGTCAACAACAACTCGCTCACGCCTGCGCCTCGGCCGGCGGCGGCAAGACCGGTGCGGATTCACGCGAGCGGATCAACACGCCGATGTAGTAAGCCACGTAATACGCGACGACGAGGCCGAGCACTGCCAGCGTGAGTGGCGTGCGTGAACTGCTGAACATCATCGCCTGCGCGTCGAAGCCTTCGTGCCCGATGGATTGCAGCATCGGCGCCACCACGATCAGCCGATAAACGATGCGCACCATGAACAGGGCGGAAACGGCCAGACCGATGTAGAGATTCGGATGATAGAAGCGGCCAGCTTCGGTGCTCTCGAAGCGCGTGTGCCGCAGGCCGAGGAACGCCAGCGCAATACCGGGGAAGATGCCCGCCAGCATCGCCGCAGCCAGCGGCGGTTGAAACGGCGGTGCCAGCGCGAGCGATAACAGCGCGAACGTCAGCAAGGCCGCACGAATCTGCATGCGCCGCGGTCGCACGCGCTGACGGCCAACGCTACGGCGGACACGCGAGACCACCATCAGTGCCATCAGCGGCACCGCTATGGCTACAGCTTCTGTTTGAGTCATCTGGGCCGATCCCGAATCGAGGAAGTCGTGAGACAGCATGATGCCAGCAGTACGGGCGATTTTCTCCGCGCGGTCTTCCGGTCCGGATGATTTTTCTCACCGGATTGGGCTGGAATTGGATGGACGCGCCTGGCTTGTCGAAACCTTGAAGGCTGCAATGTAAAACTGCGTCGCATGAAGTGCAGGCTATTGCCCGGCGTTTTTCACCGAACGATAGTGATAAGGCCGCCGATCTTTCGCTGCGTCTGCAAATCAGGACGGGACAGCATTCAGCTATTGCGCTTGCTGTGCATAGACGACGGCAATATCGTCCGCATATAGGCGGTGCCAGGAAGGAAATGTGTCGAGCATGTCGAGCACGGGACTGTCGGCTTTCAGGATCATCCACTGAATACCGTATTTTTCGATCGCGTGGTCCAGACCAGCGCGACTTGGCATCATCAACGAAACGTAATCGAAAATGAACCTGTCCCCGTACATATCGGCACGGCCATCGATGAAAGGCTTTATTCCGCTGAATATCAGATAGCCTCCAAAGTTGTAGCTGTTGAGAACCGCTTGCTGCCGAAGCTTGATGGGAACGTGATTCAACGCGCTGACAGGCGATACCCGATCATCCGTTCGCACAATGGGATGCGCAATGCGCGCCGCAGCCAGAAGCACGGCAATGGCGGCGCCGGCGGCAAGCCCTCCGCGGCTCGCGCCGTGCCGAGTGTTTTCCCGCGGTTTTCCGCGCAAAGCCTTCTCGACTGGTTCGGCCAACACCAGCGCACCGGCAATCCCGGCGAGTATTTGATGGCGGCCGTGATGAAGGGCTAGATGCAACAGTGCCATCAGTATGAGCAGCCGGGGAATCGATATCTTTATCGGCCGGGTGAAGGCGATATACAGCGTTGCCATCAAGGCCAGTTCCAGAGGTTGCAGCGTCTCAAAATTGGGCGGCGCCCATTCGGTGATCGTCGACAGATGCTTCATGTTCAGCAGCTGGAACGGGAATATCAGTCCGCGCCAACCATTCGGTGTAAGCGCAGATGCGCAGATCGCCAGCGCGAGAAAACCTGCCCATGCGCGCGCGAGCCCGGCTCTGTTTTGTTTCGCGGCGATCAATGCTTCCGCGGCGATGGGCAGCACCAGTGCCAGACCCAAAACGAACGTGCCGTGCAGATTCGCCCAGAGCATCATCAGCGGCAGCAGCCAGAGCGATGGCGGTTTGCCTTTTTCCTGCGCTGAAAGCAGCGCGCCCAGCCAGGTTATCAATATCGGCAACATCAACAGATGCGGCCGCGCCAGCAGGCTGGGACCAACGCAGGCGGCTGCGAGTGCGAATACAACGAAGCTTGCCGGCAGTGCCAGATGACGTGAAAGCTGCTGCGCCAGCAGCCAGCACGTCAGGGCCACGACGATGCCGAAAAACAGGACGATTCCGTTCCAGTTCGCAGCACCGTAAGCCAGTGCCATCAGCACTTCGGACAACCACTCGTGCGCTTCCCACGGCGCGCCGGCAAATGTGTAGGAAAATGGATCGGTATGCGGCACTGCGCGATGCTGGAGAATCCACTCGCCCGCCTTGATGTGCCAGTAAGTATCCGGATCGTGCAGGAACGGCGATGCGAACAGGACGGTCGCATAGCCCGCAAGTGACGCTGCCACCGGAAAAAGCCCTTGCCATTGAAGCTTGAATCGCATTGCCGTCTGACGAATAATGATGTTTGGAGAAGCCGGCCAACAGGCTCAGCCGAGCTTGCAAAACGCTTCCCAGTCGGCTTTCACTTTCTGGCTGTAATGCTCCGCGTATTCGAGCAGCGATTGCGCCCAGTCTTTCGCCGCGCCGAAGCGGATCAATTCATCGGCGGTTGCGGAGCCTTGCCGGCCGCCGGATCGCAGTTGCGCCCAGGCGGTGGTCTGCGCCATACCAGTCAGCGCTTGCTGGAAGGCTTCGGGTCTGCCCAATCCGGCGAGATCGAGACGATCTTCCAGCGGCTGCAATTCCTTCAACACGTAAGGCCGCTTGCCCATGCGAATGGCCGTCAAATGCGCGGGCGAAACGGCCTGCATGCGTTTTTGAATTTCGACCACGCGATGCGCCGGGTCGCGCCACTCGGGCTGCGGCACTTTCAATCTCCGCTGCAATGACGATGGCAGCGCTTCCTTCAGATCCAGCAGATGATTTTTGTCGGGCGATCCCTTGCCGCGAACCAGGATCACATAACGATTGACGCCCAGACTGCCGGTGCCGGCAATCCTGATCGCTACATCGAGCGGCTCGAACCATTGCGGATCGCTTTGTTTGCTGGCGAATTTGCGAATCGTCTTTTCGACTTCGGCACGTTCGGCTGGCGTTGCCTTCAGCAGATGCTTGCCGTCTATCACCAGTTGCCTGCGTTTGCCAACCAGCCGGGTACGTCGATCCAGAAACGCCACACGATCGCGTTCACTCACCATTCCCAGCAATTGCCCGATCGGGCCGCTCGCCGCGGCTTGAACAATCCACGCCGCCTTGCCGTTCTGTAATGCGGTGCGATAGGCCTCGATAAAATGCTTCGCCAAGGCGCGCGCCTGCTTTTTGGCCAGCCCGGTTTCCGCCGCAGCGAGATGAATGCTGGTGACCGTTCGTGCGATTTCCCAGGCACAGGGCGCCAGCACCGCTTCGTCAAAATCATTCAGATCGAAATAGACCTGACCATCGTCGCCCTTGAAGCTGCCGAAATTTTCCAGGTGAAGATCGCCAGTGATCCAGGTCAGCGGCGCCTCGTTCAAGCGCGATTTACGCGGCAAATCCTGATAAAACAAATGACAGGTGCCGCGAAAAAAGCGGAAAGCACTCTCACGCATCGCCGCATATTTGAGCAGCAACCGTGCCGCGTTGCGCCCGCGGTTGGCCTTCTCGATCCGCTCCGCCAGGTCGCGGCTCATGGCTTGTGCAAGCTGCTGATTGCGACTTCGGCGTTCGTTACTAGCGCCGGTATTGTTGAATGAAATGCCGGCATGAAATTTTTGTCGAGTGTTGTGCGTATCGCTTCAAAGCGGGTTCTTTCCACGGACGTTCTCAGGTTGAGGATTCGGGACGCGGTTCATTTGGCTCGGGCTTTACCGCTGCGATCCTGGCGATCAGATAAGCGACCACCAAAAAATTCAACACCAGCGCGATGATTTTGGAGAGCGATGCGTGCCGCAGCAGTTCCAGTATTTCCAGCGGAATGAACAAGGCCGTCGCCACCACCGAAAACCATTCCGCCCAACGCCGCTGCAACCAAAGGCCGATGCCTTCCATCAGGAAAATCGCGGCGAACAAAATGGCACCGGCGCCCAAGGCCCGGACTTCATGCGGCGAAATGCCGCTGAGCTGATCGAGCAAATGCTGCGCAACCCGCTGCTGCTGCTGCCCCGGCAGTGCCTCGCTCCAGGCGGAAATCGCATCCAGCGTCGCCGGGTTGAGCAACTTCAACGCGGCAAAACCTGCGGCAACAATCGCGGCAGTCTCCAGAAACTTCAAGACCGCAATGACGCGAAGCACCTTGTTTGTTGGTCTGCTCTGATTGGCGATCGGCGTGGTCATTGATGACTTGCGGTTGTTTGGTGGGCCCTGTCGGACTTGAACCGACAACCAAAGGATTATGAGTCCTCTGCTCTAACCAATTGAGCTAAAGGCCCGCTCGCGGAAGTATAAAGCTGCCTCCGATGACGGCGTAGCGGGGGCTTTGGAAAATGTCAGTCTTGATCGTTCCCGGAGGCCGTTTCGGTTTGCGCCGCATGGGCGGCTTCGCGGCGGATTTTGCCGGGGCCGAAGCCGTGCAGTTTTTTGAAGGCGCGGCGGAAGGCGGCTTCGGTTTGGTAACCGAACTGTTCGGCGATGGCGGCAACCGAGCGGCGCGGATCGCGCAGCGTTCGGGCGGCTTCGGTCATGCGCCAGCGGGTGAGATAGTCGATCGGGCTGATGCCGAGCAGATCGCTGAAGGCTTGCGCAAATGCGGTGCGTGATTGCAGCGCGACTTCCGCCAGCGAGGCCACCGTCCAGGGCTTGCCGGGCTGAGTGTGAATGACGTGCAGCGCGCGCGCTATGCGCGGGTCGAAAATGGCGGCGAGCAGTCCGCGGCGATTTTCGGCGTGTTCGATATAGCTGCGCAGCGCCATGACGAAGAAGGCGTCGGCCAGTTTATCCAGCACCACTTCGCTGCCGAAATTGCCTTTGCCGGATTCGGTTGCGAGCAGTTGCGCGAGCGTGCGAAAACCGGCGTCGGCATTGTCGGCACGCAACACGAACCAATCCGGCAGCGCATCGAGAATCGGGTTATGACGGCCGGTGGCGAAGGTGAATTCGCCGCATAGCATGATGGTTGCGCCCGGCTCCGCACCCGCTTCGATCGGCTGGCTCAAGGCATTGCACAGCGTATGGCCGTGACCATGCGGGAACATGATGAGATCGCCCGCCTGCAAGCGCAACGGCTCGGGCAGTGCGGCGCTTTCAACCCAGCAACTGCCGCTGTCGAGCAGATGAAACAGGCCGCGATCGGTGGCCGCATCGCGGTCGGTCCAGTTGCCGCAATAGGTGATATTGTCGGTGACGCGCGCATGCAGTTGATGCGCGCGGAGCACGGCGGCAAAAACATTTTCACCCAAGCGATCGAGCATGGCGAATCATCGAATATGTAGTCTGATGGCCGCGCTAGCGTAACGCGCCTCGCATCTGCTGTGCTGTTTGCGGCTCGGGGCAGTGAGGATATTTCAGGACTTTTGGCCTGCGCTTCAATAAACTCGGCGGCCTGCGGGGGTTCGCCTCGCCAATTTTTATTTGCGAAATTCGCCGCTCATCCACGCATGTCCAGTCTCGAAGATCAGATTACGCGACGCCGCACGTTCGCAATCATTTCGCATCCCGATGCGGGCAAGACCACGCTGACCGAAAAACTGCTGCTGTTCGGCGGCGCGATTCAGCTGGCGGGCACGGTGAAAGGCCGCAAAAGTGCAAGGCATGCGACTTCGGACTGGATGGCGCTGGAGCAGCAGCGCGGCATTTCGATCACGACCTCGGTGATGCAGTTTCCGTATCGGGATCGCATCGTCAATCTGCTGGATACACCTGGCCACGAGGATTTCTCGGAAGACACTTATCGTACGCTGACGGCGGTGGATTCCGCGCTGATGGTGATCGATGCTGCAAAAGGTGTTGAACCGCGCACGATCAAGCTGATGGAAATCTGCCGGCTGCGCGACACACCGATCATCACCTTCATCAACAAGCTCGACCGCGAAAGCCGGCCGACGCTCGACTTGCTCGACGAGATCGAAAAAGTGCTGGGCCTGCATTGCACGCCGATCACCTGGCCGCTCGGCACCGGGCGCGAATTCCGCGGCGTGTATCACTTGCTCGAAGATCGCTTCTATTTGTACAGCGGCGATAAGAATCGCATCAGCGAAATCGAAACCGTCGATGGTTTGCGCGCGGAAGGGATGGCGGAGCGTTTCGGCGCGCCGTATCAAACGCTGCTGGATGAAATCGATCTGCTGCAAATGGCGGGCGCGGCGTTCAATCTCGAACAATATCGCGCGGCGAAGTTAACACCGGTGTTTGTCGGTGCGGCGATCAACAACTTCGGCGTGCGTGAGTTGCTGAATGGCTTTGTCGACTGGGCGCCATCACCGCAGCCGCGGATTGCCGCGTTCAACGAAATCGATCGTGAAGTGTTTCCGGAGCACGATAAATTTTCTGGCTTCGTGTTCAAGATTCAGGCGAACATGGACCCGAAGCATCGTGATCGCGTGGCCTTCCTGCGCGTCTGCTCCGGCGTTTATCGCAAAGGCATGAATCTGCACAGCGTGCGGCTCGGCGGCGTGGTACGCATCTCGAACGCACTGACGTTCATGGCGGCGGACCGGGAAAATGTGGAGACCGCCTATCCGGGCGACATCATCGGCCTGCACAATCACGGCACCATTGCGATCGGTGATTCGTTCACCGAAGGCGAGAGCCTGCGTTTCAGCGGCATTCCGAACTTTGCGCCGGAATTGTTCCGCCGCGTGATCCTGAAAGACC
>Ga0116227_10016184_pt1 | contig 10802 bp, 12 predicted proteins | sample S1TSphgellanicum_FD_89693 | JGI IMG/M metagenome (GOLD analysis project Ga0116227, IMG submission 89693) | Host-associated microbial communities from peat moss isolated from Minnesota, USA - S1T2_Fb - Sphagnum magellanicum MG | ecosystem: Host-associated > Plants > Peat moss > Unclassified...
CGTGCGGCGACGGCGCGTTCGCCGCTGTTCACCGGCTTGATCGAAGGTGTAGGGCCGCGCTATTGCCCCTCGGTGGAGGACAAGGTGGTGCGCTTCGCGGACAAGCATTCGCACCAGATCTTCGTCGAGCCGGAAGGCTTGGATACACACGAGATTTATCCGAACGGCATTTCCACCAGCCTGCCCTTCGACGTACAGATGCAATTCGTACGCACCATCAAGGGATTCGAGCGCGCGCACATCACGCGGCCCGGCTACGCGATCGAATACGACTTCTTCGATCCGCGCGACCTGCACGCCACCCTCGAGAGCAAGCATCTGAAGTCGGCGTATTTTGCCGGCCAGATCAACGGCACGACCGGCTACGAGGAGGCCGCGGCGCAGGGCTTGCTGGCCGGCACGAACGCGGCACTTGGCGCGGGCGGACGCGCTGCGTGGTGGCCGAAGCGCAGCGAGGCCTATATCGGCGTGCTGATCGACGACTTGATCACCCGCGGCGCTCCCGAACCGTATCGCATGTTCACCAGCCGCGCCGAGTATCGCCTGTCGTTGCGGGAAGATAACGCCGACCTGCGCCTGACCCCGATCGGCCGCGAGCTCGGCTTGGTGGACGATACGCGGTGGCGCTTCTTCGATGCCAAACGCGCCGCGGTGAGCGCGGAAATCTCCCGCTTGAGCGCGGCCGTGGTCCATCCGCTCGAGGTCGATGCCGCGCTGCTCGAAAAGTTGGGCGCACCGCTGACCCGTGAGGCGCATGCCATCGATTTGCTGCGTCGTCCGGAATTGGCTTATGACGATTTGCGGAATGCGGCGCCGTCCGCCACCGCCGGGGAGTGGCACGGCGATGAGCGACTGTGCGAGCAGGTGAAGCTCCAGGTCGAAGTGCAAGCCAAGTACTCGGGCTATCTCAAGCGTCAGAGCGAGGAAATCGATCGACAGTTGCGGCACGAAACGATGCGGCTGCCGGCCGACATCGACTACGGCCACGTCAGCGGACTGTCCAACGAGGTGCGCCAGCGCTTATGCGACGTGCGTCCAGAAACCTTGGGGCAGGCGGCGCGTATCCCCGGGCTGACGCCGGCCGCGCTATCGCTGTTGTTGGTGCACCTGAAGAAACGCGACCACGCTGCATAAAGGATGAGCGGCTCTGTGGCAATTCTGGCTGCCAGTCTTTAACATCAGCGCTCCTTGTTGAACCCGTCGGGTTCGGAGATGTAGATGCTGTCGCGATCGAATGCCCTGGCATGGCTTGCCGGCACCGTTTTCAGTTTGAGTTTGTCACTGGGAGCGCATGCAGAGGGCGATCCGGCGGCCGGCGAGAAGAAGTTCTACACCTGCTACGGATGCCACGGCGTCGACACCTACAAGAACGCCTATCCCGATTACAGCGTACCGAAACTGCGTCACCAGACCGCCGCCTATCTGGTCGCGGCCTTGCAGGAATATCGCAGCGGCGAGCGTCCGCATCCCACCATGCATGCACAAGCCATCTCGCTCTCCGACCAGGACATGGCCGACATCGCTGCGTATTTGCAGGGCGGCGCGCCGATCAAGCCGAGCACGGTGGTGGCGGGCAAGGCTCCGGCGCAGGTGGCGACGTGCGTCGCCTGTCACGGCGGCAACGGCACGGGTGCCGAGCAGCCGATTTCGCCCACGCCGCCGATATTGGCGGGTCAGCATGAAGATTATTTGGAACAGGCGTTGACCTCATACCGCAACGGGCGGCGCAAGAACGCCGTCATGGACAGCATGGCGCAGATGCTCAAGACCGAGGACGACATCAAGGCCGCGGCGACTTATTTCTCGGAGCAAGCCTCGTCGCTGCACACAGCGTCAGCCGACAGCAAGTAGGCCCCGACGGCGGACAGCGAGCAGTCCGCGTCCGCCAAGAGCAAATAGTCCAAGGAAGGGGCGCGTCGCGGCCGCACTACTGGCGCATGGCGCTCAAGAATTGCGCGAACACGGCGTAGTAGGCATCGCGATTCTGTTTCTTCCGGTAACCGTGCCCCTCGTCGGCGGCGAGCAGGTACCAGACCTCGTCGCCTTTGAGGCGCAGCCGATTGACGATCTGCTCCGCCTCGCTCACCGGCACTCGCGGATCGTTCTTGCCGTGCACCACCAATAGAGGCTTGGTGATGCGGTCGGCATTGGTCAGCGGCGATATGCGTCGCAGGTAGGCGCGCATGTCGACGTCGCGCTCATCACCGTACTCCGCGCGCCGCTGGTTCTGCCGGTAAGGCGCTGTGCCCGAGAGAAAGGTCACGAAATCGGCAATTCCCGCAACGTCGACGCCGCCGCGCAAGCGGTCGTTGAAATTGACCATCGTGGCCAGCGACATGTAGCCGCCATAGGATGCTCCCGAAACCACGATGTGTTTGGCATCGACCGTGCTTTGCAGGCCGAGCCACACCAACAGTGCGCCGACGTCCTTGACCGCGTCTTCACGCAGCGTGCCGTTGTCGAGGGCCATGTAGCTCTTGCCGTACCCTGAGGAACCGCGCACGTTGGGTGCGACCACGGTGTAGCCCAGTTCGTTGACCACATACTCGAGCCAGGGTGAAAAGTCCGGCCGGAACTGCGATTCCGGGCCACCGTGCAGTTCCAGCAGCACGGGGTGCGGACCGCCGCCCGCCGGTTCATATATGTAAACGGGCTCCAACCGCGGTTTTCCGTCGACGCGGTCGAAGGTCGGAAATTGCGTCAGGCGCGGCGTGACGAATTTCTTCAAATCCACTGCCCCGGCTTCGCTGCGCGTCCAAGGTTCGAGCACATTCCGGGCGAGGTCGAGCACATAGGCGTCGCGCGGCTGGTTCGGCGCGGAGTAGCCGAATGCCAGGCGCTGCCCTTGAGCATCGAAACTCAGCGAGTCGATGTTGCCCGCGGCCGGCAACCGCGGCGGCGTCAGATCCTGGTGGGCGCGCAAATCGAGCAAATTCAGCGTCGACGCACCGCCCTCGTTGCTGACGTAGGCGAGGTAGTGTCCATCGCGGGAAATCGCCAGCTCCTCGATGTCCCACGGAATAGTGCCCGACACGACGCTGCGCTCGCTGGTGAAGAGGTTGGCGTATCGCAGCCGCGAGAATTCCGATTCGCGGTCAGAGATGTAGTACACACCCTGGCCGTCGCGCGAGAATTTTCCGCCGGCAATCGCGACCTTCATCGGCGCGGGATCGATCTGCTTCTTCTCGCCGGTGCTCAAATCGACTACATATAAATAGCCCTCATCGCTCGCCACCGTTTTCAGCACCAGCAGCTTGCGATCGTCGGGTGACCAGTCGAGCGGGGTCCATACCACCCCCGGAGCATCCGCTGCCACCACCAATCTCGGCAGCGCGCCTGATTCTGGATCGACCACATCGATGTCGAAGCTCGAGGGGTCGCGCGCGGTGCTGAAGAACGCGACTTCGCGGCCGGTGTTCGACCACACTGGCGCGCCGTTCTTCGACTTGCCGTCGGAGAGCAACTTCGCGGTTTCGCCGACACGCTGATAGTAAAGCTGGGCATTCTCGTCGCCGCCCGCGTCCTTGAGGTACACATAAGCGCTGCGGCCGGGATCCGGCGAGAATGCCGCCTCGGTGATGGGTTCGCGCTGAAACGTGAGCTGGCGGCGCGCCCCGCCCGCGGTTTCGACCAGGTGCAGTTGCGGCACGTCGCCGAAGCGCGTGGCGATGAGCAGTTGGCCTTTCGGGGACCAGCCGAGCGGCGTGGCCTGTCGCGCATTCAGGTAGGCAGCCAATTTGTCGACGATCTCGGCGGAAACCGCCGGAATGTTGTCGTAGGTCAATGTGCCGCGCTCGACCCGCCCGGCCGCCCACGCGCCCGACGCCAGCAGCGACGCCAGCAGCGGTACTGTATAAATGCGAATCATCTGATTCCTATGTCCTTCGACCGCGAGGATAATCGAGCGCATGGCAGGCTTCGAGCATCTGATCAAATCCTACGACGTGCGCGATCTACTCGACGACATCGCGAGTTCGGATCCGCCTGCATACCTGAAGCGCTGTTTCGCCGAGGGCTGCGCCGCGCCGCACCTGCCATGGCCCCGGGTGCAGCAACTGGCCGTGTGCGCGATGGTACTCGATGCCGTGCTGAATGATAGAGACTATGCCTTCCTGGAGCATGAGTTGATCTCGGACTGGCGCGCGCATTACAGCCTCGCATTCGCCAAGCTGAAGGATCTGGCGCAGCAGGCGCTGCTGAGAGTACTGGAGCGCGAGAAGCCGGAGGACTCGGAAACCCTGGGCGAACTCGAGTCGCTGACGCGGCGTGTCATGGGCGCCTGAATGAGCACGGCACGACATCGTACCCGAGCCGTCATCCTGGGCGGCTTGCTTGGCCTTGCCCTGGCGGCATGCGCTTCGGCACCGAGGAATCAGCCGCCGCCGCCACCGCCGGCTGCGCCGCAACCGCCGCCGCTGGAGGCCTCATACGATTGGCACGGTTTGTTGCTGGTGCCGTTCGGCAGTCTTCTCAAGGAGATTCCGTTCACGCTGCACGAGGTACTGCTGTTCCGAGACGCCACGCATCCGGCGCAGGCCGACGACGCCGAGTGCTACGCAATGGAGCAGACCGCACCGCGATTCGTGGCGCGCACGCCCAGCGAATACATGCTGTGCTTCAGACACGACCGGCTCGCACGCGTGCAGACGACCGTTGCTCTGCCGCGAGGCAAAGCCGCCCAGATCTTGAGCGACGCTTGCGGGCTATGGCAACGAAATGCGGCGGCCGGCGTACCGGCGGCCGGCGTGCCGGCGGCGGACCAACCCGCGGCCGACCCACCGGGGGCAGACCAGCGGGGTGCCTGCGTTGGCCGCGACGGCGCCATTGGCTACGCGGGCCGGCTCGATCAAGAGGAAACGCAAGGCGACGCACCTCTGACGGTCACGCTCGAAGTCGCGGCTGAACCCTGAGCATCGTGCACGAAACCGAACGTGAGACACTGATTGCGGGCGCGCGCGCAATCGGCTTCGAACTGGATGCGCCGCAAAGCGCGAAGTTGCTCACACTGGTGGATGAACTCGAACAGGCGAACGCAAATTTCAATTTGACCGCCATCCGCGACCGGCCGGGGATGCTTGCCAAGCACATCCTGGACAGCCTGACCTTGCAGCCCTACTTGCGTGGCGAGCGTTGCGCCGACGTCGGAACCGGCGCCGGCTTTCCCGGGCTGCCGCTCGCCGTGGTGAACCCGCAGCGCCGCTTCACGCTGATCGAAGCCACCGGCAAGAAGGCGCGCTTCGTGCAGCAAACGGCCCAGCGCCTGGGGTGCGCCAACGTGCTGGTGGTCAACGCTCGTGCGGAAAGCTATAGACCCTTCGAACTTTTCGATACAGTGGCGGCCAGGGCGCTGTCGTCGTTGGCGGATTTCGTGGCGTACGCGGGGCATCTGTGCGCGCCGACGGGGCGCTTGCTGGCGATGAAGGGCCAGCGGCCGGACGAGGAAATATCCGCCGTGCCCAAATCCTTCCGCGTGCTCGCCGTGCATCGCTTGGAAGTCCCTGGGCTTCCCGATCGGCGGCATCTGGTGGAAATGGTTCCAGTGCAATTGAAAACGAGATCTACATGAGGCGTGTCATCGCGGTGGCGAATCAGAAGGGCGGCGTGGGCAAGACCACCACCGCGGTCAATCTTGCCGCGTCGCTGACGGCGACGAAGCGCCGCGTGCTGCTCATCGATCTGGACCCGCAGGGCAACGCCACCATGGGCTGCGGTATCGACAAGAACGCGCAGGCACGCACCAGCTGCGATGTATTGCTCGGCGATTGCGGTGCCGTCGAAGCGCTGGTTGCGGTCGAATACGGCGGTTTCATGCTGATGCCCGCGAATCAAGATCTCACCGCCGCCGAGGTGCGCCTGCTCACCATGTCGGCCGGCCGCGAATTCAAGCTGCGCAATGCCTTGAGCCCGGTGCGCGAGGACTTCGACGTCATCTTGGTCGATTGCCCGCCCTCGCTCAACATGCTGACGTTGAACGCGCTGGTGGCGGCCGACTCGGTGATGGTACCGATGCAGTGCGAGTACTACGCGCTCGAAGGCTTGAGCTCACTCATTCAAACCGTCGAGCAAGTGCGCGACAGCATCAATCCCGTGCTGGAGATCGAGGGGCTGCTGCGCACCATGTTCGATCCGCGCAATAACCTGGCCAACGAGGTGTCCGCGCAGCTGTTGCAACATTTCCATGAAAAAGTGTTTCGCACCGTCATTCCGCGCAACGTGCGCCTGGCGGAGGCGCCCAGTTTCGGCAAGCCCGTCTTGTTCCACGACCGGGAATCTCGCGGAGCACTGGCCTATCTGGCGCTGGCCGGCGAGATGATTCGTCGCGACGATCGCCCAATGGCGACCGTATAATGGTGCGACGGATCATTCGAGATTGAGCATGTCGGTCAAAAAGCCGTCTCTGGGTCGTGGCCTTGCGGAATTGAGCCCGCTGCTCGCACGCCGCGCTTCCGCGGAGCCCGGGGACGCGGCGCACCCGCTGGGCTATGGCGCCCCCGGGGAGCGCCTGGCCAATCTGCCTTTGGATCTGCTGCAGCGAGGCAAATATCAGCCGCGCATCGACATGCGGCCGGAATCCTTGAGCGAACTGGCCGACTCCATCAAAGCGCAAGGCCTGGTGCAACCCATCCTGGTGAGGCCGCTGCCACGGACTTCGGCTGAAGGCTCGCAGCGCTACGAAATCATCGCGGGCGAGCGCCGCTGGCGGGCCGCGCAGATGGCCGGTCTCGAGCAAATTGCCGCGGTCATTCGCGACGTTCCCGACGAAGCGGCCGTTGCCATGGCGCTCATCGAGAACATCCAGCGGGAGGACTTGAATCCGCTCGAGGAGGCGCGTGCGCTGCAGCGATTGGTCGATGAATTCGGACTAACCCACCAATCCGCGGCCGAAGCCGTTGGCCGTTCCCGAGCCGCCGTCAGCAACCTGCTGCGGCTGATGGATCTGGCGGATGAAGTGAAGGAATTGCTCGAAACCCGCCGCCTGGAGATGGGCCGTGGGCGAGCGCTGTTGGCGCTGACCACGCGCCGTCAACAGGTCGAAGTGGCGCATCTGGTGGCCAAGAAGGGGCTATCGGTGCGGGACACCGAGGCGCTGGTGCGGCGCCTGGCAGCGCCGGCAGCTGCCGAAAAGGCCGAAACCGGGGGCGGAGATCCCGATATCCAACGCCTGGAACGCGAATTGGCCGACAAACTCGGTGCCAAGGTACTGTTTCAGCACGCCCCGTCGGGAAAAGGCAAGCTGGTCGTGTCCTACAATAGCTTGGATGAACTGGAAGGGATCTTGTCCCACATTCAGTAGGCGCTGGCATTGACGCGATAACCAGCGATATTCGCCCATAATGTTAAAAAACTAAGGGCGATCATAACCTTGTGACTTATGGTGCGCCTCACTATAATGCGGCGGCTTTTTGGCCAGCGACGATGCCAATGAAACTGGCGAGTGCTTGCCGCACGCCGGTGTTGATCCGGATACCGGTCCCCACTGAATGAAACTCACCGGCTTTGGAAATCGACTCGTGGTGCGCGTCGTGCTCCTGCAAATGGGCTGCGCAACGTTCACGGGGCTGTTGTTTGGAATTTTCGAGGGGTTTGCCGCGGCGTCGGCAGGGTTCGTGGGCGGAATGATCGTGGCCGTGGGCAGCGCGCTGTTCGGTTGGCGCATGTACGCACCGGGTATCGCCCCGGCGGGTAGGTTGTTCCGCGCGATGGTGGCGGCGGAATCGCTGAAGTGGCTGTGGTATGTGGCGGCGATTTGGGCGGCGTTGGTGAGCATCAAGTTGACACCCGCGCCGCTGATAGTGGGCGTCGTCGTTGCACAGTTCGGTCACTGGTTGGGTTTGATCGCTTCGAAACGAGGAAATTGAATGGCGGCGTCCGATGGCGAAACTGGCGGGTTGACGGAGTACATCCGCCACCATTTGACATTCCTCAAAGTCAACGAGGGACATGGCGCGTTTTGGGCCGTGCACCTCGACACCATTTTCTTCACGTTCTGCATCGCGCTCACGTTCGTGCTGGTGTTTTGCCTGGTGGCGCGGCGCTCGACCAGCGGCGTTCCCGGCAAGCTGCAGGCGGCCATCGAGATCCTGGTCGAGGCCGTCGATGGCGTCGTCAAGGATACCTTTCACGGCAAATCCAAGCTGATTGCGCCGCTCGCCATTACCATCTTCGTGCTCGTGTTCCTGATGAATTTCCTGGACCTGCTGCCGGTCGATCTGCTTCCCTGGGCGGCTGAGGAAGTCGGCGTGCCGCATCTGCGCACGGTCGCCACGGCCGATGTGAACACCACACTCGGCATGGCTATTTGCGTGTTCTTCCTGCTCTGGTACATCGGCATTTCCGAAAAGGGCGTGATCGGGTTTTTCGCGGAGTGGTTTACCGCGCCGTTCGAGGCGCCGGGCACGCTCGGCAAGATCTTGGTGGCGCCGTTCAACCTGTTGTTGCGCGTGATCGAAGAGTTGGTCCAGCCGCTGTCCTTGTCGCTGCGGCTGTTCGGCAATATGTACGCCGGTGAATTGATCTTCGTGCTGCTCGCTGGATTGACCCTGGAATCCTCGTTCTCGCGTCCCAGCACCTACGTGTGGGGCGTGTTGCAGTTGCTCGGTGACGCCGGTTGGACCGTGTTCCACATACTGATCATCACCCTGCAGGCATTCATTTTCGGCATGTTGACCCTCGTTTACATGAGCAAAGCCGCCGAGAAGCACGGCTCAGACAATCATTAAATTACCAACAACTGACCTTTAGACTCTGGAGATATAGATGGGAAACGCACCTCAACTCGCTCAAGTCATGAGCTTCACGCTGATCGCGGTCGGGCTGCTGATCGGCTTAGGCGCCTTGGGCACCGCAATCGGCTTCGCGCTGCTCGGCGGCAAATTCCTGGAAGGTTCGGCGCGTCAGCCTGAACTGACCCCGATGCTGCAGACCAAGATGTTCATCGTCGCCGGACTGCTCGACGCGGTTCCCATGATCGGCGTTGCGATAGCGCTGCTGTTGATTTTCTCCAATCCATTCACCGGTTCATTTGCCGCCAAGTAAGCGTCATGGGTCGAAAGGGGGCTTAACGGCATGGACATTGCAGTCACGCTGATCATTCAAGGACTCGCGTTCTTCCTGGTCGTCTTGCTGGTCATGCACTTTGGCTGGCCGTACATCATCGGCGCCATCGAAGAACGGCAGAAGAAAATTGCCGAAGGCCTGGCCGCGGGCAGCAAAGCTCAGAAGGATCTCGACGAAGCCAGGGTCAAGTCGCAAGAGATCATCCGCGAGGCGCGCGACAAGGCCTCGCAGATCGTCGACCAGGCGGGTAAACGCGCGGCTGAGATCATCGAAGAGGCAAGGCAGACGGCGATCGCAGAGGGCCAGCGCCTGGTCGCGCAGGCTCGCGAGGAAATCGCGCTCGATACCGCGCGCGCGCGCGCCGCGCTCTCGAAGCAGGTCGCGAGCCTCGCGGTGCTCGGCGCATCGCATCTGCTCGAGCGCGAAATCGATCCGAAGACCCATGCCCAGCTGCTCGACAAGCTGGAGTTGGAGGTTGCCAATGGCTGAGGCGGCCACCATTGCCCGCCCCTACGCCAAAGCGGCCTTCATGTCGGCGCGTGACGCGCGTGCCTTGCCCGACTGGTCCAAGGCACTGCATTTGAGCGCCGCGCTGGGCGGCGACGCACGCATCGCGGACCTTCTCACCAGCCCGAAATTGAGCAGCGACCAGATCGTGTCGATGTACGCGGGGCTGGGTGGCACGGCCATCGATGCGCATTGGCAGAATTTCGTGCGACTGCTCGCGCAGAACAAGCGGCTCGAAGTGTTGCCGGAAATCGTGGTGCAGTTCGAATTGCTGCGCGCGCAATACGAGAATGAGCTGGATGTCGAGGTCACTTCGGCCGTGGCGCTGAACGCGGACCAGCAGGCCAAGCTCGTCGCCTCGTTGAAGACCCGCTTCAAGCGCGATGTGCGCATCCACACCAGCGTCGACGCGGCGCTACTCGGAGGCGCCGTGATCCGCGCCGGTGATCTGGTCATCGACGGGTCGATCAAAGGCCGCCTGCAAAGGTTGGCGTCCGAACTGGCTAATTGAATCAGGAAAGAAACATGTCCATCAAAGCTTCGGAAATCAGCGACCTGATCAAGGCGCGCATCGACAAATTCCAATCGGAGACCGAAGACCGCACGGTCGGTACCGTGGTCAGCGTCACCGACGGCATCGTGCGCATCCATGGCCTCGGCGACGCCCGCTACGGCGAAATGCTGCAGTTCGGCGGCGATCTGTTCGGCCTGGCGCTGAACCTGGAACAGGATTCGGTAGGTGCGGTGATACTCGGCGACTACAAGAGCATCGTCGAGGGCGACACGGTGAAGACCACCGGCCGCATTCTCGAAGTACCCGTGGGCCCGGAACTGCTCGGCCGTGTGGTCGATTCGCTCGGCCGTCCGATCGATGGCAAGGGGCCGGTCGCCACGTCTCTGACGGCGCCCATGGAGCGCGTCGCGCCGGGAGTGATTTTCCGCAAGAGCGTGTCGCAGCCCGTGCAAACCGGACTGAAGGCCATCGACTCGATGGTGCCGGTGGGCCGCGGCCAGCGCGAATTGATCATCGGCGACCGCCAGACGGGCAAGACCGCGGTGGCGATCGACACCATCATCAACCAGAAGAGCACCGGCGTTAAGTGCATCTACGTCGCGATCGGCCAGAAGCAGAGCTCCATTGCCAACGTCGTGCGCAAACTCGAAGAGTATGGTGCGCTCGACCATACCATCATCGTCGCCGCATCGGCTTCGATGCCCGCCGCCATGCAATACCTCGC
>Ga0116227_10016185_pt1 | contig 10802 bp, 11 predicted proteins | sample S1TSphgellanicum_FD_89693 | JGI IMG/M metagenome (GOLD analysis project Ga0116227, IMG submission 89693) | Host-associated microbial communities from peat moss isolated from Minnesota, USA - S1T2_Fb - Sphagnum magellanicum MG | ecosystem: Host-associated > Plants > Peat moss > Unclassified...
CCCCTCTCCAGCCCGCCTCAACCCTCCCCCCCCCCCTCAACACTCCACCCGGTTCACCGCCAGCCCCACCGCCAGGCCCCCCAGCGACGTCTCTTTATAAATATGGCTCATGTCGTCGCCAGTGCGCTTCATGGTGGCGATCACCTTGTCGAGGCTCACCGAATGCTGGCCGTCGCCGAGCAGCGCGAGCCTCGCGGCGTCGATGGCTTTGACGGCGCCCATGGCGTTGCGCTCGATGCAGGGGATCTGGACCAAGCCGCCGATGGGGTCGCAGGTTAGGCCGAGGTTGTGCTCCATGCCGATTTCGGCGGCGTTTTCGATCTGGGCGTTCGTGCCGCCCAGAGCCGCCGCCAGGCCCGCAGCCGCCATGGAGCAGGCGACGCCCACCTCGCCCTGGCAGCCGACCTCGGCGCCGGAGATCGAGGCGTTGCGTTTGTAGAGCGCCCCGATGGCCCCGGCGGTCAGAAGGAAGGTGCGGCGGCCCTGGGCTGAGCCGTGGTGACATCGGTCGTAATAGCGCAGCACCGCGGGCAACAGACCGGCGGCGCCGTTGGTGGGGGCGGTGACGACCCGACCGCCCGCGGCGTTCTCCTCATTGACCGCCAGCGCCCACAGATTGACCCAGTCCATCGCGGCCAAGGGGTCGGCGATCTGGCGCTCGACCTTGGCGAGGATCGCGCCCTGAAGCTGGCGGGCGCGGCGCTTGACGTTCAGGCCGCCGGGCAACACGCCCTCCATCCGCATCCCGCGGTCGATACAGGCCTCCATGGCGGCGAAGATCGTGTCGAGCCCTTGATCGACCTCAGCCGGGGTTCGGCGCGCGGCCTCGTTGGCGGCCATGAGGTCCGCGATTGTGAGCCGCGCAGCCTCGGCCTTCTCCAACAGATCGGCCCCGGACTCGAAGGGATAGGGAAGTTCGGGGCCGGGCTCGTCGCGGTGATTGCGCGCCATCTCGTCTTCGTCGCGCACAAACCCGCCGCCGACAGAGAACCATACACGGGCGGCCAGCTCCAATCCGGCGGCGTCGAGAGCCTTGAAGCCCAGGGCGTTGGGATGGGCCGGCAGACGCTCGCGCCCCGCCCAGTCGATGTCTTGCGCCTCGTCAAAGGCGATGTCGCGACCGCCGGCCAAGGCGAGCACGCCGCTCGCCCGCATCCGCGCCAGCGCCGCGTCGCCCACATCGGGGTCGAGTGTGGCCGGCTGATAGCCCATCAGGCCCAGCATCACGGCCGTATAGGTGGCGTGGCCGCGCCCGGTCAGGGCCAGCGAGGCGTAGAGCTTGACCGTCACCCGCGCCGTGCGTCCCAGCAGGCCGTCGCGCGCCAGGCCGGCGACGAAGCGCGCCGCCGCCGTCATGGGCCCCATGGTGTGGGACGACGACGGCCCCACGCCCAGCTTGAACAGTTCGAACACCGATACCGTCACGACCCCACCCCGACCCAAGCCTCTAGTGTTCGCACGCCCCCTACCGTTTGCCCACAGGCCCGGCTACATAGCCGCCTATGACCGACGTTTCCGACCAGTCCCAGAAGGATCAGGGGCCGAAAAAGGGCTGGTTCCAGCGCCTGACCTCGGGGCTGCAACGCTCCTCCCGCCATCTCTCCGAACAGGTGACCTCGGTCTTCCTGAAGAAGCGGCTCGACCAGGAGGCGCTGGACGAACTGGAGGAGTTGCTGATCGAGGCCGACCTCGGCGTCGACGCCGCGGTGCGCGTAACGGAAGCCTTCGCCGAGGCCCGGTTCGGGAGCGATGCGGGCGAGGACGAGATCAAGGAAAGCCTGGCCGACGCCATCGCCAAGGAGCTCAGCCCGCATCAGGGCGTCTTTGCGCCCCTGGCCGGCCCACGACCCTTCGTGGTGCTGATGGTGGGGGTGAACGGCTCGGGCAAGACCACCACGCTCGGCAAGCTGGCGGCCGATCTGACGCGCCAGGGCGCGCGGGTGCTGATCGCGGCCGGCGACACCTTCCGCGCCGCGGCCATCGAACAGCTGCAGGTCTGGGCGACCCGGGCGAACGCCCAAATCCTGGCCAAGCCGCAAGGCTCAGACGCCGCCAGCCTGGCGTTCGAAGCGGTGGAGCGCGCCCGGGCCGAAGGGTTTGATGTGCTGTTGATCGATACGGCCGGGCGATTGCAGAACAAGTCCGGCCTGATGGACGAACTCGCCAAGATCATCCGGGTGTTGAAAAAGATCGATCCGGCCTACCCCCATGAGACCCTTCTGGTGCTCGATGCGACGGTCGGGCGCAATGCGCTGAGCCAGGTCGAGATCTTCGGCCAGGTGGCCGGCGTCACAGGCCTTGTCATGACCAAGCTTGACGGCACAGCGCGCGGCGGGGTTCTGGTGCCGGTGGCCGAAGCCAGCGCGGCGCCGATCAAACTGATCGGTGTCGGCGAGGGCGTAGATGATCTACAGGCTTTCGATGCGGGCGCCTTCGCGCGCTCCTTGGTCGGATTGAGCGAAGCGCCAGAGGGCGCCGAGCCTCGCCGGAGCGATAGAGTATGAACGAGCCTTCCGTGTCTGCAGCCCCCCAAAGCCCGTCCAATCCTACCCCTTCAGCCCCGACACCGAGCTTGCCCTGGGTCCGTATGATGATCGACTGGGTGGGGCCGGCGGCGTTTCTGGGCGCCTATCTGCTGCACCACAACATCTTGACGGCGACCTGGGCCTTGGTGGCCGGGTCGGTCGTCGCCCTGGTCATTGGCTTTGCGGTCGAACGCCGCGTCGCGCCCTTGCCGCTGATCTGGGGCTTGGCCGCACTGGTGTTCGGCGTTCTGACGCTGGTGTTCCACGATGCTCGCATCATCAAGATGAAGACCACCATCATCGACACCGCCCTTGGCCTTGGGATGCTGGGCGGGCTGGCGCTGGGCCACAGCCCCATCCGCATCCTGATGGGCGACGCCCTGGTCTTGCCGGAAGCGGCCTGGCGAAAGCTGACGTTTCGCTTCGGCCTGTTCTTTCTGGTCATGGCGGCGGCCAATGAGCTGGTCTGGCGCACCCAGGCGGAAGCCGTGTGGGTCGCGTTCCGGTTTCCGGGCCTGCCGATCCTCGCCCTATTGTTTGCGAGTACTCAGATTCCCCTGATGATGAAGCAGGCGGAAGCCGCGCAAGCCGCCGCAAATGTGGTGGAAACCCAGGACTAATCCGCGACGCAAGCGGCGCCCCTCGCCAACTTGTCTCGAAAACGTCTTAAAACCCCGATAGCGTGTCCTCCGGTGTCGGAGGGTTGTATGCCGAAAGCGACGAAGCCGTCGATCAGCGCACTGGAGGCTTCTCCCAGTCATCTGCTGCATCGCGCCCTGCAACTGGCCCTCGACATCTATGCCGTGGACGCAGTGTCCGGCGGCCTCACACAACGTCAGTTCGCGGTCCTCTGCGCCGTCGCCAACGACGAGGGCTTAAGTCAGACCGGCTTGGTGCGAGCGACCGGCATTGATCGCTCCACCCTCGCCGACATGGTCGCGCGCATGATCGCCAAGGGCCTCCTGGCCCGAGAACGCTCCGCCGCCGACGCCCGCGCCAATACGGTGCGCCTGACTGAGCTCGGCCGCGCCGCCTTGCACGCCGCCGCGCCTCGAGTCGAAGCCGCCGACCAGCGCCTGCTCGACCTTCTGGGCGCGAAAAAGCGCGAGGCCTTCATGGACGCGCTCCGCAGGCTCGCCAAGGCGTCCGAGTCGGCGCTCGGCTCAGACGGCGATGACACGCCGGCTCAACCCAAGGCCAAGCGCAAAACCGTCGAGGCCGGTGCCCCCGACAAGAAGAGCGGCAAAAAGGCCGGCAAGAAAAAGCATAAGGTGAAGGCCATGGCGCGGGCTGTCGCCAAAGAGGATGGGGAGAAGATGGGCGCTTGACGGTGCTTGGAATTTTAAGGTGCTGCGACCTGCTGCAGGCCCCCCCCCCACGACCTCCCGAATCTAAATCCGTTGACGTTGGCAATCTCGATAGAACTTCGTATGGATCGTGGGCTGCAAGAAGAAACAATCTGAAACGAAAATTTTCCGCTTGACACGATTTTCGACTCGCATTGTCGCGCGAATCCTACTAAAAAATTAACGTCCGCTTAAAACTTATGGATCATTTAGGAGTTGACTCACGCGGCGGAGTCGGCTAGCGCCCCCGTTTTTGGCGTGATGTAATGGATGAGCTAGGCCATGAACGATGCAATCATAGACCTGGACAAGGAAGCGGTTGACGCCGCCGCCCGCGTCTGCACGGCCATTCGCGAGTCTATGACAGAAGAAGTAGCTCTGCAAATTATAAACCCGAAAGATGCCAATGGCACGAATTCGCTATGCGAGCAATTTGTTGAAAGACTTATTAACGGCGAGCACTTGACAGTTTTGTGATTTATTGATGCCTAGAACAATCGCTCCGGTGGCTGAGCGGTTGTTCGGGGGTACTGATGAGTTCCACAAGCTATTTGAAAATTAGAGAGCAACTGATACAGTTTACGGGCATATATGTAAGAACTTTTCCGCACTCATACCGCAATTATGGAGCGGCATATGGAGCTGCCGAAAGCGAACTGAGCTCAAACTTTAGGTTTTACCAGGATTTTCTGATAAAAAATTCAGCTAAGATTTATGAAATCGCCGCCAAAGAAATTAGCCAGTATCTCAATACATATAAAATTTATACCGAAACAACCGTAGATGAGTATAAATTAGTTTACTACCTTGGTAGGGCGATTGAGCAACGCTTCACAGACATGGGCCTGCGTATGTTTGCTGGCACAACTCTGTTCAGCATGGCCCTCATTCTTCATTTCAAGCTAATCACCCTGGGAATAAAAAAGGTGGAACTGTATACTGCCATCACAAATCTCATCCGCGAAGATCGTATATGGTCAGAACTCGGCCCAACTGGATGCTACCTGGTTTATAAGTGCGTTTCAACTACAGATCCTCAGCTCAACCCGCCCCCTGAGACTAAAGGCTCTGGGGTGGATAAAAATGGAATGCGATAAACGGCACCGTTGAACATTTCGACAGATTCAAGAAACCATGCAGGCGGCATTGAAGCAAGTTTCGTTTCCATTTAAATGATTGGTTACTATTGGCTTCTTATCCGATCTGGTTGAGTTAGGTTGGCGCAGGTACAGTAGGGCGGCACCCGATAAAGGGGCCATGTTATCGTTACAAAACGCCTCCGCCCACTAAACCTTAATATCCACAATCGACCCCGGGCGTAGCACGCGCGACGGCGGCGTATCTCTCGCCGCCCCGCTGGGTGCCGATGGCTTGGCGCCAAACGCGCTGGCGAGGGACGAAAGCGCAGACGTCGGCCGCACGGCGACGGTTGGCACCGTGGTCTGGACCTGAACGACAGCTGGGGTCTGAGCCACAGCCGGCGTCTTGCCAAGCGCTGCATCGAAGAAGGCGCGCTGGGCGGCCCGGGCCGCTTCGCTGCGGATAGGCTTGATCGGCCGCAGCGCTGGCGGTGCGCTATTTCCAATCGTGGTGCGAGGGTCCGCCATCGACGTCGATCCTCCACAGGCGGCGAACATCGCCGCCCTTATGGTGAATCAAAGCTTAATGCGGCTTGGACGTTCCGTCACGGCTTGAGGCGCGAACCTGATCGATTTGGGCGAGCAAGGCGGTCGCATCCGCAACGGTGAGGGGGCCGGCGCGCTTGGCCAGCACCTTGCCGTCCGGCGCGATCAGGAAGGTGTCCGGCGCGGCGTCGACCCCATAGTCGATGGCGACGCGGCCGCTGCGGTCGACCAGCACCGTCGCAAAGGGGTCGCCCAGGCGAGCCAGGAAGGCCTTGGTGTTGGTGGGATCGTCCTTGTACGCCACCCCGATAATCTTCACGCCCTCGGCCTGCAGCGACAGAAGCGCTGGCGTGTCCTGCCAGCACGGCCCGCACCAAGACGCGAAGAAGTTCACCAGAATGGGGCTTTGGGCGTCGGGCTTCAGCACCGACGGAGCGCCAGTCTGAAGGGTGGGCAGGGTTTCAACCGGCGCCGTCTTACCGACCAGGGCGTCAGGGACGAAATGAGGGTCGTGGTGCAGGCCGAAGGTGGCGAACAAGAGAGCTAAAGCCACCAACACGCCCAGGGGCGCCAGAGCCAACCAGCGCTTCACGGCCGGGTCGCCTTCGCCGGACGCCGGCGCTCAGCCGCCTTACGCCAGCGCCGCGCCCGCCACAGGCTCTCCACCACCAGCCCCCCGAGCACGATGGCGCTGACGCCATAGGCGGTCGCGACGAAGGCGACGTATTTGCCGGGGTCGAACCAGTGCAGCATGGGTTCAGGTCGCCGCCGCCAAGGCCAGAGCGCCGGCGCGCCGGCGCCACACCTCGGTACGGGTGCGCACGAGCCACAAGGACAAGAAGAGCAGGCTGTACCCCAGCCACATGACCAGAAAGGGTCCCAGATAGACCGGCGCCAGCTTGTTGGCGAAGATGGTCTCGCCCTGGTGCAGGCTGTTCCACCACACCACCGAATAGTGGATGATCGGCAGGTTGATCGCCCCCACCAGCGCCAGGATAGACGCCGCGCGGGCGGCCTTGGCTTCGTCGTCCAGGGCGGCGTGCAGGGCCATATAGCCAAGGAACAGTAAGAACAGCACCAGTACCGAGGTCAGCCGGGCGTCCCAAACCCACCAGGCGCCCCACATCGGCCGTCCCCAGAGCGATCCCGTGACGAGCGCCAGGGCCGTGAAGGCGGCGCCGATGGGCGCGCAGGCCTTGGCGGCGGCGTCGGCCAGGGAATGGCGAAACACCAGGCCGAAAAAGCTCGCGGCCGCCAGGCACGCATAGGCGAACATGCCGGTCATGGCGGCGGGAACATGGACAAAGAAGATTTTGACGGTGTCGCCCTGCTGATAGTCGTCGGGCACGCCGAGCGACATCTTCAGCCCCACAATCAGCGCCAGGGCGGCGCCCACGCCCAAGGCCGGCGCCAGCCAGCGCGAAACGGCCATGAACCGGGCTGGATTAGCGAAAAAGGCCAGGGAAACCATGGCTTGGGGCATAGACCGCTGGGAGCGGGGGGGCAAGGGTGGCCTGGCGGTCTGCGTGCTTCGAGGGCTGAGCAAGCTCGCTCCTCAGCATGACGAATTCTATTGAAATCCCAAATGTTTCGTCATCCTGAGGAGCCCCGAAGGGGCGTCTCGAAGGACGCACAACCTCAATAGCGAGGTTGTCTGTCCCTAAGCCGCCTTATCGCCCTGCGCCGCCATCAGATAGACGCCCGCGACCAGGATGCCGCCGCCGATCAGATTGCCGACGGTCACCAGACCCAGGTTGTAGAAGGCGCCGCCCAGGGTGCCGACGCCGGCCAGCGTCCCCAGCGAAAACGCCGTCATATTGGCGACCGAGTGCTCAAACCCACAGGCGACGAAGGCCAGCAGACACCAGGCGATAAACCAAATCTTGCCAACCTCGTTGGAGATACGCGACGCGCCCCAGATCGCCAGACAGACCAGCCAGTTGCAGAGCGTGGCCCGGCAGAGCAGCGCGATGACCGACGCGGTCTCCTTCTTGACAATCAGATCGTGGAAATAAGGAGGCGGCGCGCCCAGGATCGCCCCGCCGCCGCCGTTGACGAACAGAGCCGACAGGATCGCAGCCCCGATCAGATTGCCGACCCACACCGACACCAGACAGATCAGAGCGTCGCTGAGGGTGACCGTCCGCTTGGCCAGGCCAAAGGTCATGTACATGACGTGGCCGGTGAACATCTCGGCCCCCGCCAGGATCACCAGCACCAGGCCGATCCCGAACACAGAGCCGTTGACCAGAGGCCGCACGCCCGGCGGCAGGCCGGCGGAGCAGGTCCAGGCCAGGATCAGCGCGATGCCCACATAGGCGCCGGCGAGCATGCTGCCGGCCAGAAAGGCCAACGGGCGGGTCTTAGCCACCAGCGCCTTCTTCTGCGCTAAATTGGCGAAATTATTGCATGTTTCTGTGTAGTTCATCGGACGTTTTCAATCCCCACTATTTCCGATCAAGATAGGTGATCAGGGCATTAGAAACGCTTAAGGTGCAAGCTCCGTCTGTCGCAGCCGCAATAGAAAAGGGGCGAACCGTCGCCAGCTCGCCCCCTTCACACCTAAACTTGACCTTCGATCAGGCGGGCTCGTCCGCCCGTTCACGCCGAGGGCCGCGCTCGCGACGACCGCGGTCGCCCCGATCCCGGTCACCACGATCCCGGCGTTCGCCGCGATCCTCTTCCGGCTCTTCGCCGCGCGCGGCGCGTTCGGCGGCGAGCTTTTCGGTCAGATCCTCGCCGGTGGCTTGATCAACGACCTTCATCGACAGCTTGATCTTGCCGCGGTCGTCCATGCCGAGGAACTTCACCTTCACAGAGTCGCCTTCGTTGACGACGTCCTGGGTCCTGGCGACCTTGTGGGGGGCGAGCTGGCTGATGTGGACCAGGCCGTCCTTGGCGCCGAAGAAGTTCACGAAGGCGCCGAAATCGACCACCTTCACAACCTTGCCGGTGTAGATCACGCCAGCTTCGGGCTCGGACGCGATAGACTTGATCCATTCCAGCGCGGCGTCGATCTTGGACCCCTCATTGGCAGAGACCTTGATCACGCCGTCGTCAGAGATGTCGATCTTGGCGCCGGTCTTTTCCACGATCTCGCGGATCACCTTGCCGCCCGAGCCGATCACTTCCCGGATCTTGTCGACCGGGATCTTGATGGTCTCGATCTTGGGCGCGAACTCGCCCAAGGATTCACGCGACCCAGACAGGGCCTTGTTCATCTCTTCCAAGATGTGCAGGCGACCGGCCTGGGCCTGATGCAGGGCCTTGCGCATAATCTCCTCGGTGATGCCGGGGATCTTGATGTCCATCTGCAGCGAGGTGATGCCGTCGGCGGTGCCGGCGACCTTGAAGTCCATGTCGCCGAGATGATCCTCGTCGCCGAGGATGTCCGTCAGGATGGCGAACTCGCCGGACTTCTCCAGAATCAGGCCCATGGCGACACCCGAGACGGGCTTCTTCAGGGGCACGCCCGCATCCATCAGCGCCAGAGACCCGCCGCAGACCGTGGCCATGGACGAGGAGCCGTTGGACTCGGTGATCTCAGACACCAGACGCAGGGTGTAGGGAAAGTCCGCGGTCGAGGGCAGCATGGGACGCAGTGCGCGCCAGGCCAGCTTGCCGTGGCCGATTTCGCGGCGGCCAGGCGAGCCCATGCGGCCGGTCTCGCCGACGCTGTAGGGAGGGAAATTGTAGTGCAGGAGGAACTTCTCCTTGTACGTCCCTTCCAGGGCGTCGATCCACTGCTCGTCGTCGCCGGTGCCCAGCGTCGCCACGACCAGGGCCTGGGTTTCACCGCGGGTGAACAGCGCCGAACCGTGGGTGCGGGGCAGGACGCCGACTTCCGAAACGATCGGACGAACCGTCGTGACGTCGCGGCCATCGACCCGGTGGCCGTTTTCGATGATGTCGCGGCGAAGCACGTGGGCCTCAGCCTCCTTGAAGGCGGCGCCGAGCTTGATCGAATCGTAGCCGTCAGGCTTGGCTTCGGACTTGGCGAGCTCGGCTATGACCTTGGCCTTGGCGGCGGACACCGCGTTCTGGCGCCCGGCCTTTTCCTTGATCTTGAAGGCGGCGACGATGTCGGGACCGACGAGGGCGTTGATCGCGTCGATGATCGGCTGATCGTCTTCCGGCTGGAAGTCCCAGGGTTCCTTGGCGGCGTGCTCGGCCAGTTCGATGATGGCCTGGATCACCGGCTGGTAGCCCTTGTGGGCGAAGGTGACGGCGCCCAGAACCTGCTCTTCCGTGAGCTCCTGGATTTCCGACTCCACCATCATGACGGCGTCTTCAGTGCCGGCCACGATCAGGTCGAGCCGGTTGTCGGCGGTCAGCTGGTCCAACGTCGGGTTCAGCACATATTCGCCACCGATAAAGCCGACGCGGGCGCCGGCGATGGGCCCCATGAAGGGCAGGCCCGAAAGCGTGAGCGCCGCAGAGACGGCGACCATGGCGACGATGTCGGGATCATTCTCAAGATCGTGGCTAAGGGTGGTGGCGACGACCTGGACTTCGTTCTTGAAGCCCTTGAGGAACAGGGGGCGGATCGGACGATCGATCAGGCGCGACGTCAGCGTCTCCTTCTCGGTCGGACGGCCTTCGCGCTTGAAATAGCCGCCGGGGATCTTGCCCGCGGCGAAGGTCTTTTCCTGGTAGTTCACCGTCAGGGGGAAGAAGTCGATCCCGGCCTTGGGCGTCTTGGCGCCGACGACGGTGGCGAGCACGGTGGTCTCACCATAGGTGGCCAAGACGGCGGCGTCGGCTTGGCGGGCGATGCGCCCGGTTTCGAGCGTCAGCTTGCGGCCGGCCCAGTCGATGGTCTTACGTTTGATATCAAACATCGGTTGTTATCTTCTTTCAGATCCACAAGGCCCATTCCTTGCGGGGCGGACAGGACGGGCGCGACTTTCAGGCGGGTCCGGTATTCCTCTCCAGCATCCCCGCTCTCCCATGAGGGCGGGGTCAGGCGTTGGTCGAGGATTGCTATGGAACCCTCGGACGTGATCAGACCCCGTGGGGTCCTAGCCGCCGTAATGGCGGGATGGCGATGGTGCAGCCGGAAGCCCCCTCATCCGTCTTGCCCGGACTTGTTCCGGGCATCCATGGCGGGACATCTGAAGCGCCACATGGGCGTCCAACCTCGCGCTATGGCCCCCCGGAACAAGTCCGGGGGAGACGGATGAGAATGAATTACGGCGTAAAAAACTAACGGCGCAGGCCGAGGGTCTCGATCAGGGACTTGTAGCGGCCGGTGTCGGACGCATTCAGGTGATCGAGCAAGCGGCGGCGTTGCGACACGAGCTTTA
>Ga0116227_10016186_pt1 | contig 10801 bp, 5 predicted proteins | sample S1TSphgellanicum_FD_89693 | JGI IMG/M metagenome (GOLD analysis project Ga0116227, IMG submission 89693) | Host-associated microbial communities from peat moss isolated from Minnesota, USA - S1T2_Fb - Sphagnum magellanicum MG | ecosystem: Host-associated > Plants > Peat moss > Unclassified...
AGAAAGTATCTTAACCACATCAGTAAAAAAAGGGAAATAGATGTGTCAAAGATAAAAGAAAATGTGCAGTCCAGTTTTTGGGGGGGCCCCCCCCCCCCCCCCCCCCCCCTTAAAGGAAGGATCTTCATGGACATAAGGTGCCCTCCAAACACAACAAGAATTTTTTAAAGTGCTTTAGGTTATTAATCAAAACATTAATAGTTGGCTTTAAATGTTCATACACATTTTTTTTTTCTATTCCCACAAGAAAGACCTTTCATTTATGGAAACCAAGGTGTCAATACAATATAAATGGTTTTGTGGGTCCAATATTATGGGCTTTCTAGGGTTGCAATTATAGGATGAAAAGTTGAAAACTACAGTACTATGATAATTTATTGGTAGAGGCTATGCCTTTTGGTCAAGACTCTCGAATAATGCAAATGTGAATTGGTCCCACATATTCAATGAACATTTCCCAACTTATTTGAACTGTTATTGGTTTGGAAGGAAAGTCTAATTCTCTTGTGAAGATCAAATAGTGTTATTATTGTTACAACACGTATTGGGACCCATGTTAATTAGTTTTGGGGGATGTGCCTTTGAAGGTCAAATTTATTTATTTATTGTAAAAAGCCTCTTTGATTGGTCCATCACAAAAAAAAAGTTCTGAAACTTTCAAGATTCCCCCATTGTAAAAGTATTCATACCAAACATACAAACCTATAAGTCCCAGCATTCATCCACTTATATAGGTTCCAAAAGGACAATGTTAGGCAAATCATATGGGACAAAATGAGCTATTATGGGGAACATGTTGAGGAATATGTTAAGAATTTTGAAAACATGTTGGGAAATTGATGAAAACACATTAGAACAACAAAATCAAAAAAATCCAACTCACACATCGTTGCCCTTTTCAATAGGAAAAGAAATTGGGTCTATTGAGTGGATGTTGCAATTTTTCATTGGCTAAGCAAAAAATGTATTCAAAATTATGTTCATCACATATTTTGGCATATGTTAATGTGAGGGGCATGAATTGTGGGGACTGGGGAACATAACTTAATGTGAAGACATTTGGAAACAATGTGATATTTATTCATGTTTTTATTAACTAATAGGGGGTCACCCACATAGTAAGTGTTCCACCTTCTCACTTTGTGTAAGGAGCCACATTGATTGGCGCATCACCAATGTTTTTGGAACATTGGGTATTCACTTCCCCAATATAGAATCCTACACATGTTTCCCTCCCCAAAACAAAAGTATTGTTAAGCTTTGTTTTGGCCCATGCTCTTCTCCTTCTACTTTAGAAATTATATTCTTGGAAGTTGAATTATGACCAAACAATATGGGATAAAATTGAGGTGATATTAAGAACCTTTTATGTCGTAAGCCTAGCCTTGGGCTTGTAACTAAGGCAAGGGTTTGCAAAGGTGCGGACCAAGAGTGAAGCCCAAGAGTCACATATCATGTTCGTGGGAGTGTAGGAGAGTGTGAAAGAATGAACCTCCACATTCCCAAGTGAGCTCCTGTTTTGGGAGTTGGAGTCGCGATGGACTTTCAAATCTTCAGAGAGCAATTTCAAAGGTCAAAACTCATTGTATTGAAAAATTCATTATATCATTAGAAATATCTTGAAACAAAAATGTCTAAAATGGGCTCACATGACCCATTTGGATACTTAAAACACAAGTTATGGCCAAAAGAAGGGCCGAAAGTCAAATTGTCAATTTGACTCCCGACCATTAAAAGTCGAGAATCGCTTTGACAATTTGATTTTCGGCCATTAAATGTTGAGAATCACCCCTATTTACTTGTGTGCAGGTGGCATGCCACATATTGCTGAAAAGGTTTTGACAAGGGCTATAACTTTGCGTTAGACTTCACCTCAATTGGAGGTTTACAAAAAAAGTTATGGGCCTCCAAAGTCGCGGGAAACACAATTTAAAGAATTTCGAGACTCCCAACTTGGGAATCTCGGGACATAATGACATTTAGGTTCTGGCCCCGTGGCTAGGCAAAGAAAATACTATAAGGGGGAGGTTGGTGACTTCTTTCACGTTCAAGTCGTGGTGAGTCTTATGAGTTTGTGTTTGACCATGACTCATTCGTGCACCAAAAGTGCTCCAATTGTGTATTAATCAACTTGTTGTTTGGTTTGTACAAGTCCATATGAATAATCGACCCATTTGTCACTCGTTTTAGTCTTCATCTGGAAGCTTTAACATACTCCTTTACCCCCTTTAAGTGTTACGAGTTAAGGAGCGTGCCCCATTTCCTTATCCTTTCGTTATTTTCACCTTGGGATTTGTAATTGAGTATATCCAGGAGTTTGGGGATGTGTTCCAATTTGCGTGTTGTGTATATCAGAGGTGCGAGCTTTTTAGCTAGGCGATGCTATTTCCCCTTATCGAGCTTCGTCTGGCGCATTTTTCATTTGTTTTCTTGTGCATGTTTTTCACCCCTACATAAAATTGTGCTGCACAGTTTTGAATGTTCTACATATTTTGCAAAAAAAATAGTGCAATTCTAAATGTCCTACATTTGTTGCCAAAAAAAAAGAGATTTGAATGTTTTTCATGTTTTGGCAAAAAAACGAAAATCAGCACAATTTTCAATGTTCTAGAGGTATTGCAAAAAAAACAGAAATATTTTGCATCCCAATGTTCTGGGAACATTCTTTTCTCTTGCAGCGCACTAGGTTCGCAATCTGAACCTCTCTACAAACAGAGATCGCTCTAACCACTGGCATAGATTTTAGGAACAAGCACAACCTTTTGTTTTTGGGTCGTATTTCTAGAAGAACAACAGCCAAAAATGAAAACCCTGCGGCAGAACCACACGGTCCTCCGCAGGGCTGCACTGTCAGGCCCAGAAATGGCACCGCACAGTGCTCGATTGGGGGGGTATTTATAGCGTGTTGCTTTAGTCAACAGCAGTACATCAGCTTTGCCTTTGAGACAGCTGAATCAAATAGTAGCCGTACGTGTTTGCAATTTGTCTCTCCACGTTCGGATCTAAACGAGTCAGCTTCTTCTTCTTCTTCATCTTCAACATTCTCTTTTAAGAATAGGTATTACAGCAGCAGCAGAAGCAGCAGCTTGGGTGTCAGAGCGATGGTCAATAAATGGAGCAAGTATCTGTATCAGGAGCACAGTGCCGTAGCTGTGAGCCCTTTGAAGACTTTTAATCTGCTGGATGTTTTGATCAAGACAGACCGGGAGGGCTTCACCCCTGTTCTTGAGAAAGTTGGCTCCATGGTCACATTGGGTAGACAAGGTCAAGAATTCACCGAGACCCAGGAACGTCTCCGTGATGGGCTGGAAAGCTTCCAAAGGACTGGCGGTAAGGATCAGCCGCCTGATCTATTCTTCTACCCTAAGTTTCAGTACTCTCAGTCGATTCAGCTTGTGATCATTGATATGTAGTTAAGCTAGATTGCACCAAAAAAAAGTTTGTTTGCTGTTGAAGTGGAGGCCTTAAATCCTGTGCATCTCTGATGAAAGTCTTGAGTCCAAGAAGCTACCATTTGATGTGCAAGGGCTCATCGGTCCATTTGGGTACCGCTTACAATCGGTAATGGGAATTGGGTATGAACTTACAGTATAATTGACTTCCTTCAAGATGATTTTGTTTGCAACTGGATCTGTAACTGGATTCCTGAAGTGTATGCAAATTGTTCTTTGTCATCTTGAGCAGTGGGTGCACAAGGTGATGAAACGCTTTTCAGATACAACCACTCAAACCCCGACATCAACGTGAATCTCAAGTCTTCAACTTCAGTGATTGGTAGTCTCTTGATTGTCTTTGGGGATGCAAATATTCGGTTCTGTAATGCCAAACATCTGAAATGCAGCCTGAAACATGTGAAAACCGCTGGTGTGGACAAGGAAGAGCTTACAGAAATCATAAGTGATGAAATGTGGAAGCCAGACATTAAGAAGAGGATCCTCAAATGGCCCCAACCAGCTCATTGCTTCAGCAAAGGGCAAGTTCCCCAACTCCCAGACCAAAACTGCAAGATTGCTTTTGCATTTCATTATTTTGACAGCATAGAGCCCTGAACAGGTTTTCCTTTCCACATGTGAAACATTTTTTATTGCTACAACTCCCATGTTCTGTCGATTTTGAAGATGTTGAGAAGGTGCCGAGATTGGTACCCAGATGTATCCAAGTAGCGTCCAGATGTATGTGACCACCATCAGTGTCATCTTTGGCACTGGAGATGAGTTCATAATCAATTAAACACCTACTCAATCAGCACACAAGAAGGCCAAAACCCTTCAGTGCCCAAGCAATGTATCTCCAGGTTGCTGGAAGGTTCCATAATGAGATTGAATGGCTGAAAGGATTGGCCAAAGCTATGCTGTGACAAAGGAGCATATCAGGGCTTTTGTAGACATTTTCTACTTTGTTTATGGTGGTCTCAACCAGGATGGAAAATGCAGCAATTGCCCTAATTCCAAATGGGGGTTGAATGTGTGGAAATTGCAGAGGACAGGAGCTTTGGGTGATTACTGAGATCCTGTATGCAGAAAAGCTGATTGTTGCATCAGCTGATTCCAACTCTATGGGTGGAGGAGCCAACATCAGTGGACCTGCTTTACTGCCCCTTGGCACGCCTGGTCCTGTTGGGGGCAAGATTGAAGCTTCTACAACACTGGGTGATAGTTTGGACTTCATAGCTCAAGACAAGAAGCCTTTCATGTTTGCATACAGGGCTATATGTGCACAATATGATTCTGCCGGTGGCTATGTCACTCATAAGCTCAATGCAGGGAAGCGTCCACCTGACACACGGCATATTAAGAGTGGGGACAACAGTTCTTCACAAATGCATTTGGAGGGGCTCTTTCTGAACCTACCTGCTGGTGATCAGCAGGATGATGAGGACTTGCAATGCTTAGAGATTGTGAATGCAGTTGACAATGATAACAATGATGATTGAACCACTTGGGCAGTTTTGGAACAGAGGCTCAAAACATATTAGATTAGATTCAGGAAAGGGGGAAGTTTGAAATACTTGAACAGAACCAATTGACTTTGTGAATTAACTATGTCTCTCAAGTGCTACCTGACTTCATATGACTGAGTCTTCCTGTTGCTTCCAGAAATGCACCTGAGACACAGAACTCAGATGTTTGGATAATGTTTTGCCTGATAATTTTGGGTTGGTGGATTATTGTTTACTTGTCTACAACTAGACTTCACTGGGTTGTCATGACAACTTGTTACTGCTTATATTCATGATGACCCAGGTGATGACCTGTTGTTTCATGAGCATATAAGGTCATTCTGCAATCAAACATGATTTGCTTCTCAAATTTGTACTTTGAATAGTCAGGAGTTACTTTCACAACTTTTCAAACACTCCTAACTATTGAGAAACAACCATATTTTGGCGATGCAAGCCCACTATTTTATAGCTATCATTGAAAACTTTGTAATGATACCAAGATCATCCAATTCAAAGTTCAATGTTGTATTCCAAAGTGTTAAGGTGGAGTATTCCTTGCTTCTTTCAGGCATCAATCTCCCAACTGCACATCTAAGACACCAAACAACTTTATATTGCACTTAGTCTTTCAAGTTTGAGCTTTGTTTTGTTCACCTAAATCATCTTGATTGGTTGCTCTGAATGAAGATATTGAGTGAACAACAATCTAATGAAACAAAACCTTAACTAAAAACTCTGGATAAACCAAATGTTTAATTTGCTTTGAATCTTCCAAAGACTAAACCAGAGATATAAGTGAAAGTGTTGGTGGAGGAAATTCTGAACTGACCGCCAAAAACAAAACAAGCTTGACTTTTGAAAGAACTTGACTCTTGGGAGAAGGGTGAGTGTATGGTAAAGTATTGAAGAAAGTACCATGTTCTAACTATGTTGTTTCAAACTATTGATTTTTTAAGAACTTTATGGAACACTTTCATATTTTAACTCTTGCTTTTCAAGCTTGCCAAAAGCGGCAGGCCATCTTTCTATGAAGGAATTTAGTTTGTTTTGTTTGTTTCTCATTATGAGATCTACCAAATTGGGGCATTTCAGATTGCATTCTCGATGTCTTTGGAAGGCTCTCGACGAGGAGGGGTGCATCAGCTTGGTTTCAGATTGTTTCAATTTGTGGTGTAGAAGTTCTTGAATATTGAATGAATTTTTCACTGAAAATTCAATTAAATCATAACAGAAAATTTCAGAGCAATTGGGATGTGCCTTTGGTGTTATTGGAAAGATCTCCACGAGAAGGATTTAATGAAATTTCTTTCCTTCGATTTGGACTTAGGATGTGGGAGATATTGAATTTTAAGTGATTTTTGTCACTGAAAATTCAAATAAATTGCAAAAAACCATGTTTTGGAAGGAAAAATCAGTGGAGAACGTACCACTCTTGAAGGTCTACCATTCGATTCAAGTACGAGGAAATTGGGATGTGTGCCTTTGGTATTCTTGGAAAGATCTTGATGAACATGATTTAACGGAATTTATTTCTTAAGTTTTGGACTTAAGATGTGGGAGATATTGAATTCTAAGTGATTTTTGTCACTAAAAATTCAAATAAAATACAAAACACAGGTTTTGGAAGGAATAATTAATTGAGTAATGTGTTCACATTTGCAAGTCTACCATCCAATTGAAGAGCAATTTCCTTTCATATTTGATTACTCAAAAATTGGACATACACGTTGCAAAATAATGTTCAGATGTTGAGTTCATAATATTTTGTAACAAGGCCATCATAAGATACGGGAGATGTTGAAAATTCAAAAAAACTCTAAAATATGAAGAAAATTTGAATTTCAGACTATGTTCGCACTTTGGGCCATCACCATAGCCGACACTATATACCTTGCAAAAAACAATGTTAATATGAAGTTGAGAAATCATGTTTACGTTGCAATTTAACTATAATTTCCTTTGATACTTGACTCGTAAAAAAATTGGAAATATACCTTGCAAAATAATGTTTATAAGTTGAGTTCACCCTATATTGTAATGGGTTGAAACTTGGGCCAACATAAGTTGCAAGACATACCAAATTTTAAGTCATAATGGTCATTGAAAATTCAACAAAAATCCTAAATATGAAGAAAAATTAGATTTTAGACTTTGTCACATTGAGATCTTTCAAACCACAAGGTTTCATGTTGCACTCTTGGTAGCGTTGGAAAGCTCTTGATGAGTAGGGGTGCAACACATTGGTTTCGTTGCATTTGGAGCTAGGTTGCAAAAGTTATTGAATATTGAACAATTTTATTAATAATAATTCAATTAAATCAAAACCAAACAATTAGCAAAATATGAGTTCATTCTTGGTACTGTTGGAAAGATGTTAACAAGTAGGATTTAATGGAATTTGTTTCATGATTTTGAGACCTAATATAAATGATATATTGATTTTTGAGTGATTTTTGTCATGAAAATTCAAATAAATTAAAAAATCAGGTTTTGAAAGGAAAAATCAGTTGAATAATGCATTCACAATGCACACTTGAAGAATGTATGTCTAACATGCAATTAAATATGATTTCCTTTCATATTTGACTCTTCAAAAATTGAATATATACTTTGCACAAAAATGTTCGTATATTGAGTTCGTATATTGAGTTCACCTTATTCTATAATGGGTTGGGCCAATGGTAGAGGCCACATTTGACATAATGCAATCTATTTTGTAAGATTTGGACTTAGAATGCAGGAGATATTGAATTTTAAATAAAATTTGTCTCTGAAAATTCAAATAAATTGCAAAAAACCAAGCTTTGGAAGGAAAAATCAGTTGAGAATGTGTTCACACTTCAAGGTCTACTATTCAATTCAAGTATGAGGAATTGGGATGTGCCTTTGCTGTTGTTGAAAAGGTCTTGATGATTAAGAATTAATGGAATTTATTTTGTGAAATTTGGACTTTAGATGTGGGAGATATTGAATTTTAAAGGATTTTTGTTACTGAAAATTCAAATAAATTGCAAAAAACCAGGTTTTGGAAGGAGAAATCAGTTCAGGGTGCGGTCACATTGCTGGTCTACCATTCAATTCAAGTATGTTTTCCTTTCAAACATAATTCTTAAAAAATGGGATATATAACTTGCAAAACAATGTTATATGTTGAGTTCACTCTATATTGTAATGGGTACACACTTGGGCCAACACAAGTTGAAGGAGATACTGAATTTTAAATAATATTGGTCACTAAAAACTCAGCAAATTTTCAAAATATGAAGAAAAAATGGATTTTAGACTTTCTCACATTGAGATCTCCCAAACCACAAGGTATTTGTTGCACTTTTGGTACCATTGGAAAGCTCTCAATGAGTAGGGGCGTGATGCATTAGTTTCGTGACATTTGGAGTTATGGTGCAAAAGTCATTGAATATTGAACAACTTTTTCAATAATAATTAAATAAAACCAAAACCAAAACTTTTAGTATAATATGGGTGCATTCTTGGTACTCATCGAAAGATGTCAATGATTAGGATTACCTAATATGCATGAGATATTAAATTCTGAGTAGTCATTTTTTTCTAGCTAGCCAGATCAATTTTTTTTTTTCAAAACTGGCTAAAAATGTGTGTTTTCTGGGTTTCAAGATTAGCCAGCTTTTCAACAAAATTCTGAATGTTTTTCCTGAAAATAGTGAGATTTTTGTATTGGTTTCTAACATGTAGCCAAAAATGTGAAGGATCCTAAAACTTTTTGACTTTCATATGATGTTTATAGCCAAATGTTGGCTAAATTGTTTCATGGATGGTCACAACTTCAGCTACATAACAAAAATGGAAAAAAAGAAAATCACCGGTTTTGATTGATTTTTGGCATGAAAATTCAAATAAATTAGAAAAATCAGGTTTTGAAAGGAAAAATCTGTTGAACAATGTGTTCACACTTAGAGAAAGCATGCTTACCACATAATTAAGTGTGATTTCCTTTCATATTTGACTTTTCAAAATTTGAATATATACTTCGCACAACAACAATGTTCATATATTGAGTTCACCTTATTCTATAATGGGTTGCGTGAATGGCACAGGCTACACTAGTGTGGTTTGTGCCTTTGGCCCCAGTGTGAACCCATTACAAAAGAGGAAAACTCAACATATGAAATTGTTTTGCAAGGTACATAGTCAATTTTTGAAGAGTTAAATATGAAAGGAAACCATAATTGAATTGGATGATAGACCTTTAAGTGTGACCTCGTCCCACAAACTATTTTTTCCTTCCAAAACCTGGTTTTTTGCAATTTATTTGAATTTTCATTGACAAAAATCATGACTTCAAATTCAATATCTCTTGCATTGTAAGTCCAAAACTTACAAAATAAATTCCATTGAATGTTCCTCATCAAGGTCTTTCCAAAAATACCAAAGGCACATCCCAATTCTTTATACTTGAATTGAATGGTAGGCCTTTAAGTGAGACCACATCCTGAACTGATTTTTCTGTCCAAAACCTGGTTTTTTGCAATTTATTTGAATTTTCAGTGACAAAAATCGTTTAAAAATTCAATATCTCCTGCATCCTAAGTCCAAAACTTACAAAATTAATTCCACTAAATCCCATTCATCAAGAACTTTTCAGCAATACCAAAGGCACATCCCAATTCCCATACTTGAATTGAATGGTAAACCTTCAAGTGTGACCACATATTCTCAACTGATTTTTCCTTGCAAAACCTTGTTTTTTGTAGTTTATTTGAATTTTCAGCAACAAAAATCACTTAGAATTCAATATCTCCGGCATCCTAAGTCCAAATCTTACAAAAGAAATTCCATTAAATCCTGCTCATCAAGATCTTTCCAACAACACCAAAGGCACGTCCCAATTCTTCTGAAATTTTCATTTATGATTTAATTTAATTTTCAGTGAATAAATCATTCAATATTCAAGAACCTCTGCACAGCAAGTCCAAACATCATGAAACCAACTCAGCGCACTCCCCCTTGTTGAGAGCTGTCCAAAGACATGAAGAATGCAATTTGAAATGCCTCAATTTGGTAGATCTCATAGTGACAAACAAACAAAACAAAACAAAACAAACTACCTTCCTTCATAGATAGACTAGTGTGGCTTGTGCCATTGGCCCAACCTTAAACCTGATATGAAAGGAAATCATATTTAATTGCACGTTAAGTTCATGCTTTTTCCAAATGTGTATTGTGAATGCATTATTCAACTGATTTTTCCTTTCAAAACTTGATTTTTAAAATTTTATTTCAATTTTCATGACAAAAACCATTCAAAAATCAATATATCATGCATATTAGGTCTCAAAATCATGAAAAAAATTTCATTAAATCCTCCTCATTGACATCTTCCCAATAGTACCAAGAATGCACCCATATTTTGCTAACTTTTTGGTTTTGATTTAATTGAATTATTATTGAAAAATTTGTTCAATATTCAATAACTTTTGCATTATAGCTCCAAATGTCATAAAACCAATGTGTTGCACCCCTATTCATCAAGAGCTTTCCAACACTACCAAGAGTGCAACATGTGTTGCAAACCTTGTGGTTTGGGATATCTCAATGTGACAAAGTTTTAAATCTTTTTTTTTCATACTAGTGGTACCCGTGACCTTCGAACACCCGTGGCTACGCCACTCCAGTCACCCCGAATGCGCAGTGGTCCCGACCGACGTTGTGCGGGTATCAGAACCAGCCGTGTGTACCCTTAGGTGATCAGTCCGGGTATTTATTCCCTTACCTGACGTGAAAAAACCCAAAACCTCGGTTCTGACATTTTGAACCTTGGTTCCTGAAAGTTTTGGAAATTTTCGAAAACACGCTCCTCTATATAATCGTCGATTCTTTCAG
>Ga0116227_10016188_pt1 | contig 10801 bp, 9 predicted proteins | sample S1TSphgellanicum_FD_89693 | JGI IMG/M metagenome (GOLD analysis project Ga0116227, IMG submission 89693) | Host-associated microbial communities from peat moss isolated from Minnesota, USA - S1T2_Fb - Sphagnum magellanicum MG | ecosystem: Host-associated > Plants > Peat moss > Unclassified...
CAGCACCGACGTCTTCACCGTGGACGGCAGCGTCGCCCAGGGCACCCCTGGCAACGCCGGCGGGCGCATCCGGGCCATGCTCACGCCCAAGAGCAGCACGCCGGCGCCCGGCGCCGCGGGTTCGGCGCCGGCCGCCGCCACCCCGCCGGTTCCGCTTCGGCCCAGCACGACCCTGGGCGGGGACAAGCAGTGACCGGCGCCGCCGCCGTGCACGCCGGGCAGGCGGGCGAGGGCGCCGCGCCCAGCCGCCTCGAAGCCCGGCATCTGCAGAAGGCTTACGGCAGCCGCAAGGTGGTCAAGGACGTCTCCCTGGGGGTGCAGAAGGGCGAGGTCGTCGGCCTGCTCGGCCCCAACGGCGCGGGCAAGACCACCTCGTTCTACATGATCGTGGGCCTGGTGCGTGCCGATGCCGGCGAGATCAGCATCGACGGCCAATCGGTCGAGCACATGCCGATCCACCGGCGCTCGCGCCTGGGCCTGTCCTACCTGCCGCAGGAAGCCTCGATCTTCCGCAAGCTCTCGGTGGAGGACAACGTGCGCGCCGTGCTCGAGCTGCAGCGCGACGGCAGCGGCGCCTCGCTGCCGCGCGCCGAGATCGAGCACCGCCTGGACGCGCTGCTGCAGGACCTGCGGGTGGACCACCTGCGCGATTCGCCGGCGCTGGCGCTGTCGGGCGGCGAGCGCCGCCGCGTGGAGATCGCGCGGGCGCTCGCCACCCAGCCGCAGTTCATCCTGCTGGACGAGCCGTTCGCCGGCATCGACCCGATCGCCGTGATCGAGATCCAGCGCATCATCGGCTTCCTCAAGGGCCGCGGCATCGGCGTGCTGATCACCGACCACAACGTGCGCGAGACGCTGGGCATCTGCGACCACGCCTACATCATCAGCGACGGCCACGTGCTGGCCCAGGGCACGCCCTCCGAGATCGTGGACAACGCCGACGTGCGCCGCGTGTACCTCGGCGAACATTTCCGAATGTGATGAAGCAAGGCCTGTCACTTCGCGTCTCGCAGCACCTGGCACTCACGCCCCAGCTGCAGCAGTCGATCCGGCTGCTGCAGCTGTCCACCCTGGAACTGAGCCAGGAGGTCGAGCAGATGCTCGACGACAACCCGTTCCTCGAACTCACCCTGGAGGAGGCCGCGCGCGAGGAGTTCGGCCTGCCGCAGGCCGACGTGCGGCCCCGCGACGACGACCACGATCATGAGGAGGCGGCGTCTGCGGCCGAGGCCGAGGCGCCGCTCGCCGGCGACATCGAGCAGAGCTGGGAGGGCGACGGCAGCACCGAGGTCGTGCCCGACGACAGCGAATGGGGCGGCGACGCCCCGGCGCGCAAGAACAACAACAGCGACGGCGAAGAAACCGACGCCACCGAGCTGGCGCGCAGCCAGGAGTCGCTGCAGTCCCACCTGCACCGCCAGGCGCTCGGCCTGCGCCTGGGCGAGGAGGACCGCGCCGCCCTGCGCTTCCTGATCGAATCGCTCAACGACGACGGCTACCTGGAGGACTCGCTGCTCTCGCTGGCCCACGGGCTGGCCGGCGCCGACGCCGAGGCCGTGGACGAACTCGTGCACCGCTTCACCGTGGCGCTGGGGCTGCTGCAGAGCCTGGAGCCGGCGGGCGTGGGCGCCCGCTCGCTGGGCGAGTGCCTGACGCTGCAGTTGCGCGCGCTCAAGGCCTCCTTGCACGGCCAGGCCGACCCGGCCTGCGACACCGCCCTGGCGCTGTGCGCCAAGCCGGCGGCCGTCGAGCTGCTGGCGCGGCGCGACTTCAAGCGCCTGGCCCAGCTGTGCGGCGAGCCCGAACCGCGCGTGCGCGCGGCGATGACGCTGATCACCCGGCTGGAGCCCAAGCCGGGGCGGCGCTTCGTCGATGTGGAGCGCAACATCGTCGTGCCCGACGTGCTGGTGGTGAAGGTCGGGCGCGGCGCGCAGTCGCGCTTTCGCGCGCAACTCAACGCCGACGTGATGCCGCGCCTGCGCGTGCACGACATCTACGCCAACGCGCTCAAGGCCCACAAGGGCGAAGGCACGCAGGCGCTGCAGCAGCGGCTGCAGGAAGCGCGCTGGTTCATCAAGAACATCCAGCAGCGCTTCGACACCATCCTGCGCGTCTCCAACGCCATCGTCGAGCGCCAGAAGAACTTCTTCGTGCATGGCGAGCTGGCCATGCGCCCGCTGGTGCTGCGCGAGATCGCCGACGAGCTGGGCCTGCACGAGTCCACCATCAGCCGCGTGACCACCGCCAAGTACATGGCCACGCCCTACGGCACCTTCGAGCTCAAGTACTTCTTCGGCTCCGCGCTGTCCACCGAGACCGGCGGCAACGCCTCCAGCACCGCGGTGCGCGCGCTGATCAAGCAGTTCGTGGCCTCCGAAAGCACGAAGAAGCCGCTGTCGGACAACCAGATCTCCGAGATGCTCAAGGAGCAGGGCATCGAGTGCGCGCGCCGCACGGTGGCCAAGTACCGCGAGGCGCTGCGCATCGCGCCGGCCAACCTGCGAAAGGCCTTGTGAACCAGCTCCAGCTTTTCCTGCCCTGCGCCGCCGGCGTGGAGGACTACCTGGCCGATGAAGTGCATGCGCTGCTCGGCCTCACCGGCGACGACCTGCTGGTCGGCCGCGGCGGCGTGATCGCGCGCACGTCCTGGCGCGACGCGATGCTGCTGAACCTGCACAGCCGGCTGGCGCAGCGCGTGCTGGTGCAGCTGTCGCACACGCCCTACCGCAGCGAGCGCGACCTGTACGAGGCCGCCAGCGCCGTGGCCTGGGAGATCTGGTTCACCACGAAGCAGACCTTCAAGGTCGAGATCACCGCGCAGCACAGCCCGCTGACCAGCCTGAACTTCGCCGCGCTGAAGATCAAGGACGCGGTGGCCGACCGCTTTCGCCACAAGAGCGGCGTGCGCCCCGACGTCAACACCCAGTGGCCCGACGTGCGCCTCTACGCCCACCTGACCACCGACACCGCCACGCTGTACATCGACACCTCGGGCGAGCCGCTGTTCAAGCGCGGCTGGCGCGAGGACAAGGGCGACGCGCCGCTCAAGGAAACCCTGGCCGCCGCGATGATCGCCGCCAGCGGCTGGGACCCGCACGGCCAGGCGCCGGTGCCGCTGTACGACCCCTGCTGCGGCAGCGGCACCGTGGCCATCGAGGCCGCGCAGATCGCCTGCCGCATCGCGCCCGGCGCGCTGCGCCGCTTCGCCTTCGAGAAGATGCTGCCGTTCCAGGCGCATGTCTGGTCTGCTCTCAAAAATGAAGCGGCCGCCGCACAGTGCGCGCCGGCCGCGGAGGTTTTTGGCAGCGACGTGGCGCACCGCATGGTGGACTTCGCGCAGCGCAACGCGCAGCGCGCCGGCGTGGCCCCGGCGGTGCAGCTGCGCGGCGGCGACGCCCTGCAGCGCCTGCCGCCTGCCGCGGCCGGCGTGATGCTGCTGAACCCGCCCTACGGCGAGCGCATCGAGGTCGCCGGCGTGGCCGGCCGCACCCGTGGCGGCGGCGCTGCCGCGGGCCTGGCTCCCGCGCCCGCCGTGGGCCGCGAGCAGGCGCAGACCGACGACGGCGGCGACTTCTTTCCCCAGCTGGCCGCCCACTGGAAGAAGCACTACGCCGGCTGGACCGCCTGGATCCTCACGCCCGACCTCAAGCTGCCCGGGCGCATGCGGCTGAAGGAGTCGCGCCGGGTGCCGATGTGGAACGGCCCCATCGAGTGCCGGCTGTTCCGTTTCGACATGATCAAGGGCTCCGCGCGTGACAAGCCAGCCGCTGGTGCTTGACACCAACATCGTCCTGGACCTGTTCGTCTTCAACGACGCCGCGGCCCAGCCGCTGCGCCAGGGGCTGGCGGCGGCGCGGCTGGACTGGCTGGCCACGCCGCCCATGCGCGAGGAGCTCGCCCGCGTGCTGGCCTACCCGCAGATCGTGCCGCGCCTGGCGCACTACCGGCTGGCGGCGCGCGACGTGCTCGACGGCTTCGACCGCCAGGCCCGCCTGGTGCCGGCCGCACCCCGCGCCGGCGTGGCCTGCAAGGACCCGGACGACCAGAAGTTCATCGACCTCGCGGTGGCCCACCGGGCCCTGCTGCTGAGCAAGGACCACGCCGTCATTTCCATGAAGAAAAGGCTTGCCGCCCTTGGCGTGCTTGCAGCGAAAGCTATCGAATCTATAGCGTGAAGCGGTCCGCGCTGGCCATCGGCCAGTACAGCTTGAAGACGTTCGCCTGCGTGCTCAGGTCGTCCGCCAGCAGGGCGCCGGGCTTCACGTCCATGATCAGGTTGGCCAGCAGCCGCACCTCGGTGTCGGTCAGGCGGCGCACGATGTGGTGGGCCGTGATGTCCCGCGGATGCGTGAGCCCGGCGGCCTGCACCAGCTCCTTGAGCGCGTGCAGGGTGTTGCGGTGGTACTGGAACACGCGCTCGGCCTTGTCCGGCACCACCAGCGCCTTCTGGCGCTGCGCATCCTGCGTGGTCACGCCGGTCGGGCAGTTGCCGGTGTGGCAGCTCTGCGCCTGGATGCAGCCCAGCGCGAACATGAAGCCGCGCGCCGCGTTGGACCAGTCGGCGCCCAGCGCCATCATGCGCACGATGTCGAACGCGGTGATCACCTTGCCGGCGCAGCCCAGCTTGATGCGCTCGCGCAGGTTCACGCCCTTGAGCGTGTTGTGCACCAGCAGCAGCCCCTCCTGCAGCGGCGCGCCCACGTGGTCGCTGAACTCCAGCGGCGCCGCGCCGGTGCCGCCCTCGGCGCCGTCGACCACGATGAAGTCGGGCGTGATGCCGGTGGCCAGCATGGCCTTGACGATGCCGAACCACTCCCAGGGGTGGCCGATGCACAGCTTGAAGCCGGTCGGCTTGCCGCCGCTCAGGGCGCGCAGCCGCTCGACGAAGCGCATCATCTCGGCCGGCGTGGCGAACGCGCCGTGGGCGGACGGCGAGACGCAGTCCACCCCGATCGGCACGCCGCGCGCGGCCGCGATCTCGGGCGTCACCTTGGGGCCCGGCAGGATGCCGCCGTGGCCCGGCTTGGCGCCCTGGCTGAGCTTGATCTCGATCATCTTCACCTGCGGGTCGGTGGCGTTGGCGACGAAGCGCTCCTCGCTGAAGCTGCCGTCCTCGTTGCGGCAGCCGAAGTAGCCCGAGCCGATCTCCCAGATCAGGTCGCCGCCGTTGACGCGATGGTGCGCGGAGATCGAGCCCTCGCCCGTGTCGTGCGCGAAGCCGCCGCGCCGCGCGCCGGCGTTCAGCGCCAGGATGGCGTTGGCCGACAGCGCGCCGAAGCTCATGGCCGAGATGTTGAACACGCTGCACTCGTAGGGCTGCGCCCGGTCCGCCCCGATGGTGATGCGGAAATCGTGCGAGGGCAGCACCGTGGGCCGCAGCGAGTGGTTGACCCACTCGTAGCCCTGGCGCGTCACGTCCAGCTGGGTGCCGAAGGGGCGGTTGTCGGGCTCGCCCTTGGCGCGCTGGTAGACCAGCGAGCGCTGCGAGCGCGAGAACGGCGTGGCCTCGCCGTCACCCTCGATGAAGTACTGGCGCATTTCGGGCCGGATGTACTCCAGCAGGAAGCGCAGGTGGCCGATCACCGGGTAGTTGCGCAGCACCGCGTGCCGCATCTGGCGCAGGTCGCGCAGGCCCAGCGCGACCAGGGTCGCGAACAGCAGCAGCGCCAGCCACCCGACGCCGAACGCCGCCAGGCTGAACAGCGCCAGCGCCAGGCCGAAGACGCACAGCCCGAGGACGGTGTAGCGCACGGGGTAGAGGGTGTTGAGGCGGTCGAACATCGCGGGTCTCCGGGGTCTTGGGCGTGGTGGCGGTGCGCCGAGGCCCTACACTGGGGGCATCATAGAAGCCTTGCGTGTCGCCGCGCCGTTCCTGATGAATTCCAGCCTTGCTCCTGCCCAGCCCGCCCCGGCGCCGCCTGCCCTCGAACCCGAGGATTTCGACGAACTCGACGCCATCCTCGACGAGCTGCGCACGCGCTACGACGAAACCCCCCAATGGGAATTCTGCGAGGGCTTCCTGGCCGCGCTGGTGTGCTGCCGCCGTGCCATCCCCGATGACGAATCCCTGCCGGTGCTGCTGGGGCTGGACGAGGGCGGCGCGTTCGCCGGCCCGGCGCAGCGCCAGCGCTTCCTGGCGCTATGGCAGCGCCGCCGCGACGAGCTGGCGGCCGCGCTGGACGCCCGGATCGAGTCGCTCGACGACGAGCGCGCCTACGCGCCCGAGGTCATGGACGTGCGCGGCGCCATCGCCAGCCTGCCGCCCGAGGAGCGGGCCGAGGTGGCGGGCGAGGAACTGCCGGCCTTCGCCCAGGTCTGGGCGCTGGGCTTCATGTTCGTGGTGGAGTGCTGGCCCGAGGAATGGGCGCCCCCGCGCGACCGCGACGCCGCCAAATGGCTGGATGCCTCGCTCGACGCCCTGGTGGCCCTGACCGAGGACGACACCGAGGCGCCGACCCTGAGCGCCTTGAGCGAGGACGGCCCGCCCAGCGTCAGCGAGACCCGCCTGAACGTCTATGGCGAAGCCCTGTGGGCCGTCTACGACCTGCGCGAACTCTGGCGCAGCATCGGCCCGCGCGTGCAGACCGTGCGCCGCGCGGCCGAGCCGGGCCGCAACGACCCCTGCCCCTGCGGCAGCGGCAAGAAATACAAGAAATGCCACGGCGCGGCCTGAGAGGCTGAGCCGTCACACGTTCTGAAGGCCGGCGTCAGCTGAAGAAGGCCTTCAGCGCCGCGGCCGTGGCTTGCGGCTGCTCCTCGGCGAGGAAGTGGCCGGTCGGCAGCGTGGCACCGCCGACCTGTCCGGCGCACTGGGCCTGCCACAGCGCCAGCGGCTGGAACAGCCGGTGCACCACCCCGCGCTCGCCCCACAGCACCCGCATGTCGCAGGCGACGCGCTCGCCGCGCGCGCGGCTTTCACGGTCGTGCTCGAGGTCGATGCCGGCGCTGGCGCGGTAGTCCTCGCAGGCCGCGTGGATTGACTCGGCGCGGCAGAAGCAGCGCTCGTACTCGGCCAGCGCCTCGGGCTCGATGTAGCCCAGCCCGCCGGTGCCCCAGCCGCCGAGCTTGGCGTGCAGGTAGGCCTTGGCGTTCGCGCCGATCATGGTCTCGGGCAGCGGCGCGGGCTGGATCAGGTGGAACCAGTGGTAGTAGGCGCGCGCGAACGCCATGTCGGTGGCGTCGTACATGTCCAGCGTGGGCGCGATGTCCAGCACGCACAGCTTGCGCACGCGCGGCGCGTGGTCCAGCGCCAGCCGGTGCGCGACGCGCCCGCCGCGGTCGTGGCCGCACAGGTGGAAGCTGGCCACGTCCAGGGCGTCCATCACCGCCGCCATGTCGCGGGCCAGGGTGCGCTTGCTGTAGTTGCTGTGGTCGGGCAGCCCCGGCGCCTTGGCCGAGTCGCCATAGCCGCGCAGGTCGGGCATGACCAGGAAGTAGTCGCCGGCCAGCAGCCGCGCCACGCGGTGCCACATCGCGTGGGTCTGGGGAAAGCCGTGCAGCAGCAGCAGGGCGGGTTTGTTCCGGTCGCCGCCGAAGCGGGTGAAGATTTCCGTCCCGTTGACCTGCAGGCGAGACGCCTCGAATCCATCGAACCAGCCCATGATGTTCCTCCGGTTTCTCTTGGCTACAACGCGCGCGGCACGGCGTCGGCCAGGAAATCGTACACCGCGCGGATGCGCCGGTTGCCGCGGATCTCCCGGTGCACGGTCAGCCAGACCGGCAGCGGCGGGATTTTCAGCATCGGCAGCAGCGGCACCAGCTGGCTGTCGGTGCGGGCCAGATAGTCGGCGAGGAAGCCCACGCCCAGGCCCGCGCGCACCGCCTGCCAGTAGACGATCAGGTCGTCGGTGCGAAAGGCGAAGGCCTCGCGCGCCACCGGCAGGCCGAAGGCCGCGAAGCCGCGCGGCACCACGCCGTCGCGGTCGTCGCCGATCAGCTCGTGCGCCAGCAGGTCGGCCGGCTGGCGCGGCGTGCCGCGCCGGCGCAGGTAGTCGCGGTGCGCATAGGCGCCCAGCGTCACCTTGGCGATGCGCCTGGCGATCAGGCCGGCCTGGTCCGGCTGCACCATGCGCAGCGCGATGTCGGCCTCGCGGCGCAGCAGGTTGCTGACCGCGTTGCTGGCCACCAGCTCCACCTGCACCTCGGGCAGCGCCAGCCGCATCTGCGCCAGCAGCGGCGGCAGCACGAAGCAGGCCACCGGCTGGCTGGCGCTGAGGCGCACCGTGCCCGCCGCGCTGGCATCGGCGCCGGACAGGCTGCGCGCCAGTTGCAGGGCGCCGCCCTCCATGGAGCGCGCCGCCTCGGCCAGGCGCAGCGCCGTGGCGGTGGGCAGCAGGCCGCGGCCGGTGCGCTCGAACAGCACGACGCCGAGCTGGCGTTCGAGTTCGGCGATGTGCCGCCCGAGCGTGGGCTGGCTGGACTGCAGCGCGCGCGCCGCGCCCAGCAGGCTGCCGTGCTCCAGCGCGGCCAGGAAGGAGCGGATCAGGTTCCAGTCGAACGAAGTATTCATTCTTGAATAGCTGGTGTGAGGCGATAGACCATTGTGTAACGAGCCCCCGGTTTCCACAATCGGGCCATCGACCACGCTTGTGCAAGGAAATGCCATGTTCCCGAACCGTACCGTTCTTGTTCTCGGCGGCCGCGGCCGCTTCGGCCAGGCGGCCGTGCGCGCCTTCGCGCAGGCCGGCTGGACCGTGCTGGCCCAGGTCCGCCCCGGCGCCAGCGGCCCGGCCGTGCCCGGCGTGCAGTGGCTGGGCCTGGCGCCCGGCGACACCGCCGCCCTGGCCGCTGCGGCGCTAGGCGCGGCGGTGGTGGTGCAGGCGCTGAGCCCGCCCTACACCCATAGCGCCTGGCGCACCCAGGTGCCGCAGCTCACCGAGGCGGCCATCCGCATCGGGCGCGCGCTCGGCGCCACGCTGATGCTGCCGGCCAGCGTCTACAACTTCGGCGCGTCCATGCCGCGGCGGCTGCGCGAGGACACGCCGCAGGCCGCCAGCACCTTCAAGGGCCGCCTGCGCATCGCCAGCGAACGGCAGATCAGGGCGGCCACCGAGGATGGCGCCATGAAGGCGGTGGTGATCCGCGGCGGCGACTTCTTCGGCAGCGGCACCGGCTCCTGGTTCGACCAGCTGATCGCCAAGGACATCGCGCGCGGCCGGCTCACCTACCCCGGCGCGCTGGACGTGCCCACGGCCTGGGCCTACCTGCCGGACATGGCGCGCGCCTTCGTGGACGTGGCCGAGCGCCGCGACCGCCTGCCGGCCTTCGAGACGCTGCACTTCGCGGGCCACACCCTGACCGGGCGCGACTGGGTCGAGGCGCTGACCGAGCTGGCCTGGGAGCAGGGCTGGCTGCCCGCCGGCGGGCAGTTGCGCGTGGGCCGCCTGCCCTGGCCGCTGATCCGCCTGGGCGGCCTGGCCGTGCCGACCTGGCGCGCGCTCAGCGAGATGCGCTACCTGTGGCGCACGCCGCACACGCTGTGCAACGACCGGCTGCTGGCGCTGACGGGCGCCGAGCCCCACACCGCGCTGCCGGCCGCGGTGCGCGAGGCCGCGGGCGGCCTGGGCCTGCTGGCGTCAGCCGGCGGCGTGCGCGGCGTGCTGCCGGCGCGGGCCTGAGGGCGGCTGGGCCTGCGGCAGCGCCGAGTACGCCAGGCCCGAGGCCACGCCGCCGAACAGGTCGCCCTCCACTAGGTCCGCCTGCGCGAACTCGCGGCGCAGCGCCTGCTGCAGCGGCCGCAGCGCGGAGGAGCCGCCGGTCAGGTAGATGGCATCGGGCCCGCCCGCGATGCCCGCCAGGCGCAGGCATTCGCGGGCGCAGGCCACCACCTGGGCCAGCAGGTCCCGCAGGTGCCGGTCCATGCCGTCGGCATCGACTTCGGCGCCCAGGCCGGGCTCGATGAAGGACAGGTCGACCGGGGCCGCGCCGCCGCTGACCGAGCTGGCGATCTTGGCCAGCTCCACGCCGTTGGCGATGCGGTGGCCCCAGCGCTGCGCCAGCACCGCCATCAGCCGCTGGTGCAGCCGCGTCTCGGCATACGCGCCGCGCAGGGCCTGGGCCTCGCGCACGGCCCGCGGGCTGTAGCGCCAGTTGATCAGGTGCCAGGTGGACAGGTCGAAGAACACCGCGCTGGGCACCTCGCGGCCCTGCGGGCCGCGGTGGCGCAGGCCCAGGTGCGGCATGACCAGCTCCAGGTTGAGCCGGTGGTCGAAGTCGGTGCCGCCGATGTGCACGCCGCTGGTGGCCAGGATGTCGTCGGCCCGGTCGTGGCGGGCAGCGCGCTTCATGCGCTCGGGCCCCAGCCGCGCCACGCTGAAGTCCGAGGTGCCGCCGCCGATGTCCACGATCAGCACCAGGCATTCCCGCGTGACCCGGTGCTCGTAGTCGAAGGCCGCGGCGATCGGCTCCAGCTGGAACGAGACCTGGGCGAAGCCGGCGGCCTGCGCCGCCTGCAGCAGCGAGGCCTGGGCCAGGCGGTCGCGCTCGGGCGCGTCGTCCACGAAATGGACCGGCCGGCCCAGCACCACCTGCGCCGGCTCCTGGCCGGTGTGCTGCACGGCGCGCCGGCGCAGCTCGGCCAGGAACGAGGCGATGATGTCCTGGAAGCTCAGCGTGTGGCCGTTGACCAGGGTCTGCTCCTGCAGCAGCGGGCTGCCCAGCAGGCTCTTGAGCGAGCGCATCAGGCGGCCTTCCACGCCGCTCAGGTACAGCGCGATGGCCTCGCGCCCGAAGTGGGTGCTGCGGTCCTCGGCGTTGTAGAAGATCGCGGTGGGCAGCGAGGTGGCCGTGCCCTCCAGCGGGA
>Ga0116227_10016189_pt1 | contig 10800 bp, 10 predicted proteins | sample S1TSphgellanicum_FD_89693 | JGI IMG/M metagenome (GOLD analysis project Ga0116227, IMG submission 89693) | Host-associated microbial communities from peat moss isolated from Minnesota, USA - S1T2_Fb - Sphagnum magellanicum MG | ecosystem: Host-associated > Plants > Peat moss > Unclassified...
AGCCAGTAATGCGCCCGCCCCTGGGTGATGGCGGAGTGCGAGAGTTTGGCGAGTGCGGCGAAATGGGCGGCGGCCGCGGCCGGATCATGCGTGCGGCGCAGCGCGATCCAGCCGGCGAGGAACAGCGAGTCGAGCGCCTGGTCGCCGGCCAGCAGCGTATCATCGGCGAGGAACAAAGCATCGGCGTCGCTGCCTTGCGTCAGCAGTTTGCGCGCTAAAATGTCGCGCTCGTTCCAGAATGCGGTGCGGGCTTCGGCCGGCACCGCTGCCTCGGCCGCGACTGCGGCGCCGCGCCAGAGCGCCAGGGCCGCCGCCAGCGCGCCGGTGCGCCTGAAACTGCGGGCGTTCTCCAGCACGAGTGCAGGGTCGCTGCGCAGCGACTCGGGCACTTGCGCGAGCGCGGTCAGCGCATCGGCGGCGTCATGCTTCCAGGCCAGGCGCGCCAGCGCCGCCAGAAGATGCGCCGGATCCAGCCGCGCCACCTGACGCGAAGCGGCCGCCGCGTCGCCGTTCGCCAGGGTTTCGAAACGCCGCCATTCGTCCTCGGGCGTGAGTGTCCTGCTCCAGCGCGCCAGAAAATCCGCATGGTCCGCGGCGGTCAGGCCCCCCACCCAGGCCGCCCGCGCCGCGGCCGACGCCTGTTTCTCGCGGCCCGCAGAGGCGAGGGCGGACGCGCAGCGCGCCAGTGGCTCCGGGCCAAAATGCTGCGCCTCGCACACCGGCAGCACCGAGGCATCGTCCGGATCGCTGACCACGGCTTCGCCCAGGCGTTTGTGCAGCGCATCGGCATCCGGCCAGGCCGGGTGCGCCTTGAGAAACGCAGCAATGTCGCCAGCCGACGCCTGGCCCGGCTTGAGCAGCCTGATGAACTGCACGAGCGTGGCTGCCAGCGCCGGATCGTTCTCCTGCTGCGCCAGCCGGTCCGCCGCCGCCCAATCCTGTGCCCGAAGTGCATTCATCATCGGAGTCGCCGGCGCCGCAGCCGCCGTCGAGAGCGCAACCCAGCACAGCGCCCACCCAAACTTGCGGTCACGCGCCGCGGTGCCTAGTTTGCGCCCCCACCCGAACGCCAGCGGAGCCTCCCAAACATGTTTCAGGGATCCCTGACCGCCCTGATCACGCCCATGCGCGAGGACGGCAGTTTTGACGAGCAGGCCTACGCGGCCTTCATCGACTGGCAGATTGCCAGCGGCACCGAGGGTCTGGTTCCCGTCGGCACCACCGGCGAGAGCCCCACGCTCAGCCACGCCGAGCACCGGCGCGCCGTCGAAATCGCCGTGGAAGTGGCCGCGCGCCGCGTGCCGGTCATCGCCGGCGCCGGCTCGAACAGCACGGCCGAGGCGGTCTCGCTCGCCCAGCACGCCAACCGCGTGGGCGCGGATGCCGTCATGGTGGTCACGCCGTATTATAACAAGCCGAGCCAGCAGGGCCTCTATCTTCACTTCACCACCATTGCGGACGCGGCCGGATTGCCGGTGATCATTTACAACATCCCCGGCCGCAGCGTCATCGACATGAGCGTGGAGACGATGGCCCGCCTGGCGCGCCACCGCCACATCGTGGGGGTGAAGGACGCCACTGCCAACCTCGCCCGCCCGCTGCACACACGGGCCGCCTGCGGCCGCGATTTCGCGCAACTCTCCGGCGAGGACCATACGGTGCTGAGTTTCATGGCCGCCGGCGGCCACGGCTGCATCTCCGTCACCGCCAACATCGCGCCGCGCCACTGCGCCGACCTGCACCGCGCCTGGCGCGACGGCCGCACGGCGGATGCGATCGCCATGCAGGACCGGCTGGTGCCCCTGCACGACGCCATGTTCTGCGAAAGCAACCCCGTGCCGGTGAAATACGGCGCGAGCCTGCTCGGCCGCACCTCGCCACATTGCCGCCTGCCGCTGGCGCCGATTTCCGAGGACGCCGCGCGCCGTGTGCGCGAGGCCATGACCGGCCTCGGCCTGCTCGAGGCAGGGCCTGCGCCGCGTGGCTGAGAAGAAGAAAAAATCGGGCCTGATTTCGCACGGCATCGCCGCGCAAAACCGCAAGGCGCGTTTTGATTACACGATCAAGGAAACGCTGGAAGCCGGCCTGGTTTTGCGCGGGCCTGAGGTCAAAAGTCTGCGGCATGGCCGTGCCACGATCACCGAAGCCTGGGCCGGGGAACGCGACGGCGAAGTATTTCTGTTCAACTGCTACATTCCCGAATACCAGACTGGCGTGCTCTCCCGCTTCGAGCCCCGCGCGCCCCGAAAACTGCTGCTGCACAAGAAGCAGATCGACAATGTGCTGGGCGCCATCAATCGCAACGGGTTTACGCTGGTGCCTTTAGATATTCATTTCAACGAGAAGGGCGTGGCCAAAGTCACCATCGGCGTAGGGCAGGGGCGCAACAAGACCGACAAGCGCCACGCCATTGCCGATCGTGACTGGAAGCGCGACAAGGCGCGGCTGATGCGCGACAAGGGCTGATACGATGACGAACGAACTGGCACTCCCACCGCAGTTGGCAGACGAAGATGTGCTGAATCTTCCACACCTGGAGCCGGAGGACATCACACGGATGTTCGAGGCGCTGGTTGCCATGCATCGTCCCGAGGCGCTGACCATCGGCACCGCGCTGATGTTCTACGATCAGATCGGCCAGGATTTGCGAACGCTGCTCGCCGGTTTCATCGAAGAGCGCGAATTCTCCGAGTCCATGGAACGCCTGCTGTTCTGGGGTGTACACCTCATGGGCGCCGCACGGGATGAAGCCGCCTTCCCCGATGTGCTGCGCCTGCTGTCATTGAATTTCGACCGGGTCGATCTTCTGCTCGGCGATGCCATCACCACCACGCTGCCGAAAATCCTCGCCGGCACATTCAATGGCGACCATGAGGCGCTGATGGCGTTCATCGAGCAGCCCGAGGTGGACGGGTTCCTGCGTTCATCGGCGATGGAGGCGCTGGCGTTCCTCACCTTCGACGGCCGTATTGAGATGGCAACGACGGAGGATTTCCTCCGCCGTGTCTATGAGCGCCGCCCGTTCGAGGAGACTGGCATCGTCGCCTGGTCCTGGGGGCTGGCCTGCGCGCTGCTCGGCCTCGACAGCATGGCGCCGCTGGTCGAGGCCGCTTACGCCGACGGCGTGATGGACGGTCAGATAAGCGATTATGCGGGCTGGACCAAAATCCTTGCCGACGCCCACGAACGCCCTACCGACGTAGCCCGCTTTCATGATGAAGGTGCGGGCTATTTCGACGATCTGTATGCCGATATGCAATGGATTGCCGATCCCGATACCGATGATGTCGCGGATGGGTCCTTCGACGATACGCGTGACTGGCTGCCGCCCCCCGAACCGGCCCGCAACCCGCTCCGCCACGTCGGCCGCAACGACCCGTGCCCTTGCGGCAGCGGCAAGAAATACAAAAAATGTTGCCTGAATAACCCGTAGGGTGGATTTTTTATCCGCCTAATGCCAGGAACGTAAAACCGGCGTCGTAGGGTGGGCTTCAGCCCACCGCTTCCTGCCCCCTATCCTACGGCTGCCGCAAAGAACCGGCCTCGGGGGCTGCACATCAGCCCACGTCGCGGCGACGATCTTCTAATGTGCCGGTGCGGGCTTTTGCTCCCGTGCATAATGCTCGAGGCTGGAATAATTCGGCCCGTACCATTTTGTCGGCGCCGTCAGATACTGAGGATATTTGGCCTTGATGCGGGCCAGCACCTGCGGCGAGTAATTATTCAATTCCAGCGACGAGCTGAAAATGCCGTCATACATGATATGCCCAGGTGCCTGGCCCATCAGCATCCAGGGCAGCCACGGCTGCACGCGCACCCAGCTCCCTTGATGCGGCAAGTGAGTTTTTGTCGGATCCTCGAGATCGGCGCGCCGGATGAAATAGCGGAACAATTCGGAACTTTGTACCATCGCGCCCGCGGACTCACGCGGCCAATGCTGCGGATCGAGCAGATTCTTGTAGTAGCCATGAGCATCTTCAGTGAGCACCACGTAGTCCGGGCCGAAATCCATCCAGTGCAGAAGATAGGGTTTGCCGCCGGGGACGGCCTGGCCTGCATTGACAGCGCCCGGCAAGGCGGGCGGCTGCACGGTGGAGGCAATCACCCAATTGTAAGGGTCGTTGGCCACATCAACCACGCGGACCTGTTCGCCGGTGTAGGGATTCTTCCAGCTCTCCAGAATATCGCCGGTTTTCGGGTCGGTGTAGAAAACAGTTTCCTTGGTCATGCGCTGATAATTGCCATCGGCCTGGCGCAGCACGCGGATGGTGCTGAACACTTCAAAGCCAAACAGCGGCTTGACCGGCTCACCGGGGCGCACGCCGGCGACAACGCCGCTACAGCGCCCATAGACCTGGCGCCCGGTCGTGTCCGCCTGCAGCCGTGCCGCGGTTTCGCGGTTCCAGATCGGATCATCAAAACGGATCGGAATTTTCTTGACCGACGGCAGACCGCCGGCCTCCGCGCTGCCGGTCACGGCCGCGCCCAGCGATGCAGCCAGAATGCCGCGGCGCGTGGTGCCGGAAAATTGTGTGTCTGCCATGGCGATCCTCGACATCAAGGGAGAAAGGAAGTTAAGCAGTTCTTTTTTGAAAAAAAGAACCAAAAAACTTTTGCACCTTTGGTTGCGGCCTGTCCGGAGGAACTCGGCCAAATGAATAAAAGTTCTTTGGTTCTTTTTTTCAAAAAAGAACTGCTTCCTTGCTTGGGCATGCAGCAGCAAACGCGCGCGCAATATCAAGGCGCGTCGCCACCCGCACATCCTTATGCGCGGCAATATGCTGCAGCAACTTCGCCAACGCCTGCGCACGTCCCGGCCGCCCGATAATGCGCGCATGCAGACCGATCGAGAGCAGGCCGCGATCATCGCCCGGCTCATCATAAAGATAATCAAAACTGTCGATAGCGTAATCGAGCCAGGCGCGCGCGGTATAGGCCGGGTCGGACCACATTTTCATGTCGTTCGTATCAAGCTGATACGGCACCACCACGATCGGCTGTCCCCCAGGTGCATCCCAGAACGGCGTTTCGCCAGAGAAATCATCCATGTGATAAAGGAAGCCTGCTTCGGCGAGAAGCCGGCGCGTGTTATCGCTTGGCAGATAGCGGCTGAGCCAGCCGAGCGGGCGCTGGCCGGTTGTGCGCTCGATGGCGTCGGCCGCGCGGGCGATGAAATCGCGCTCGGCGGCTTCATCCATCTTGTATTGGAATTGCCAGCGGTAGCCGTGGCTGCATGGCTCGTGGCCGTGTGCGGTGATGGCGCGGGCGAGATCGGGCGCGGACTCCATGGACATGCCGCAAACGGTCCAGGTGGCGGGGAATTCGTGTTTGGCGAGCAGGCGCAGGATACGTGGGGCTCCGACGTGCAGGCCGAATGCGTAGTTGCTCTCGTTGGCGTAGTTGCGCACCGGGCCTTTGACGAACATGCCAAGTTCGTCAACCGCCTCCATGCCGCTATCGCCGCGCAGCACGGAACGCTCGGAGCCTTCTTCGACGTTGATCACAAGGGAGACGGTGAGGCGTGTCACGCTAGGCCATCACGATGATCTTGCCGGTCTCGGCATCCGGCTGCGCCTGCGGCACCGGCACGGCAGCACCTCGCTGCACGGCGGGGCGAGCGCCGATGGCATCGAGCCAGCGGCTCAGGTGAGGGAGGTCCGAAATATCCAGGCCTGCCCAGTCATGTTGCATGACCCAGGGAAAGCAGGCGATGTCGGCAATCGAATAGTCGCCGGCCAGATATTCGTGATCGGCCAGGCGCGTATCCATGACGCGCAGCAGGCGCATCGTCTCGTTCTGATAGCGCGCGATGACGGCGGGGATTTTTTCCGGGAAATAGCGCACGAACACATTGGCCTGGCCATGCATCGGCCCAAGGCCGCCCATTTGCCACATCAGCCATTGCAGCACCACCGAGCGTGCGCGCTTCTCCTGCGGCAGCAATTTGCCGGATTTTTCCGCAAGATAGATTAGGATCGCGCCGGACTCGAACACCGCGAACCCGCCTTCATCGCGATCGACGATGGCGGGAATGCGGCCGTTGGGATTGATGGCAAGGAAATCCGGCCGCTTCTGCGCGCCGGTTTTCAGATCGACCGGATGGACCTTATATTCGAGGCCCATCTCCTCCAACGCAATCGAGACTTTGCGGCCGTTCGGTGTGGTCCAGGTGTAGAGATCAATCATGCATCGACGGCGAAGGTGTAGCCGAAATGCTTGGCCAGATTGCGCTTGCTCAAATCGCCGCCCTCGAAATCGCCGTCCGGGCCCTGGTTTTCCAGATTATGGTTGGTCTCGTTGGTGCAGATGCAAATGAAATGCGTTTCGCCTTCAATCGGGAACGGCACTTCGTGCCAGGTGCCGACTTCCATGACGATGCCGCCTGAGCCATCGAATTCGAAGGCGGTCACGTCGGCCGGGTTGGGCAGCGTGCTCTCGCTTTCGTCCCACGACCCATCCGGCCGACGGCAGGTTGGTTTGCCGAGCACCATGTAGAAAGGGCGGCCGGACATCGGAATAAACGTCTGTGTATGCTTGGTGTGAAACTCCATCCATTTCACCGTCAGCGGCCGTTTCTGGAAACTGACGAGATTGAGGCACAAATCGTCGTTGCCATGGAATTTCGCCGGCTGCGTCACCCGCACCTGCTTGCCGTAAAAATCGATCTTGTCACGGTCGATGCCGCCCGGCTCGCCGATCAGATAGCCGTAGCCGGCGAGCGACTCAGGCGTGGCCTTGACCGGTTTCAGCTTGTGCAGAACTGGAGTTTCTACGGCGTCGTTCATGCGGCTCTCCTGGTGAGGCTGTTCAGTTTCAGTTTCTCGCGAACCTGGGCGGGGGTCAGAACGCGGGCGCCTAGGTCGCGCACGATGCGCATGGCTTTTTCGACGAGCTGCTCATTGGTGGCGAGCACGCCGCGTTCGAGGTAGAGATTGTCTTCGAGCCCCACACGCACGTTGCCGCCGAGCAGAACGGCGAGTGCGGCCATGGGCATCTCGTGCTGCGATATGCCGAAGGCCGCCCAATGGGCGTTGTGCGGCAGCATGGAGCGCATGGCGATGATCGATTCCGCCGCAGCCGGCGCGCCGCCGTCGATGCCCAGGCAGAACTGGAACAGCGGATCGCCCGGCACGACACCACGCTGGATGAGTTTGAGGGCAATGGCCACCTGGCCCATGTCAAAAACTTCGAGCTCGGGTTTTACGCCCCATTCCATGGCGTGGCGGGCCATGATGGTGAGGTCGGCGGTGCGGTTGATGGCAAGCCCATCACCAAAATTCATGCTGCCGCAATCGAGCGTGCAGATTTCAGGGCGCAGCCGGTCCACGTGTGCCATGCGCTCGTAAGGGGTCGCCATGTCGGTGCCTTCGACCATCACGGCGGGGTTTTCCGCGTCGAGACAGAGCATGCCGCCCATGCCGCAGGTGAGGTTGAGGATGACATCGACGTTGGAGGCGCGTATGCGTTCCACCACCTCGTCATAATATTCGAGTTTGCGGCAGCCTTTGCCGGTTTCCGGGTCGCGCACGTGAATATGCACGATCGCGGCGCCGGCGCGCGCGGCTTCCAGGCAAGAGGCGGCGATTTGTGCCGGCGTTACCGGCACGTGCGGACTCCGCGCGGTCGAATCGCCGGCGCCGGTCACCGCGCAGGTGATCATGACATCGTGGTTCATGGGCCCGATCCAGATTTGCTAAGGTGATTTAGGAAGCGTGTGGGCTTGGGTGAACAGGCAGGGCAAGCGTGTCCGAAGTGCGGGCAAGGCGGCCGGCGGCCCGGCGCGCGCGCTACATGCTGATAAATCATCCGGGAAATTCCGGATAGAGGCGCCCTTATGTCCCAGCCGTCGGTGATCGTGATTGGCGGCGGTATCGGCGGCCTGTGTGCCGCGCTGGCGCTGCTGCGCCAGGGTGCCGACGTGCGCGTGTTCGAGCAGGCTCCGGTGCTCGGCGAGGTGGGGGCGGGGCTGACTCTGAGCCGCGGTGCGATCAATTGTTGCGTGCATCTGGGGATCGAGGCGGAGTTGCGCCGCTTTCTGACCCCGGCACCGGATTTCGCCTACCTGCACTACAAGACCGGCGCGTATCTGCCGCGGCCGGCGGCCGCACCCCGCAAGCCGGGGCAGGAGGCGCATGACGGCCACATGTTCCGCGCCGATTTGCACGCCATCCTCGTGGCCGCTGTGCGCGTCCATGGGGCTGATCGCATCGCCTTGGGCAAGGCTTTGGTTGGCATCGACCAGGGGCCGGCCGGTGTCACCGCCCGGTTTGCCGATGGCACATCGGCTGAGGCCGACGTGCTGATCGGCGCGGATGGTGCACGGTCGGCCGCGCGACGCGCGCTGTTCGGTGAGGGATTGCCGGACTTTACCGGCAAGATCGCGTACCGCTTCCTTCTGCCGGCGGAGGACGCGGGCGACTTTGCCGCGGTGGGTGGGCCGGCCTGCCTGTTCGTCGGCCATGGCCAGGTTTTTAATCGCTATCTGGTGTCGAACGGCCGCCTGCTGAACTGCGTCGGCCTCATGGGCAGCCAGGACTGGACGGAGGACGGGTGGAACCAGCCGGCGACGGTGGAAGAACTGCTGGCGGCCTACCAGGGTTGGCACCCTGCGGTGCTGTCGCTCATGGCGCGGGCGCCGGCCGGGCGGCTGATCAAATGGGGCATATTCGCCCGCCCGCCGCGCGACAGCTGGGTGCAGGGCAGGGCGGCCCTGCTCGGCGATGCGGCACACCCGATGCAGCCGTTTCTGGGCCTGGGTGCTGCGATGGCGATCGAGGACGCCACCATCCTGGGGCGCGCCTTTGCGGCGCATGGCGACATCGATGCGGCGCTGGCTTCCTATCAGCGCACGCGCCTGCCGCGGGCGAATGCGGTGATGATGCTGTCGAAACGGCAGGGCGAGTTGTTCGATACCACCGATCCGGCGGCGTTTCCGCCTAAGGATACGCCTTCGCATAATCCTTTGCTGGGGGAGTTCGATCCGTTGGGCGCGTTAGCATAAGGAAGAACGCACGTCTTTTGTAACCGCCCGGGTTTGCGTGCGACCGAACTCTACTTTGCCTGGGACTGCCTTAGCAGAAAGCATTTTTATCCACAGATTACACAGATTATCACAGATTAAAAGAAAGCTGATTGCCAGCACCCGCCCTCCGAGCAAGAAGTTCCTTTAATCTGTGATAATCTGTGTAATCTGTGGATAAAAATTTCTTGCGGCACGCCGGAGTGAGGGTTTTGCGGTGACGTAGGCTATGCCCCCTGCAACCGCTGAGCAAAAGCTATTTTATCCGCAGATTAACGCAGATTAAGAGAAAATCGATTGCTTGCACAGGTGCATCAACAAGCAAGTTTCCGTAATCTGCGGTAATCTGCGGATAAAAATTCTTCCTTACTCCAATGGTATTTTAGGCGCCGACATATCAGTCCAGTTCTGCCAGTCCCGAGTAATGAACTTCTCGTCGATCAAAGTGCGCAGGTAGCACCGGTCGTTACGAAACCACTGCCAGGTGCGCGCCCGCAGGGTGCGGTCGGCGGAGTTCTGGATCATTTCGTAGAGATAAAGGTCTTCCTCGCCCGTGCGGGTCCAGTTCAGGCAGGTGGACCGGTGGAAATCGTCGGGCTGCATCGGCGCGGCCCAGCCTTTGATCAGATTATTGTCCCACCAGATGCGGCCGTTTTCATACCAGGCCGGGAAATCGCGTGTCTCGCTGCGGCCGTCGGCCCAATAATAATAATTGGTCTGATGGTAGGTGAAGCGCGGGTCGTCGGTGAGGCGGCAGATCAGGCGGGAGAGGTGCTGGTCAACCAGCTTGCCGGTATCGGCATCATAGTAGCGATAGACGCCTTCCCACACGCCTTCGTTATCGGCCAGCAGGGGATATTCTGCGCGGATTTGCGCCGGCGTGGTAGGCTGGGCCATGGACGGGCTCCGGAAATATACGCCTCTAATATGGCGCAGACCGGTGCTGGGCCAAAGCCGCGCCGCCGGTTCTGGCTGCAATGCGGACAGGCACGGCCCGCGGGGTTGCCGGCCCGAGCGGCAGCATTTCCGGTAGCTCTATGGAACAAGGATTAATCAGCAGCGAGGCTGGGCAGGACGGCGAGTTCCGGCGGGGCTGGCCCATCGTGCTGGCGTCGATGCTAGGGGTGGGACTTGGGCTCTCGCCCTTGGCTTTCTACACGGTCGGCATATTCGCGCCGATCCTGGCGCAAAATTTCGGCTGGAGCTTTGGGGAGATTTTTGCCGGTATCACCGTGCAGACGGTGGCGGTGTCGTTTCTGGCGCCCGTGGCCGGCGTGCTCTCCACCAGATATGGTCCGCGGCCGGTGGCGCTGATATCCGTCGTGCTGTTCGCCTTTTCCTTCATGGCGTTTGCGCTCTCGAACGGATCGCTGGTGCTGTATTATGCGGTGTGGGGGGCGCAGGCGGTGCTCGGGCTCGGCACGCTGCCGATCACCTGGACGCGGCTGATCAACCAGCGTTTCGACCGGCATAAAGGTCTGGCGCTCGGGCTTGCCCTGATGGGAACAGGGCTGTTCGGGTCGATATCAAAACCGATGGTCGGGTGGTTCATCGCGCATTGGGGTTTCAGGGGCGCCTATGTGGCGCTCGGTGCGCTGCCTTTAGTGATCGCCTTTCCCGTGGCCTACGAGTGCTTCCGTGAGGCACCGGGATCGGCGCGGTCGATGGGCGTGGCCGAGCCGTCCTATCCGGGGCTCACGGCGGCCGAGGCGTTGCGGCATTGGCGATTCTGGCTGATTGCCGTGGTTTTGCTGCCGGTCTCCTTCGCCATCGCCGGGCCG
>Ga0116227_10016190_pt1 | contig 10800 bp, 15 predicted proteins | sample S1TSphgellanicum_FD_89693 | JGI IMG/M metagenome (GOLD analysis project Ga0116227, IMG submission 89693) | Host-associated microbial communities from peat moss isolated from Minnesota, USA - S1T2_Fb - Sphagnum magellanicum MG | ecosystem: Host-associated > Plants > Peat moss > Unclassified...
TCTGTGTGTAGGATGAAATGCTTCATGTGCAAGTATTGTCTAAAATGCATCACACCCCAGATCAGAGCGTAGCATTCTCCTTCCATTGGATGGAATTTCCTCTGAGCCTCAGTCAGGCTCTTGTTGGCATACGCTATGACTCTTTCAAACTTCCCTTCTTTTTGTGATAGTATGGCTCCAACACCCTTGGGCGACCAATCCACGTCCAACCAGAAGGTTTGCTTGAAATTTGGTCGTGTGAGCACAAGCGCATCCACCAGTGCTGCCTTCAACGCCTGGTATGCCTGTTCACAGCCCATATCCCATACAAATGCAACGTCCTTCTTTGTTAATTCAAACAAAGGACCTGCCAAGTTCGAGTAACCTTTAACATACTTTCGGTAGTAACCTATCAGACCTAAGAATGATCTGACGCTTGGGACATTCTTCAGTGTTGGGAAATGTAACACCACTTCTATTTTTCCAGGATCGGGTCAGATACCTTCCTTGCTCACCACGTGACCCAAAAAGGTGATAGTCTTAGTAGCAAAGCAACACTTGCTTGGGTTGAGTTTTAAATTCACTTCCCTGAGTTTGCAGAGCACTGCATCCAAATGTTGAAGGTGCTCCTCCCAGCTTTCACTATGCACATTGAGGTCGTCAATGGACACCTTTAGAAATCTGCTCCCTAAGTCCTTGAAAACCTCTGACATGGTTCGAGTGAATGTACTCATTGCATTCTTGAGTCCGAATGGCATCACTATCCAATCATATAATCCAGTCTTGGTGATCGGAGCTATCTTCTTCATATCTTCTGGAGCCATTCGAATTTGCCAAAAACCAGACTACAGGTCTAGAGCTGTAAACCACGTTGATTTTCCCAGCTAATTAATCACATCCTCTACGAGTGGCATTGGAAACATATCTCGTCGTGTCTGAGCGTTGAGAGGCCGGTAGTCCCCACAAAAACGCCTACTCCCATCTTTCTTCACTAGCAGAGTTACCCGACAGGCATATTTGGAGTTGTTGGGCCTCATTTTACCCAAGTCTACCAATGCATCAATCTGTCTTTTCACTTCAGCTTCCTCCCAGTAAGACAGTCTACTAGGAGATGTTTTGCAAGGTGGAAACCCTTGCGTGTCGATACTATGCTCACCAATGGTACAGCAACCCAGTTCGCCCTTGTTCCAAGCAAAGACGTCTTAGTATTTCTCCAGGATTCCCTAGAGTTGTTGCTACCCAATTTCACCCAAATCGGCGTCGATCTTGATTCGTTCACAGATCTCCTTCCATCTGATGCCCGATTCATGACGACTGGGCGATATAAACTTCTCAATGGGCTCGCAATCAGGGTTGCCATCTTTTACCTGGATGGTTTGGAGTATCATCAAAATTGTAGAGTCGTGTTGGGGATAGTGTTGTTGCAGCAACAATGGAACAGGCACATCGTGTGTGGATTCACGTATGATCTGCCTGCTCTTTTCTGCATCAGACACCCACCTGATCCAATCGGCATAATCATCCCCATCCGTGATCTCTTCTGTCATGATCCCGTCAGCCTGCTCCTGTAACATCAGTCGCAGCATTTCCTGTGGTCCTTCTGAACTGGCTAGCTCCTCAAATTCAGCATCCACAAACTCATCCTCTAAGTCGATCTGTTCTATTTGATGAGATTTCGAATCATAGTATTCACTGGTATCGCTGTCATCATCGGAATCTGAGGTGGACGTGTCGTCCTCCTCGTTGACTACTTCTCGATCCTGATCGGGTACAGCGCAACCACCTTGGTGGGCACGTGCGTCCTTCCAAGTGGTCGACGTTTCTCGCACCATCGTACCCGCACTCATCCTCTGCAGCAAATTTACCATTGTCAGTGGTAACACCTCTACATTAGTCCTAAGCCCATGGCTTACATGGATCAGACCTCATTCCACATCAACCACCATTCCAATCTTCATCAAAAAGTCCAGACCTAGTAGCACATCGTACCCATCCGTGTCTACTATCATGAAGGTCATGGCACATTGTATGCCTCCAACTTTCACTTGTATCTCATCAACTCGGCCCAATGCCCGAGTGATCACTCCCGATGCGGTCTTGTAACTTTCATTTCCTATCACAAGATGCACTCTCTTACTATAGCAGCAGCTAATACGGACATAGATGCTCCTGTATCCACTAAACCTTCAACAATGCAATTGCTGATTTCCACATGCAGATGTAGAGTTTTGCTCCCATGCGTCTTGACACAGATCTTCCTTAGTGACGGGAGTGCAGAGACCATTGACATTTGATTCTCGGTGGTCTCCGAATCCCTTTTTCTCCTTGCCAGCTTTACTAAGCTCTCAAAGTGCTCCAGCTTTCCAGGAATCATGAAAATGGTTTCCATGGGAGATAAGGGGATCTTTCCTTTTATGAAATGTGACAAAATTTTGGACCTCACAGAAGCGTCCCTGTTCGCACCAACTCCCTCCCTTTCAGCTTCAAGGATTGGCGTAACCCCTCCTGGTGCTACATCGACAGGAGTCCTTCTCCTTGGCACTCGGGTGTAAGAAAACAAAATTTCATTTCCACACAGCTTGTTAAGCTGTTGCTCGATCGTCGCTCCATCGTCAAGCAACACTTCTAAGAAATTCGCAGCTCCAGCTGTCGATTTCCCATCTTTGGGCTTCTTCTAGCATTTGTCTTCAAAGTGCCCCAGTCCTGTACAGAAGGTACATTTGATTCCATAGTTCTCTGTCCTATGCGACATATTGCACTTTGCACATTTTGGCCGTGCTTCATTTAGCCTTGGACAGGCAGTGGCCATATGGTCCCCACCTTTACAGAGCTGACATGCTCCAAAGACAACGGAAGAGGATGATGATTTGGATCATGTGAATTCCCCTTGAATAAATGGATGATTGTGTTGTTCAACGCAACAACTTGCTTCTCTATGTTGCTCTCCGACGTCTCTTCTTCCTGTTCCTCTGGAAGAGACTCATACGGTGTTTCCCCGAGTTCACCCAGAACTCTCTCTACCTCCGTTGCAGCTCCAACCAATTTTTCAATATCTGCGAATGTCCTCTCCACGCAGAGCTTTCGGATCTCTGGCCTTAATTTGGCCAGGAACGTCCTCTTTTGCTTTACGTCCTATATCTTGCCCTTCCGAAACAATTTGTCCAAGCGTTCAAAATATTTCTGAACCCTTTCTTTGGGTTCTTGCTTGATGGTATCCATCTTCATTCGGATATCATCAGCATCTATGTTCCCGTACTTCTACACCATCAGTGTCCGTAATTCAGTCCAATCGGCTGGCACCGGCTACAGCCTCCTAAACCACTCCTTGGTTCGACCCCGCAAATTCAGCTTGGCGATCTTGAATAGCTTATCAACAATGAGATCGCGCACTTCGGCAGCCATGGTAAGTCGCTTCGCCCAATCATTCACATTCTCATGATCTCATCCCCAAAATAACTCATCCATTCCTTGAGGACTCGTCATCTTCACAGAAGTTCAGCAATACAGCAAAATGCAGGACTTCTCTACACACAATTCTTCAATTCAAAACAGATGCAAACAAAATTGATTAGAAACTCAGCTACTGCAACACAGTTCTGATTCTTGAAAAACAAATGTTGTCCAAATCATCCATCAAACTCGGACTGAACACCCTTGGCTATCGGTTCTAAAGGCGCAATATTGGATGGAACAGTGGTGAAGTTCTGCTCATCCGTAGACTCTTGCTGGAATTTCCATTCTCCTTCCTCGCTTCACCACACTTTCCAGTTAATGAGGCGGGGTCTTGATCCGCCATGCTCCACTCGAAGCAAATGATCTCCTTTTTAAAATAAATCCTCCACACCAGGGATGTACAATCTCACAAAATGGTTAGGTGACACTGCTGACTTAGGAATCCAAATATCCCTTAGCCTTGGTACTGCATGCTGTCTCTCAGCATATGCAGGAGCAACTCTATGCAAGGTAGGAGGTGAAGTAAAAGTTGGCCTGTAAGTCTGAGGTCGATGCCCACCCCCTTGCTCCATCGATTACCTTTAACCAGACTCGTGCACGAGTGTAGAAACCACTATGAGCTACTTCTACAACAATGTCTCCTACACGAGCTTCGTCAAGATCTATCCTTAAAATCTCACCACTCCAAAACTTAGAAAGTGCAAAATCACTACTCCTCTCTGTGGTCCATTTTGAACAATAAGGAAATCAAATCTACCAACAAGCTGTTGCTCACGAATTTCCTGAGTCATCTACTCCACAGGAATCCCCTCGTCACTAGACGAATACATGATTCTCAACTATAATTCTACTTGAACATCTATAGGTTCTACCAAGGTTGGAAACACGGAACCATGCTCTGATACCAAAAGGAGAGGGTCCGAAAACACACAGCACACTAACTGCCCTCAACGAACCTAAGCGCCCATGTTCTCCTAATCTATTCCATACAATTCAGACCTTCGATCTCACACAGCGCTCTAACTACCTACTCATTCTTTCAGACGAACATCACAAGACCCAGGGACGTACAAGTGCCTTGCATTCCACACAACAACAGAGTAGGTTTCGCCCAATCACACAGATGCTAGTCAGGGAACTCTTTCATTACATTTGTAGAATATGTACATTCCCGAAAGCACAAGCTCACTTCTACATCAAATGTTCACAAAAATGCTGGATTCCCAGTGCCGTCTACTCTCTCTCTCTCTAATTCTTCTGCAGTAGTTTCACCGATTGTCAGGCGCATCGGAAAGTTCTAACATTCAGCCAAGCTACTCTCACTCACCAAGCTTTCTCTCTATGCTCCCACAAACATTCCTTCCTCTATCTCCCTTTGTGCTCTCTAGTCCACCCGGCCAAAAATCCACTTCTCTTCCCTTCACCGAGCTTCTTCTTCTCCAAAACTCCGTCACACCCAACAGCTTTTTCCATTATGTTCTCCACTTGGCTTCTCCATCAAGACTCCTCTTCCTTTTCCATTTCGGCGCATCAATGCCGCTCCACTCCTGTTCATCATTCGCGCCGCCTTCATTCCTATACACCTTCTCACACAAAACCTCCCATGCACAACCATGCAACCGTCATGGAAAAAACATCCGCCGCCAAAATCAAGACGGCTAATTATACCAAAACAAACCCTCAAGGCCCAGATGTTCACACTGTGTGGAGACCCACTTTCGTGTTACAGTATATCTAGGCTTCACCTAGTTTTCAAGTTCATAATTCCAAAATTAACATAAATTTAGATGATTTTCCATTTCCCTTTCATAAACCTTTTCAAAATCAATGACACAACAACCTCCTATTCAATTATTGCAACTAACTACACGTTTTTATTGGAATGAAAAAATTTGATTCTACATTAATGAATATTTTGAAAAATAATTGGGATTTACCATTGGAGTATGTTGTTTCATTGTTCAACGCTTTTTGTAATACAAATATTACTGAAAATCAAATTAGAAATAATATTCAATACTTACAAATGTTTTTGAAAAATAACACAAATGTTCGTGTTAATGAGAAATTTTTTTAATCTTTTCATTTCAATTCCCTTTATCAAAGTTTTTTAAAATCCCAAAATTCAAATGGAACATGTCCATCTAATTGTTGGGTAAAATGTAACACAATTTTTTTTTAATTTTTTGATTGAGCATTTTATGATAACAATATTTTTGAATTATTAAAGGTTTGTCCACATCTAATTTATTACGCAAGAACATTTAAATTCATCAACATATTTCCAAATATTAAAAGAACAAGATCACAAATTATGAATCACATGAAATATATATATATATATATCACCATTAAAATTCATAAATGGCAAAATTCAATTGTCATATGTTCAATCAAATAAAATATAACATAATATTAATATAAAAGAAAATACACAATTCAATATACATTGACATTTATAATAAACAAATCCAAGTTGTTCCCATAATTCCACGTTTTAGTTGTGAAAGATTATGTTTTCTAAAACAACTTAAAAGTTTTTCAAATCAATTGTCAAAATAACTTTTTATATACTTTCAAATTCAAATGGAAACTAGTTCAACATCATACATATGTACAAGTTATTTGCATAATATTAGTGAAAATAAACCACCCTTATATCAAGTACCAAATACAACTTTTAGAAATAATTTATTCCATCAATCAAAAAATTAACACAATTAAAAAATAATCTTATTTCACCATGTCTTACTTTTGCTCAAATTTATGAACTCCAAGGGTATGGGCAATATAAGATGCATGGTAGTGATTTGAATGTTAACATTCATCATTAATGAACAAGTTTGTTTGTTTTGCATATGAATTCAAAATCACAAATTCCCATTTATAATAATGCATCATTTGATAATTTTAATTTTGACAATGAAAAAATACATTGCACACCAACATATTCAATGTTACATAATTTTTTAAATGCTCCAAAAATAATGGATTATGAGAATACTATATATTATATTGTCTAAAGTCAAGACTTTCACCCTTTAGGTTTATTTAAAAATTCAATTTTCCAACATTGTTTTATGGGCAACCTTGACAATTTTCTGAAGGTTTGTCATATCAACAAATAGCTCAATGGGAATTACTTCATAAATCTAAAGATTTTTCAAATATTAAAGTTTCTATCCAAAAAGTCATAGGTTCTGGTTAGGTGTGAATATGAAAAGGAAAATTATGTGGTAGAACTTTAAAAACTTATCAAATACAAGATAAATCAAATTTAGATAATATCGTCAAATCATACTTATGTTGTCATGATTTGGAAGGTTTGTGTAATGCACCTGATTATTTTGAAAGGTTACGGAAAAAAATATTTGTAATGATTCAACAACTTGGTCCTCCAACGTTCTTTATCATTTTTACATATGTTGAAAGATTATGGGATCTTTTCATTAAAGTTTTACACACATTACATGCTTCAAGATTAAGTCTCCCAAATAAAATAGAAGACATCTAATATCTTCATATAATAAAATTAATACGAATTGACCTTGTTACATGTGCAAGATATTATTATCTAAAACATTTTGTTTTTGCAAATTTATCACAAAAGATCATTATCTTTTTAGGTATATTTTTGATTTTTTTTCATCATTAAATTCCAAAATTGTGGGAGCGAACATGACCATGGATTTTTATGGATAAAAAATGCACCTATGTATAGAGTGCACACAAATGAAGAAATTGAAAAGTTTGTAAACATGTATATTTTTTGTGATATATCATTGGTATCAAACCCATTACAAAATGCACAACAACATAACACACTTGTACATGTAAGAAAAAAAACCATGTTTTTTGTAGAAATCATTACCCATTGCCTCCTATGCGTGAAACAAAAACTTTAAAACTTTTTTACATAAATGGAAATTATCCATTTTCACAATAATACCTTAAAACATAAGCAAACAAAATATTTCAATTTTAAAAATATTTTTAAAAAAAATGATGATATATCATATTTCTGAATATCTAAAATTTTTAAACCTTGATGAAAATACATATATATTAAGTTTAAAAAATGAATTAACAAAGTCACACATTTTCTTAAAATGAATTCCTAAAAACATAAAAATTAATGCATTTAGTATTTGTGTTACTCATTTGTGGTTTGCAAATACATATATTCAGTTTATCTTAGACCCATATGTAGCTATAACATATTGCACCTCATATATAACAAAAATAAATAAATCAATAACGTTTGAACTACATTCAATCATAAAAAATGCATTGCAGATAATATAGATGCAAATACAATAATTTAAAAGTTAGGTAATGCTTTTCTTAATGCCCAACAAATGGTTGCTCAACTTGCTATTTATCTTGTGTTTTCTTTACCATTATCTCATTTAACTCGAACATTTCAATTCATGAATAGTTCTTTTTTGAAGAATGTGTTTTTGTGTTAAAATCAAAAGTTGCATTAAATGAATTGGAACCAGATTCAATTTATATAATGTGTTCATCAACAAACAAATATATTAATTGTCCTAATCAATATGAATTGTTGTCAGTAACAAAGTTTTATTTTTTTTATAACATTAAAAAAAATTCAAATGATCGCAAACCCAAAATTATTAGGTTTGTAAATCATAATAAAAATAAACACATTGAAAATTGGTTGAAAAAACAACTTTTATTATATTCACCATTTTGAAATTTAGAAAACTCTCAACTTGGAATTAATGTAACTTGGCATGATGCATATTGCCAACAACATGATGACATTTTTAAAATTAAATTTATTTTCAACTACCAAATGCCATATCTAAATGTAGAAGAAATGGATGATTCAATACAATGAAAGTCAAAATCATTATGTTCAACTAACATTTGGATTGATAAAAAAATAATGAAGTAAATGATCCACATCCTACAATTCCTGTAAGAAACACAATCAATATTGAACACTATGATTTATGATTTGACTTTGTTATTCAATCATGTAATTGATCAAACCAAAAATCAAAATTTATAGAAGATGGAAATTTCACAAAATCATCATATTCCATGATGATGGATGAATTTGAATATTGTAGTTTATTTAAACAACTAAATGAAGAACAAAGATTAATATTTGATGATGTTATGCATAGAAAACAATTGTACCTTGATACATTAATATGTTTATCTTTTACAGGGGGTGCTGGAATTGAAAAAAAGTTTACATTGAAACTCATAATTCAAGGATTATTACGATTATACAATAGAAACATATCTTTCAACTTTAATAAAAACCAAGGCTTTACTTATGGCATCAACATGTAAAATTGCCTTCAATATTAATGGTTTAACAATACATTCAACATTGAACATACTTATTCAACAATCCTTGTATAGTTTACCAAACTTATCATCAAATTCATTGAATAGGTTTACATGTTGATATGAACAATTACAACTTGTTGTGATAGATGAAATATCACTTATTGGTGTTAGAATGTTTAATATTATAAATAATAGGTTAGGATCCATAAAACACATTCAAATTTTTTTTTTTGATGGTGTTAATGTTATCATGATAGGTGATTTCTATCAAACACCCCTTGTGAAAAATAGTTGGATTTTTCAAAATATCAAAGATAATGTTAATACATTAATGTCAAATTTTTGCCAAACATATGTCCAATGTTATGAACTAAATAAAGTTATTAGACAATTTGACATGGTTTTTATATAAACTTTGAGCAAATTTTCATATTGTAATAAAAAATACAAAGGATATTAAATTTATAAATTCAATTGTAATCGACAACCACCCAATAATTTTACTCTGTATTTGTTTCATAAAAATAAGCTTGTGCAAAAACACAATGAAAATGTGTTCACTAACACATTAAGTCCCACATTTATTTTCAAAGCAATGGATATCAACCATTAATCATGTTCACCATCTTACAAACTCTCAAATGATTTTTGTAAAACTATGAGTTTTCATTCTACAATTAATATAAATATATATATGTTGGTTGAATTATGTGCTGGTAACTATGCAACATCTAATGGTCTTGTGAATGGAGTTGATGGCATTTTTGAAACATCAACAACATATTGTGAAAAAACCATTATATTGATAATGTTTTAGAATTTTGAAATTAAAACACTAACAAAAGAAAAATATAATCATTATTACAACAACAACATTGATTTAAAATGGACACCAATTGAACTTATCATCAAAGATATAAAAGTTGGTAAATCCTAATAATTTATCATAACAAAGATTCGATTTCCAATTCAACTTGTAGCAACAAGAACCATTCATTGTCCTTAGGGATTATCACTAGATGAATTGGTTTTTGATCCCACTAATGTTAGAAAACATGGGTTAGCATATATAACATTATCCTACATTCAAACAAAAGAAAAATTATTTTTGTTAATTCTTTTCCAACATGAATTTTTTTATGTGGATCTAAAAGTACATGTAGAAATGAATAGATTGAAAACAATTACAACTTGGATACCATTAATTCCTCAATAAAAAAACTTACATAATTTTCATGTAATTATCCAAGCTTTGAATACAATTTTTTTACGCCAACATTATGAAAACATCAATCATGATCATAACTTTCAAATGTTTCATATCTTATGTTTTATAGAAACAAGAATACATGATGCGTCAATAGATGTGCACAAATTTATAAATTCATTGAAGTATTCATATATTTCAATCCATGATGGTCATGGGTTAATGATGATGTATGACATACACATGCATTTAGATCCTTTCAATACAATAATTAATGATGATTCAGAATATATAACAATGACTTTTAATATTAATACATGAAAAAAAAAAATTGTATATGTGTATATAACTCATTCATGTTCAATTTTTTACATTCCTAAACAATCTTCCAACATAATTCAAGAATCTCTTAAACATTGTCCAATCATCATTATGGGAGATTTTAATGTTACATTCTAAGAGATAATAACCAACCAAAAAATAAACAAAAACTATTATATTTCATGGATTAAAAAATCCAATTAAAGTCACAATTTAGTGAAAACAACACAAAAACAAGATCTCAATTATACCATACTAGTGGTAACCCGTGCCTGCAAAACACAGACGGTTTTAGATGATTTCTTCTAATTTCAATTTTTTGGATTCTGATTTTTTAAAAAAGAAATCCCCCAACCCATAGTTCTCTGGTTCTGAAAGCTTTGAAAACTGGAACCGGGTTCAACAGAGCAACAACATCCCATGAGAGAGCCGTTAGCAAAGTCTCCACTTCGAAGAGGGGAAAAAAATGCAAATTAAAGTCCTAATTCTTAAGGGGTCAAAGAATACCCTAA
>Ga0116227_10016191_pt1 | contig 10800 bp, 8 predicted proteins | sample S1TSphgellanicum_FD_89693 | JGI IMG/M metagenome (GOLD analysis project Ga0116227, IMG submission 89693) | Host-associated microbial communities from peat moss isolated from Minnesota, USA - S1T2_Fb - Sphagnum magellanicum MG | ecosystem: Host-associated > Plants > Peat moss > Unclassified...
ACTTTCCAGCCTGCAGCTCTCCAAGTTTCCAAGCCCTTTTGGAGATCAGTATCAAATTTTGTGCAGGTGTACACTGAAGCTCCCAATCCCGCCAGCTCTTCAACAACTCCCAGCCTGGACAACAACAATTACCAGAAGAATCATTACATTAGCGTTATCTGTGAAGTGAGCAACTATCTGAGGATAAGTCTATTGTGACAAGGACACATTTTGTTTTGTGATGAAATTTTATTGTTATCAGATGTTGGTCGGAGACTGGTTGTTGCATAGAAAAGAGGAGGTTGGAGAAGGAACCTCTGATCAACTCCCTGGGAGATTTGACAATTAACTATGGAAAGGGGGGAAAAGAATCAAGAAGAACTAGAGAAGCTTAATTTGAGAGAAGATGTTGTACCCGATCCCCACAGTGACAAGAGCATTTTTGCCTTGCAAACTCCATCTTTGTGCAGCTAATGGCTCACCAACGGTCCCCATTTTGAAAAGTTTGGTTCTCTCTGTTTTCTGTCTTGTAGTTGTGAAGCTCTCTCTCTCTCTCTCTCTCTCTCTCTCTCTCTCTCTCTCTGCTTGACCTCAAAATTGTAAAAATAATTCCTCTTCTGATCTCTACTACCCAACAACTAAAAAACTTCCACTTGCAACCCCAACACCCAAGAACCAGAAGAAGAAGAAGAAGCAGAAATGTGATTCACAAGCTTTGTTGAATTCTGGAAGTGCCTGGTGGGACACTTGATAATTTATATGCAATTTTTGTCTGATGTCATCCATGATGTAACTGGATCTTCTTCCATCTGGTTCTTTGCTTGATGATGGTGGGTCTGCGGTCAAAACCTTCAGTGTGTTTGCTTTGCTTCCTTGCTTGTTTGTTTTGCACCAGCCTCACCATTGCTGAATGCTGCTGCTGAGAGGTTTTAAAATTTTTTTAAAAAAAAATTAAATTTATCAGAATTTTAAAAAAATAAATAAATTAAATTTAGTTCCAGATTTTGCAACTAGGCTCAGTGGAGAGGATCCTTGAGGAGATTTATGAATAAATAGCAGCAATTTTGGAGGTGATAGTAGATTTCATAATGCAAGTTTGCACCATGAGGGTCCACAAGAGCACTCAGGAGCCCTCAAATCTCAGGATATTGGCATTGACCTAAACTCTGGGAGTTTCTAGACACAAGGGCACCACAATTGAAATGTTGTTTTGCATTGACCTCAATAGTAGAATTTGTGTAGGTAGTAGGTTCCTTTAGAAGTTGGGGAGCTGCCTTTTTAACCTAAAAATGTGTAGTTTCCTCTTTTGGACATATGTGTGTGTGTGTGTTTGTGGGTGTGTTTTTGTGTTTAGATTCATTATAGAGTATAGTAGCTTAAGGGATTTTGACCCCCAAGTAATAGGTCTATTTTGATACGAGGATTTTTGAAAGATGATATTTTGGCTTGTGTTGAAACTTGAGATTAGTTATAATAGAGTTATAATATCTTGGAAGATTTTGGTTTGTTTTAGAGGATTTTTTGAAGAATTATGGAAACTCAAATATTATTTCACAATGCAAAAAATTAAACATCCTTCTATTTTTTTGGCTACCTACCTATTTGAACCATGCATAAGAAATCTGACAATTTTCTTTTCAATTTTCTAATTTTGGGTGTTCTGAAAAAAAAATCATTGAATTTGTATCAAAAAAATTTCAAAATTTTCACACAAAAAAAAAGGAAAAATTAGGTCAGGTTTTTAGGAGGTTGGTGGGACCGACAATATTATTATTCAAGTGAGATCTGCTTGCACAAGGAATTAATATTTTGCAATCAGACCCAGACTTGAATATGCTATATATGTGTAATTGCAAAATTTTAGATGCCAATTTCTAGTGTTCATAACTTGATAGAGAAAGTTATTAATAGCTAGATGTTGTATTACAGTGATTTTTTTTTCCAATAAATTATTTTGGAATTTTATTTTTTCCTAGTGTAAATTCCACTAATTTTGATTTTTTTGGTGAAATTTTTGCCAAATTTTCAACATAAAATTTTTGAAAAGAAAAACCTGGGTTGTAGACCTCAATTCTTTGACTACAAGAAAATATGGTTCTTAATACAGCAATAGGGGGAGAAAACCCCAAAAGACTTGGTTCTTAATACCTAGTGCTGTATAGTTAATCCTTAAATTTTCGGTATTTTATTTTAATTTTATTTTCAATTTTTTGATGTTGCTCAAGTGACGATGGTCCATTTTAAGTATATTCAGCCAAATTTGGCAATACTCAAAATATGAAAATATAAAATCTTAAGCACCCATTCATATTTTGTAGGCAATTGAGGCAAATGTTGGAGAATTGCTTTTGTTTTCCTCCATTAAAAAAAAAAGGGAATGTGCAATAGAATATTGGAAAAATAATTTGAAAAAATATTAATTATTCATTTTATTCAATTTGAAAGTTGACCCAAGTCAAAAGTTGACCCTCGGTGAAAGTTTACGTATGGAAGGGAAAAATCCATAGATATCACCCAAATTTTTAAAAATAAAATAAAATAGACATGTTCCTTCTCAAACACTCTACACAACATATAACACCTCAAAACATTTTTTCAAGCACAAAAAGACAATAAATAGTCAATGCAAAAAAAAAGAAAAACAACCCTAAAAAGACCCATGTCAATGTTTTGCAAACAAAAAGACTATAGGCTACTAGGTAAACAACAACACCTTGTTCTAACACACCCTTTCAACCATGTCAATGTTTTACAAGAAACAAAAAGCCTATAGTCAATCAAACCTTGCACATTAGTATTACTTTATATGTTGTTTCCTCCTTTCACATGTGTCTCTAGGCTAACTAACACATGTTGGATTCCAAAAGCTTGTCAAAATTTGGCTTCCAAGTGGGGGTGAGGGGAGGTTTTCTTTGACATTCCAATTTGCTTTGCTTGTGACATGTGCCAAAAGCCTTTGGCTATTAAGAATGATTGACTACACTGCCACTATAAGTATTGACTACAATGTACAGTGCTAGAAGAACTCAAAATGTCTCTTCTTGGGTGTGGTTATAGGGGTTTTTTAAAATATTTTTTTAAAATTTAAAATTATATATAATTTTAATATAATTATATAATAATAATAATATAAGTCATCTTAATATAATTTATTATTATTATTATTATTATTTTGGTGGGTCAATTTTGTGCAGCCAAAGTGGCAATCAATTCATAAGATGACTTGGCAAGATTTGGTGATAAGAAAAGATGAAACTTTTTTTTTGTAAATTATCATCCTTTTTTTTTTCTTTTTTTTTCTTGAGATTTTCATTTTTTAGTTACCCTTTTGGGGGGAGAATTTGCCAATTAAAAAAAATGGCTCTTCAGCAGTTGGGAAATTTCAAAATTTTGAAAAATTCAAATATGTGGTGCAAGGGTTTTTATTTGTCAGTTTTTTTAAAAAAATAAATTAAAAAATGAATAGATTTCTCTATTTATGTTCCAGAAGAGTACCCAATGACAAGATGCTTAGATTCTTTCATTTTATTGTTTATAGCCACTTTCATTTCTTGGTTATAGCCAGATTTGGCTAAATCTTCTTATGGATGATTGATCACCACTTTTGATTGCATCACAAAATTGGAAAGAACTAAGGAAATGGAAAGGGGAGGAAAAAAACCCGTATTCCAGCATGAAAAATCAGGTGTGGTTTGAGGAAGGTTCATGAGGTGTTTCTATAAACACAAAGTTGTTCCCACATTTTGAGGAATGCTCGGCATGTGTTTCTATGAAACACAAGGAGCTTATTCTTTTGGAATAACATGGAACATTTTTTATTTTAATTTAATTTTGTTGTTTTCACCTAGTGTTGTGCAGTTTTTAAAAAAAAAAATTTTTTTTAAATTTTAAAACCTCAAGGGTTGGTTACCTTTTATTAAAAGATTTTTCAAACCTTGGGGTGAGGGTTTTTTTTTACTATTTTAAATCTTCAATTAAGGTTAATGTTTTTTTCCCTAAGCATAGCATAGGAGGGTTCTCGGGTATTATTAGGGTTTAAGTTTTTTATTTTGACAAGAGACCAATAAGGGTAATGGTTAGGATTTAGGGTTGTTAATTAGATTGTCAAAACACGATAAATTATGTCCCCTACAACAAAATCTGTGACTACTAGTTCTTTTGCTTCAATGCACACATTCATTTCAGTGTAGAACCAAGTTGTAATAGAACTACCAAGAATGGAAGGCCCCTTTAATCACTTTCATGGAGCTCTACATTTATATCAAACAAGATTTGCCTCATTTATATTGTGACTCTAAAAGCTTCAAAATGTTGGTTCACAACTCTAGCCTCTTTAAGAATATACACTAAATCTAAAATTAAGCACTATAACAATGACCATTGAACCTTAGGAACTCAAAGAACTCAAACCTTGTCGAAAAAGAAAAATCTTTCAATAACAATTCTAGGTCAAAAACAAAAAAAAACATGGAAACACTAATTCTAAGTTTCATGATTCAAACTCAAGCCTATAAATAAGTAGATCTTATGTTAAGGTTTAGATTTGGTGATCGAGTCATGGGTTGTCAAGTTCAAATTCAATTTACCCTTCCTCAGAAACCTTTGGGTGTTACCTTGAGTTCTAGAGAACCACACAATACTAGTTTGAACCAATGTTGTATGGGTTTCAAAAATGGCACCAAATCTTTACCCATTAATTACAAGAAAGGTTTTTTTTCTTTTTTTTTTTCAATCAATTTTGTGATATAGCCAAATTGGAGGTCATCCACAATCTAGCTATAAAATATATGAATTTATTCTTTTATATATATATTTGAATAGTTGGAATTAATTGTAAAAGTCTAGATTTTACTTTTTTTCTAAAACTTGGTGATTTAAGAAAAAAATTTGGGCAAAAATTGTTGTATGTGTCAAAATCATAGCTTTGGTCAACAAAATGTGAAAACTCAATAAAATAAAATAAAATATTGGTTATTAATGTGGTTTTTTGATCTTATAATTATTAATATCAAATAATCAAATAATTAATTTTAATATAACCAAAATTCCCCATATCCTTACAATGAAAGAACTAGTGTTGGCCACATATACTTCAATGCATTGATTATCAACATGCATAATGCCCCTATTATCAATAATTCATATTTAAATTTTTCCCATCTTTTGTATTTGGAGCTATGGGTAACCAAAAAATGTAGGTCCAAATGATATGTTTGTACATATTTACACATATAGGCTTTTTTCATTATGCATATTTATTGTTATTTTTATGAGATCTTGAATATGTATAACTATGTTATATATATTTTTTATATGGTGTTTAGGGTTTGGATATGTAGATGTTTAAGGGTTTGGATATGCGTATCCTTGATTAGGGTTTAAGGTTTTCAAACTTCTTCATCCCTTGTCCCTTCAAACCTTCTTTTTTATGTTGCATCGAAGTTTTACAAAAGTGAATTTTGACAACAAAAGTTTTTCCTTTTTCTTATGAATGGTCTTTGTGTCACATCATTTGATTGAATGTTTAAGCGTTCGAGCATTGGGGTGTTTGAATGTTTCAACACTCGAACAAATGTTAAGCATATGAATGTCTAAATGTTTAAGGTTTGTTTGACATAATTTGGAGTTTTGAGGTTTGTTGTTTGTTGTTTTTCATTAAAAGGTTTATTTTCAATCATATCTAAGGGATGACACAAAACATTTAGGACATGAACAAGAAGAGACGAGAAGAAAAAAAAAGATGGTGATGATGTGTGGTGTTTGTTAATTATTTGTTTATTTACAGATTTGTGAAAGTTGTGGTTTTGTTGTAATTCATTAAAAGTTGGAACTCAAAACCCTAAATGTTCCTCATTAGAAGTCACAACTCATCAAAAGTTGCAGCTTGTCAAAAGTCAGAGCTCATCATTGTAACTTGTCAAAAGTTCCACCTTGTTGGAGTTTTGTCATTTTGTTGTAGTTCATCAAAATTTGGAACATCGTTACAATAGGTCATTGAAATTTTGTTGCAACTCATCAAAGTTCCGTAAGTCATTGAAATGTTGAGGTTTTTGTAACAAGAGGTTTTTGGACTTCTTTATATTTATTGCAAAACATTTCATTTTTAGTGCATGTTGTATTTACAATTTATTAAGGCTACACTTGATTTTTGCATGTCATTTGTCATTTTTTTATAGGTTGGACTTAAAGCTTTTGGAATTCAATAGTTTGCAATGTGTAGTGTGTGTTGATGTGCATGATGGCTACAAAAGACGATTATGTTGTTGTTGATAATGTTGGTGAGGTTGATGGACCACTTGCATGTGAAGATGTGACCACAAGCAAATTGGACATGGAGAATGACATATTATAGCTTGTGATTATAAAAGTTGATGAAGATGTACTTTAAAAACCACACAACTGAAATTCTATTTGTTTCTTTTTTTCTATGAATGATGATTTGCTTGCAGATTTTGAAAATCCACAAATGTTGTGATATATTGTTTATAAATTGGAAAAAATGTTACGTAGTTTTCTATCCCAAATTTTTGTTTTGAAGAAGGGCTTGATAAAGTATAATAAAATTAATGGGATTATTTTCACAAAGAATCATGTTGATTTTGTGCATCCCAAGTTATTTGTTCAAAGAAAGGCACAACTTGTAAAAAAAACAATGATGGCTAATGTAAATAATTTGTGGTAGTAAGGGAAGAAAAGGGGCCAACCTTCCAATTTTGCAATCACCACTTATTTTGTGTTCCCAAACCGTTACAAAAATACTAATGAAGCACAACAAATGTTGATTGAGGATTTAGTGCTTTACATTTGCAAATGTTATTTAACATTTTTTACCCCTAAACACATTTGGTTAAAAAGGTTAGTTTTACACCAATGTCCCCATGTTTCATTTTCTTCTTGAATTGTTTTTGTGGATGAAGTGTTTTTTGCAATGGTTAAAGAAACCTTGGATTTACATGTATTTCCAAACCTTGCATTTGCAACCACTATTTCTTGCAATTTTGATCTTCAAATGTCTAAGGGCAGAGTGGAATTTTTGCCCTTGTGATAAATTTCTTAAATAAATCTTGGACCCCTATGTATGTTATTTTGCACTTATTTCAAGTGCATAAAACAAGTCATTAAAGTATTAATATTCAACATGAATCATTATTTTCAAATTTTGGATTAATGCATTATGTGATTACATCTATGAAATATGAAAGCAACAATTTGATAGCCACAACAGTCACATTGTGCTTCATCATCAATTGTGAACCTTTGACACTTATCAAGGTTTATGAAGGTACATGTTTTGGGAATGCGATGTCTAAAGCATACCAATATGTTATTAATGATGACAAAGTTTCTAAAGGTTTAATGCAAGTTAGTGTGAAGGATGCACAAGCTATTTTACAAAAGACAATTACATGGACAAAGAAATCCATGAAAGGTAGGCAAGAATGAGGGAAGGATTGCATTGAATTTGTGATGTCAACTTGAAAATTTGAAATTCATGTCAAAATCATATTTGCATTGAAAGTCTCATATAATTTGAAAAGCCCTTGGAATTCAAACACACCATCATTATTTGTTATGGAAGGCAAAAGACTATCACTTTACAACAAAAAGTTCGAAGTTTCAAATGTGAGCTATTGTAGAGGGATTCACATGAATAATCATGACTTGTGTTATGAATCAATCCCATGTTCATTGGTTATTATTTAATGGTTTGATTATTACCATTACCTTAATTGACAAACTATAATTTGAAATGATTGAAATGTTGCAAGTTTCAAATGGGACAAAAGTGATGGACCAATTTGATTTCGAGCTCTTCCTTTTCCAAAGAAACATGCGAGAAGAAGTTGTGAAGAATTTGAAAGAAAATGTCCAATTTTTTATTTTTAAATATTTAGACTAGGTTAATAACATGTTTGCCATAATGTTGGATCCTTGGTTCAAATCATTATGAATTGTGAAAATTTGGTGGGACATGGGAATGCAATTTGACTTGCTTATGAGTATGATTTGAAAATTATGATTCCTCTTTGCATGATTTGTTTTGAAACCCTAAACCTTAATGTTAAAACATGCACATATACTAATCATGGTGAAGAACTTTAAAATGAAAGTAACATGTTTGGGGTTGAAGCATCCTTTTAAGAATCTTGTCGAACACTTTTATCATTTGAGAATTATCTTTGTTCATGAGGTTATTCCCTATTGCATGTGAAAATCCTTTTATTTTGTGGTGCAACTTGGAAGGGTAGTTTCCAAATGTGGCATTTATGACCAAACATATTCTTAGCATTCCAAGGCCATAGATTGAAACAAAAATGGTGTTTAGTCTTGCTAAAGTATTGATAGTTTTGTAACAATGTCGATTACAAGTGGAAAACCTAGTTATAATCATCAAAATTGTTAAAATTTGGCCTAACGATCCACACATGAATTTTATGCCAAATAATAATATGAAAGATTACCTAAAAGCTAAAGGGTCTTTGGTTAATGACAATTATGAATTGATTGAAGAAACAAAATATTTTGAGAATTTGAACATGGATAGTGATTAGCATTGCATAGAAATTAACTTTTACATTATTATTTTTCAACAAATGAATCTTTTATTGTTTTTTTTTCAATTATCATTTCAAAGTTTTTGCAACAAGTTTTTTCCTTGAGGCTTGGAAAGAATTGAGTCACAAGAGCTAGATATGGGATGACAAACCATTGAGTATTTGCATGGGATAATTGGGGTGGGGTTTAAAGTGTTGGTGGGACAGGTAACTTGCATTGTAAAAGGCCAAAAGGTAGAGCTATGGTATTTCGAGAATTGAGGTTCAATTCACTTGCAAGTTCCTACACTTTTAGGGATGTGTTTTTATGCATGTGAAAAATAATCATGATCATATAAATTTTGAATATGCAAAACCTTTATACATATCTACAATTAATTTGAATTTTAAAACTGACAAATTCATTCATATTCGCCGAAACATAAAAAAATAAACTTGAATCCATATTTGCCTTTATAAATAAATTACTGAAAGATTTCAATCCATATCCATTTGTTTGCTGTATATTTGTATAGAATATGCCTTAATCGATATCTTGAGGTTTCCCCTTGAATTTCTTGTTTGCTTCCCCAAAAAAAAAAAGTGCATGCAATTTGATTGACTCATATACAGTGAAAGTAATAGTCTACAACCATAGTACCTATGTAGCTTCAACAATAAATAAATAAAATAAAATAAAATAAAATAATATTATTCTTGTAAAGTATTGTAAAATTTTCTGGAATAGGTACATTTTCAGGAACCTCCCTAAGCAGAGTTTTCCCCTTGCAAAACCCTCTTCAATTTCCAGGCATCTTCAGCTTTAGTAGCGGACTTAAAAAAATAAAAATAAAATTTAAAAAGAAAAAGAAAAGAAAAGTGCTTTGATTGGAAGGAAGCATTTTCCTCTGAGGCCATTCCTGGGAGTTTTGGGATTTTCTGGATTATTTATTTACCCTTATAATCAGCCAGTGGGTGAGGCTGGAAAGATGTTATAAATCCCCGACCCCCAATTAATATTTTCTAAAAACAAATTGGGTGATACCTGAGCACAATTTGCACTCAAAACTTTTTCATGTTATGAATGCTCCAAAGCTCTCACAAAACATGCCTAGTGACATGTTATGTACCCCCTAATAAGACCCATAACATGCCTAGTGACATGTTACCGTACCCCCTAATAGTACCCATAACATGCCTAGTGACATGTTACATACCCCCTAATAGTACCCATAACATGCCTAGTGACATGTTACGGTACCCCCTAATACCCATAACATGCATAACATGGACCCAAATTGTCATGGACCCAAATCGTGTTTTAGGTATCGTAGCAGGACCTTCCCCCCTACGTAAGTAAAGCAATGGTACTGCAAGCAAACAAACAAACAGTGAAGATTTGACCGCAGCCCAGCCCAGCCCAGTCCACCATCATCAACGGAACACCCACATGGAACATCTACTTACATCATGGCTGACATCACGAAACAGAATTGCATATAAATTCACGAGTGTCCACTGGGCTTCTCCAGAATTCATTCAACAGAGCTTATGAACCATCTTTTCTGCTTTTCTTCTTAGATCGATACATACTTCTTGGCTGTTTAGATATCACTCACAAGTGCAAGCTTTTTTAGTTGTTGGGTGGTAGCGATCACAAGAGGAATTTATTTTAATTTTGAAGCCAGGCTGAGAGAGAGAGACACACACACACACAAAGAGAGAGAGAGAGAGAGAGAGAGAGAGAGAGAGCTTCAGAACTTCAAGACAGAAAACATAGACACACGAGTGAGAACACAAAACTTTTTAAAATGGGGAGCTTTGGTGTGCCATTAGCTGCAGAGCGATGGAGTTTGAAAGGGAAAAATGCTCTCGTCACTGTGGGGATCGGGTACAAGATCTTCTCTCAAATTAGACTTCTCTAGTTCTTCTTGATTAATTTTCCCCCCTTCTGTAGTTAATTGTCAAATCTCCCAGGGATTTTGATCAGACGTTCCTTTTCCTCCAACCTCCTCTTTTTGTGCAACAGCCAGTCTCCGACCAACATCTGATATCAATAAAATTTCTTCACAAACAAAATGTGTCCTTGTCACAATAGACTTATCCTCAGATAGTTGCTCACTTCACGGATAACGCTAATGTAATGATTCTTCTGGTAATTGTCGTTGTCCAGGCTGGGAGTTGTTGAAGAGCTGGCGGGATTGGGAGCTTCAGTGTACACCTGCACAAAATTTGATACTGATCTCCAAAAGGGCTTGGAAACTTGGAGAGCTGCAGGCTGGAAAGT
>Ga0116227_10016192_pt1 | contig 10799 bp, 9 predicted proteins | sample S1TSphgellanicum_FD_89693 | JGI IMG/M metagenome (GOLD analysis project Ga0116227, IMG submission 89693) | Host-associated microbial communities from peat moss isolated from Minnesota, USA - S1T2_Fb - Sphagnum magellanicum MG | ecosystem: Host-associated > Plants > Peat moss > Unclassified...
AAAATTGGCTAATCCAAAATCTAAAATGGGCAGTGTCAAAGGACGGATGGAGGAAATGAGGCAGCTGATAGAAGAATTAGAAGAAAAATTGAATCGGACATCAAAGAACTCGTCATCACCACCACGACTCAGATCCACTCAATGCAGAAAAGAAAGTAGCAAAGAAAAAGAGTGGTCGGAAGGTAGGGGGACAACCGGGACACAAAATTGTTTGACCCTCAAATCTCAGCATCGGAATGTGTTGGAGTTTATCACTTCATCTGTCAAAGCTACCCGTGAGCGTCAACGAATTTTGGATTTTAGATTTGCGATTTTAGATTGGGAAGAGGTGGAACAAGGGAGAACCGATCAATCCCTCCCCTAATCCAAAATCCAAAATCCAAAATCTAAAATTGGCTCGGTCAACCTTCTCCATCCTTACTCCCCCAAGTCCCTACTGCTGATTAAGTCATAAATATTGCTGAGATCTGCTCTGCCTAACAGGGTTATTTACCTATATCCCTCATAGAGGAGCTTGTGGGTTTAATTGTTGTAACTGCTTTACAGATTAGTTTTCTGGATTTGAGCCACTAATTACCCATGTGAACGACTACTGTTTCCCCCAACTCTGTTGGATTGCTGTCGGCAACTTCTTCTTTCATCTCTGTTTCTAGCTGTATTTATTCCTCTTTTTTACCTCCTCTCGATTTTACGCTATTTATTTTGAGATTTTTCTTGTATTTATTGCCTCATTTGTCAATGAGTAAGTTCTGATTTTTAGGTAATTATTTAAGTATAAAATATTTCAGAGTTAAGAAAGATAAGTAGTAAGTACTAGCAGTCATGCTGTAGTTGGCAATTTCAGCGATCGCCAAATTCGTCACTCCCTTCCCGCCATAAGAATGTAACTCTTAAGAGGGGACAAGGGTAGGAAAGAAACGCGGTAGAATAGGACGTTTTTCACAGGGAATAGAGTAAAAATTCTTAATTCTGCTTGATGCAATGATACCAATGCTATGAAATCCTGAATCAAGAATTGCTGATCTTCAGAGTGATCAAAAATCAACTTAGAGTTATAGTGTATATTTATAAATGATGTTATGTATGCTTGCCGCTATGTATACATAGTTTTTTATACTACTTTAATTGATAGTTGTGATACACACTAGTATTGGAGACGACATAAAAAAAGATTTCATGCAACTTCTGCTGTGAGAGGGCTAAAGATGAGTCAGGTTGCAGCACAGCTAATGCTGAAAGTTAATGAACAAAATTCATCTGGTGAAGAATTAGAAATAAGAACTAGAGACGATAGTAGTTTCAATAAATTCATAGCTAAATTTAATCAGTGATGTTTTTATGGATGAAGTTTCTTCTAAACTCACAGCAATTTTCCAGAATGTGAATGACTGGTTGAAGTTTGCAGAGGCTAAAAATGGTATTCTGTTGGCTTTTTCTGGTGCTGGTCTTACTGCGACCATAACCCTTTTAGCAACAGCACCAAAAATTCCCAATTCCTTAAATATTGGGTTGTTGCTAACAACAATTTTTCTTTGTATTTGTTCTTTAATCTGTTCCCTTTCTTTCCTGCCTAAGACAAATTTAGAACGGCTATTGTGGTTGCGAAGCAGACCACCCAAAAATGCAAGTTATATAAAAAAGGACACAGATAATTTATGGTACTTCGGACATTTACAGAAATATAATGCAACTGAGTTGTTGGGTGGACTGAATAAATACTATTTTGAGGATAAATTAAACACCCCTTACAAAAAAGAACATGAAGATATTGCCGCACAAATTACTATCAATGCTGCAATTGCTTTTCTCAAATTTCAGGTTTTTACATATGCAGTGTATGTTTTAATTGCCTCCATTTTGGTAATCCCCTGCTCTATTTTGGTAAATTTAGTGATTTATCGTCGTTTGTAATAACTTCCTTTTGTTATTGAGAAAAAATAGGACTATTTTATGTCATCTATTAAAGTTAAATTAACTGTAGTACTACTTGATCGTAAGAATTCATCACAGGATATTCAAGATATATCCGTAAAATACGATTTAGGAGAAGACGGTGTACAAATACGTAATGCACAACTTGAAGAAATTGTTACATCGGCTTTTCAGGAATCAATTAAACATGGGGAGATCAACCCTCAATTCACCGAGATTGAGAGTTGTCGGGGAGATGACGCTAGACTTACATTTCAATCTGTTGAAAATGCCTATCAGTTTGTGAAAATCTTTTGCCAAAGAGTTGACACACGTAACCAAAAACCTGATATATATCAGTGGAGTTTTCGCATTGGTGCAGCCACAGGTAATGTTATTTATAATCCCACTTATAAGAATAAAATAAGTGGAATCGTTTTGCAAACAGTTCAAGAGTTGCAAACTGGAGCATTCCCTGGCTGGCTGTTTGTTGATGATGAGACATATAATGCGTTACCTGAAGATATAAAAAATAATTTCTCTAAGGAAAGTTTTGAAAATAAACACAAACAAATGAGAGATGCTTGGTGTTGTCAGATGCTTTCAAATACCTCCTTATCTACCATAGAGGCAATACCTACCATAGAGGAAATTTATAATTTGTTTACAAAACTGACCCAGCAAGCTCAGATTACAAGGGTCGCGCAATTAATAGGAATGCCAAATGATTTTCGCCCTTCAAATTATGCCACTCTGTATGAAGCGAAAACTGCTATTGTAAATTGGGCAGAAGGAAATGAAAAGGGAGAAGAGTATAGATTGACAAGATTAAATAAACTAAGAAATACACTACATAATCTTATCTAGATATTTTAATGATATTTTATGATGAATAATGATATAATACGAAAAATTTATGATTTGTTTGGTCAACTAACCGAGCAGGCTCAGATTATAAGGGTCATGCAATTAATAGAAATGCCAAATGATTTTCGCCCTTCAAATTATGCCACTTCGTATGAAGCGAAAACTGCTATTGTCAATTGGGCAAAGAATCAAAATAAATTAAATGAACTTAAAGATGAAATAGAATATGTGATTGGTAAAAGAAACTTGCCTTCAAATGATCCATCAGAACAATCATTTGAGCATAAATGTGCAGAGCTATTATATTCCTTAAACTGTGATGAACAACGAAAAAGTTTTTGTCAATTCCTAAACGAGCAATTTGGAGGAGCATTTCTCATTGAAGCAAGGCACAATGAAATTCAGCATTGGTTGGTCAAATGCTTAACTGATTATGCACAGAAATCTGATAAATTTTCTATATTTTCTATCAAAGTTAAAGGAAAAATGCGATATGATTTCGACAATGGATTATTGACAGAGTTGAAAAATGTATGTAAAATCAAAACCTCTCAATGTGTGATTAACGAATTGACTAATTTAGGCAAGACTCAATCTATCATCATTACTATCTATGGACTCCGATTACTAACTGATGAAACCAAGGGAAGATTTTATGATTTATGGTTGGATTTATGGGAAAGATTTCGTTCATCAAATCAAAAATCCTGTCTTGTATTACTTCTGGTGGAAGAAGATAATTGTCGATCAAAATTAAGTCCATTTAGGTTTCTTGAAGAAAATAATTGGCAAGGGGGACAACAACCACCAAGTATTCTGCTGCCACCTTTAACAACAATTCCAGAAACTCATGTAAAAACATGGTTACAAACAGAAGAAGTAGATTCACAACTAAAATTAATTTATGCTTCTCAAAGTAAGGTGGAATTTGTGAAAACATATGCTTGGAAGGAAAATGATCCTTTAAATTTACTTCAAGAAATTTGTGTAGAAGCGTTTAATATGCAAGATGGTTTTGCATCAATTGAATCCTATTTAAATTATAATCATGAATAACAAACCAACGCTAAAGTACCAGTACACAGGAAAAACTCAACCTCCCCAAAGTGAGACTATAGACCCGGAACAGCGGGTATATTATCCCTATCTACCCAGTGACGATTTAATAGAAGCGGTTAATTTAGCGATCGCACTAGAACGACCATTACTGCTAGAAGGAGAACCCGGATGTGGTAAAACCCGTCTAGCTGGAGCAGTAGCTTATGAGTTTACCCAGAAGTATCTGCAAGAAGGAAAATGGTGGGATTATTATACATGGAATATTAAATCTACAACCCGTGCTCGTGATGGATTATACAGGTATGATGCCATTGCTCGATTACGAGATGCTCAATTAATGGGAACTGGCCTGGAACAATTACGAGAGTTTCTGGGAATTGTAGAAACTGGATATTTAAAGAAACGGTTGCTGGAAAAGAAAAATTACCGGGAGTTTGCAGCATTAGGTAAGTCATTGCAAGAACATTCTCATCGTCCTATTTTATTGATTGATGAAATTGACAAGGCGGATAGTGATTTCGCCAATGATTTATTACTTGAGTTAGAAGAATTGCGCTTTGAAATCCCTGAAACTGGAGAATCCTTTCCTACACCTGAGCATAAGCCAATTATTTTTATTACCAGTAATCGTGAGAAACCTTTACCGGAAGCTTTTCTCCGTCGGTGTCTATATTTCTTTGTCGAATTTCCCACTGAAGAGCAATTAAAAAAGATTATCGAGCAGCGGTTTGATGAGGTAGTAAAAGACAAGGAATCATTAGTCAAGAGAGTCATGGAACGCTTTGATGAAATTCGTGAAAAACTTAAAGATGTACCTGGAAGCAAACCACCGGGAACAAGTGAATTGATCGAATTCCTGACTGCCATTTTAAATCGAGATGTTGATACAGCATTAAAAGATTTAGATAATTTATCTGAGCGATTACCTTTACTGGGAACACTTCTGAAGACAAAACAGGATCAAAAATTGTACTCAGAAAAACTATGAGTAATTCTCAATCTGTTGTCCTCGATCCATTCTTGTTAGATTTATTCCAAGAATTGCGAAAAGCCGGAATGGCTTTAACGCTAGAACAGTATGAGTTATTACAAAAAGCAGTTGCTCAGGGATATGGATTAGGTGGATGGCAAGATCTTCAACGGGTCTGTCGGTTATTGTGGGTTAAACCCTGTGCTAACTATGATGCCAAGGTTTTTAACCTCACCTTTGACCGCTATATCCAGCAGCATCACCATCAGATGCCAGTGTTGTCCCCTCCAATAGATAAACCTCCCGAACCTCCAAAGTCAAACCTACCTAAAATTCCCCCCAGATGGAATCTATCACCTCAGAAGTCTGGGGAAGTGAAGGTTCCCGTTGCTGCTCAAACTTCACCAGATTCGAGAAAATTCCCCAATACTAGAAATAATTTTCACCTTAGACCTACTGATTTTCCCATTCAGTTACATGATGTTCAGGTGACTTGGCGTTTACTACGACAAGTAGAGCAGGTTGGTTTGGCTGATGAATTGGATATGGAAGCGACTCTGGCTCGAATTGAACGGGAAGGTAATTTTAGTGATTTGGTAATGCGTCCCATGCCAATACGACTGGCAGAACTGTTATTATTAGTAGATGATAATTCGGCAATGATCCCATTTTTTCCTGCACTTCAGCCCTTTATCGAAGCGATCGCATCATCTCGAATTAAACCTGCCCGCATCTATCAGTTTACTAGTTATCCTGACGAATACCTTTATCATTGGCATCATCCATCCCAAGCCGAACCCCTGACTCAATTACTGCCAAAACTACATCGTAACCGCACCATTACCTTAATTTTTAGTGATGCCGGAGCAGCCACAGCCACCTACAGTCAAGAGAGAATTCAGGGAATATCAAAGTTTTTGACAGTATTATCACTTTGTACCCGGCAAATTATTTGGCTTAATCCTCAACCCCCTGAACGCTGGGAGCAGACCTCAGCCTGGGCAATTAATGCAATGCTTAATGGTAAAATGGTAACATACCAGCCTGCCAGTCTGCAAAGGGCAACACGAGAAATTCCACAGGGGAGTAAAATTAAGACATGGCAGATTTAGATTTGACATCTGGCCGCCTGCGGGTTTTTGAAAGACGTTACGGAACGAAGGCGCTAGATTTAGCCTGCCATGCTGCCTTTCCCCTTACCCTCACCTCAGATTTACTCTACTGTTTGCGGGAGAATTTTGTCCCCGAAGTTCCTTGGTATACAGTAGCTGATGTATTGCTATCAGGACTATGTCAACCCGCAGGGTATGACCTCTATGAAATGGAGTGGAAAACCAAAAATCGCTTACTTCAAGAACTATGTAAAAAGTTTGGGGAACAGCGATTAAAAGAACTGGCCAATTTTATGTCCGCGTATATTTACAATCGTTTCAAGGATAACAACCGTGCTTTAGTCCTTGGAGAACGCCCACACTGGACAGCATTAGCATATATGAGTCAGCAGGGAGAAGAAGTAATTACTGCTATAAAACAAGAATTGCAACGGTTAACAACCTCCACAGATGCCAAAGAACGGATCAGATGGGCAGTATTAGTGGAAAGTTATGCTGACCTCTTATCAGAAAAGGGCTTTCGTCCCTTGTTATTAGAATTGGCGCAAAAAGTCCTCGATCATCAACCCATTGGTACAGAACTAGCTACAGCTATCGGAGTCACTCCCCTATCTTTCAGGTTTAAAGTAGCAATCATCATCCTAGAAGATCAACCAACGGAGGAGTTACACCCCTTGAATTTTGCAACAGTGACTGTTGATACTAGGGGACAAGTTGTTAGAAGAGAGCAACAGCAAGGATTTTACTTTGATGAGCTTGGAGATAATCTGAAACTAGAAATGGTGGCAATTCCTGGAGGCAGTTTTGACATGGGTTCTCCACCAGAGGAATTACAACGCTCACCCGACGAAAGTCCCCAGCATACAGTAACAGTGCAGCCATTTTTCCTGGGGAAATATCAAGTAACACAGGCACAATGGCAAGCTGTAGCTAAGTTCCCCCAAGTAAACCGCGAATTAAACCCAGATCCATCTAGATTTAAGGGAGCAAATCGCCCTGTAGAGCAGGTTTCTTGGGATGATGCAGTGGAGTTCTGCTCACGCCTTTCCCAAGATACAGGTAGACCCTACCGCCTCCCCAGTGAAGCGGAATGGGAATATGCCTGTCGAGCGGGGACAACCACACCATTTCACTTTGGGGAGACCATCACAACGGATTTAGCTAACTATGATGGTAACTATACCTATGGTCAGGGACCCAAGGGAGTTTATAGAGAAGAAACAACGGAAGTAGGGAGCTTTGGGGTAGCGAATAATTTTGGATTATACGATATGCATGGCAACGTATGGGAGTGGTGTCAAGATGAGTGGCACGATAGCTATGACGGTGCGCCTACGGATGGAAGCGCCTGGTTGGGTAATGAAGAGGGTAGTAATAGAAGGATGCTGCGCGGTGGTTCGTGGGACTACAATCCTGCTATTTGCCGTTCTGCTTCTCGCATCGACTACGACTTCGACCTCGACGATATTGGGTTTCGGGTTGCCTGTGGTGGCTCGGCGAGGACTTAGTAGCCCTTTATACTTTTGTCCTTTTCCCCTCTGCTCTTGTTTTCTTTACTCTTGCGAGCAGAGCGAGCTTAAAAATTTTTTTATAAAAACGGTTAATCGGACATTTAATCAAAAAATGGTGGCTCTACCGTACTTGTTATGCTAAATCCCACATTCCGCACTTCATGATGTAGTATATGCTTTTTCAAGAAGTATTCCTAATAATGGGCATCCACACAATGCTAATACATATAAACTATAGCCAGATTTGTAACAGTTAGAACTTTTTGAGTTGGATTTTGGGAAATCTACGCGTATTACATTGCAATCTGCGGAATGTCGGCTAAATTAATTGTTTTTTCTTATTGCACTTTTCCTTGTTAAAAGTTTTCTCTTCTCTACTCGTTAGTTTAGCATAAAATGTACCGAAGAATCAAAATAGTCAACAAGCAGATGATAAAAAATGCCAAAAATTGTGATTCAAGAGTATGAAAAAACAGCGCAATATTTTATGGAAGATTTAGGTAACGAAATCAAACTGGAAATGGTCATAATTCCCGGAGGCAGTTTTATGATGGGTTCTCCAGAAGCAGAGGAAGGTAGTCGTAACGATGAACGTCCTCAACACGAAGTCACCATCAAACCCTTTTGCCTAGGTAAATATCAAGTAACACAGGCTCAATGGCAAGCTGTAGCCAAGCTACCCCAAGTAAACCGCGAATTAAAATCTGATCCATCTAGATTTAAAGGAGCAAATCGCCCTGTAGAGCAGGTTTCTTGGGATGATGCAGTGGAGTTTTGCTCACGCCTCTCAAATCATACGAAAAGACCCTACTGCCTCCCTAGTGAAGCGGAATGGGAATATGCCTGTCGAGCGGAAACAACCACACCATTTCACTTTGGGGAGACCATTACAACGGATTTAGCTAACTATAATGGTGACTATACCTATGGTCAGGGACCCAAGGGAGTTTACAGAGAAGAAACAACAGAAGTAGGCAACTTTGGGGTAGCGAATAATTTTGGATTATACGATATGCATGGCAACCTATGGGAGTGGTGTCAAGACGAGTGGCACGATAGCTATGACGGTGCGCCTACGGATGGAAGTGCCTGGTTCGGTAATGAGAAGGGTAGTAATATAAGGCTGCTGCGCGGTGGTTCGTGGCGCGGCAATCCTGAGTATTGCCGTTCTGCTTGTCGCATCAACTACAACTTCCTCTTTGACTTTACTGGGTTTCGCGTTGCTTGCGGTGGCTCGGCGAGCATTCTTCTGTACCAGAACTGACGGATGGGAATTCGTCGGGTGTGTCAAAGAAGAGTCCAGACCTGTTCCTGTGATGTCGGTGACGGCATCCAAAAATCAAACTGGGGTTGGGTAGCTTGGTAGGTGTCAAAGCCGAACAGTTGCCTAATTCTCACTAAAAACGATCGCTCTGTAAAAATCCTCTGCAATAACTTCAATCCCCTTCCGGGGAATAGGTAAGCTATTGAGGGTCTGCTGAAAAACTCTCCTATTGCGAATCTAGATGCCATACAGTGCAAAAAATGGGAGCAACGGAAGTTAATCCCCAAATTAACCCCACAATTTTCTCCCCAAATGCAGAGATTTTGAGCATCTATTTGCCATATTCTTGCACCTATTTAGACTAAAAACAATTCAACCCCTTATTTAGAATGGGTTGTAGCAATATTGGGCAAGCCCTATTTACTCCCTTCCCAGGAAAAAAGTCCTATTCTACCGCCTTTCTTCCCCCTCCATATCCCCTGTTAAGAGTCAGCAGCAATTCCAAATTCAAAAATTGAGGTTCGGGGGCTGTGCTGATGGGGGTATAATCAAGGTGGGTAGATATATAGACCAGGAAAAAAGAATTTTGGATTAGAAGAGAGATTAATCTGTTCCCCTAAGTACTTGAACAAAATTAATTATACAAAATCTGGGCTGAAATCCTGTACCCAGTGTAGATAAGACTAGATATTAGTTTGTAAATATTTCTGTGCGGTTACTTACACCACTGTCTCCTGTTCTACCTTATCTGCTGTTCATCCCACTAATCTAAAATTGACAGAGGTAACTGAAAAATGGTTACAGCCAAACAAATAGAAGAAGATATACTCTACCCCAGCAGCGATGGTGAACCGATGGCGGATAATACCGAGCAATATAAATGGATTGTCACCATCAAGGAAAATCTCGAAATTTTATTTGCATCTGTAGAAAACATCTTCATCGCTGCAGATTTACTCTGGTACCCAGTACCCTCGACACCGATAGCATCCATGGCACCAGATGTGATGGTAATATTTGGTAGACCCAAGGGAAAGAGAAAGTCATATCTACAGTGGAAAGAAGACAACATCCCCCCGCAAGTTGTATTTGAAATTCTCTCCGACAGTAACACTGAGCAGAAAATGCAACAGAAGCTGGAGTTTTATGCAGAATATGGGGTAGAAGAGTACTACATCTATGACCCGGAATCATGGCAGCTAGAGGGGTGGATGCGACGGGAGAATCAACTAGTACAAATGAAACAGGTTAATGGGTGGGTGAGTCCCCGGTTAGGGATTAAGTTTGAGATGGGATTTGGGGAGTTGGTGATTTACCGTCCAGATGGGAAGAGGTTTTTGACACCAGTAGAATTAAGCGCTGAGTCAGAGCAACGGCTGCAACGGGCGGAATTTGAATACCAACGGGCAGAAGCTGAACGGCAACGGGCAGAACTTGAACGGCAACGAGCCGAAAGGTTGGCAGAGTATATGCGTTCCCTCGGATTAGACCCAGATAATTTACCTGGCGGTAACTAATATCCTCAAGGTAGTTGTCCCCATTGTCAAAATTTGAATTTACAATTGCTGGTATCCAGTACCTCCGCGCATGGCGGTGCGATCGCGCAATGTCTGCTTGAGGTATTGGCTAGTACTTGAAGGCCTCAATGCGTTGCTGAATTATGGGGTGACTTTACCCCATGTGAAACCAAGCACCAGCAGTTCTAGCTAGATACACACAGTGTTGGTGAAGTGGCCGCAGTAAGCGAGCGTAATCTCTGTTGTAAGCGTGTATAGCTCTTATACCATTTCATTTTAAGTTTGATAGATTTAGGGAGGCAGGGAACCAGGAAATAAAGGGGTTGGACTGGATCAAGATTTTCGGGAAATAGTATTACTTGCTGAATCCTCTAGAAGAAGATTTTATTTTGGGGACCGGTTGAAATCGACGTTGCCACCGCTAATAATTACCCCAACCCTTTTTTCTGATGCGTTTACCACACCTGTTAACAAAGCTGCGGCAGCTAATGCCCCAGTTGGTTCGACGACAATTTTTAACCGCTCCCACAGGAAAAACATGGTGCTGATAATGGCAGCTTCGGATACTGTTACCATGTCATCTACGTA
>Ga0116227_10016193_pt1 | contig 10799 bp, 6 predicted proteins | sample S1TSphgellanicum_FD_89693 | JGI IMG/M metagenome (GOLD analysis project Ga0116227, IMG submission 89693) | Host-associated microbial communities from peat moss isolated from Minnesota, USA - S1T2_Fb - Sphagnum magellanicum MG | ecosystem: Host-associated > Plants > Peat moss > Unclassified...
GCAAACTATTCTTCTTCACTCACTTCAAAGCCCCAATTCTCACACTTTAGATGGCTTTTATTCATTAAATAATTATAAAAAAAGCCATAAAGATGATATAATGTTTTGGCCACCCTGTTGCACCTGATTCAATGTGCTACATACTCTCATATTTGTGCCATGGGTGACCCACATTTCTCATCTACAATCATCCCATGGGTGTCAATGGTTAAAAATTGGAAACTATGGGTACCAATAAGTCAATTTCATAAATGTTTTACTACAAGACCATAGAACTCCTGCCTTCTCTACTCAGGAAAATAAGGTAGTTATAAAAGAAAGGCATCTCTTAAATTATTATTAATCATTTAATAATAATAATAATATTAAGCATTTAAAATTTGATGTATTTGTTAATCAACAAAGTTGTCCATCTACTTTCTTTATTCCACACATGGGCAAAATAATGAACTTTGCCTATGACTAGGCAAGCATTACAACTGAAAGGAGTTACCCCAAAAACACCATTTGCTCTTAACATGTGTCCCAAATGATTGTAAGTCATGGGACATATGATGAGGGGCATTGGTATCTATCTACATACTAAGTGCCATCATGGCCTTCTTGAGCTAGTAGGGCAACAACATAAAGAATCTTAATACTAGATGTTTGCCTAACATTTATTATTGTTTTCAATGCAACAATCATTGATTATTTGATTTTTTTTGACAATATAATATTTAAATAATTTTTACGATGGTGGTCCATTCCTTTGCTCATAGGCACTACACCAAAACCCAACATCCATGATTAAAACAATTTGCGACAATTTGTCAAATGTAGAAATGTAATCATGTGTCCATGTAATTAGCTAGCTATAGTGGTCATTGAAATCACATGTTTAAGGTGCATGCTCAAAGTTATATGACATGTTTTGTTGACCCGTTGCATTAATAATTACTCAGTTTTAATTTTGATATTTTATAACTCTTTGAGGAGAGTTTGAGCAATGTTGAACAATTCATCCATTATTACATTAAGGGTTTTATCTTTTCTTTTTCTTTTTTGAAATTTACTATTCAACCTACTACCAAAAGGTTTATTGTGTTTTGGAACAAAAATGTGAGGGGGAAGAAAACATACAATTAACATGACCATCCATGGGCAAGTTTTTTTGGCAATTAACAATCCTAATGAAAAAATTACTAAAAACATGAGCAAAAAAACCATGTAAGTTATAGAGGTTTGTGATGATGATATAAATAAAAATTTTGAGTTAAATTTTTTTAAAATATTGACTTTTTCCATAAGTATTCAAAATATAATCTTTATGTTTGACATTACATGAATTGAAAATTAAATGTAATTACAAAAGTAAAGACATGTGAAAGTACATAGTTATTTCTAAATTATGTAATTTATAAAGTGTTAGAACATATAAAATTCTACAACCTATACTTGTGACCTACACAATTATGGTAAAAAAATTCCATGAATATTATAATTATGATTTTAGTTTTTAAAAATCTGAATTCTAACACTAATAATAATAACAATAATATAACATTACTATGTAGGTTACATTGGTTTGTTGTGTCAAAATCTCCCAAATCCATGATACCTCTTGCCACACTCTTGGTATTGTTGCCTTTGATGAGTAGGGGTGTTGCAAGTCAGTTTCATAATGTTTCAACTCATGGTGGAAAAGTTATTGAATATTGAATTTTTTTCACCGAAAATCCATTTAAACCAAAAACTAGAAATTATAGGGGAATTTCAATGCATTCTTGGTTTTGTTGGAAAGCCTCTTGGGAGTGGAATTTCTTAGAGGTGATTTCATAATTTGTAAACCTAAGGTGGGTGGGAGATATTGAATTTTAAGTCATTTTTGTCATTGTAAATTAATATTTAAAATAGTCTTCTCATAATTAAGTTCTGTTATTAAGGTTCTGTTCACACTTAGGACATCACACAGGTCACACCTGAGGTAATTTATTTTTCCTGGCAAATTGGGGCAAAATTTCACCCTCTTCTGGGAGAGGCACAACCATCACAATAGGAGTTGTTGCATCCAGTGCCAAAAGAATTTTAGCCAGATTTTTACTATTTAAAGCAGTTTTTCTGCTAGTTTCTAGAACTGTTTTGCCAGTTTCCCCAAACCTTTTTTGCCATTAAAGCTAAATCTTCTGTGGGATGATTGCCACTAATGCTAAATCTCTCGCGGGATGATTGCCACCCGTGCCACATCACAAAGATGAAAAACACCAGTATCAATTATTTTACATCCCCGGTCATCCTTCTTAGGAATAAAATTTATTATCATGTGTATCAATTCTTGACATCAATGTTAATTACTTGATGTATTCTATCAATGTAATAGAAAATTCTCGCCTTTCTATTCCAATCAGTGTTTTTTTAAAATAGAAATAAAAATAGAAATAAAAATTATTTATTTATTATTCATTTTTGTGATGTGGTATCATGGTTGGCAATTCTCCCAGCAGAGATTTAGCATGAGTGAGGATAATCCCACAGAAGATTTAGCTTTAATGGCAAAAAGGTTTGGGGAAACTGGCAAAACAGTAAATAAAAACTAGCCAAATAAAAACTACCCCAAAACAGTAGAAATCTGGTGAAAATTCCTTTTTCACACTGGATGCAATGGTACCCTGGCACCCTAAACCTCATCCAAGTGACTCCTCATCCAAGATCAGTGTCTGGCAAATTGGTGCTGAGAACTCCTGTTGTGGTGGTTGAACCTTCTCAGCAGAGGCAGATATTATTATTATTTTGGGGAAACTTTGCAATTTATTTATTTATTTATTTTCAAAAAGGGAATATTATGAAAAGATAATTATTTTTAAATTTATTTTTTGAATTTTGGTGAAATTTTGCACAAAGAAAACATTGGTTAGGACTTGAGTGGAATTTTACAGGCCTTTTTCAAAGAGATGGTGGGGCTGATGGAATTAGCAGTAGTCAAGGCAATAAAAAAATTAGAGCCAATTATTTATAGTGATTTATAATTTTCTTAAAAAGAATGTTAGCTGGTGACTTTCTTTTTTGAAATCTGGTGAATTAGGGCCGGTATTTTCACAAAAGTCCTTTGTATGTGCCAAAATCATATTATTACAAATGCGAAAATTCTCCAAACATAAAAGGTTTTTGAGGGCTGATTCCACACTCTTTTCAGGCTTCTTTAGATTGCAAAAGATGGCCTTTTCTGAAAAAAAACTACCAAATTTGAAGGAACTGGTGGTTTTAGGGAAACCAGAGCACTATTTTTTAGGAGAATCTGCCCTTAGAAATCCCTTTACGCCAGGGAATGCGCTCCCTAGGGCACATTCTGCACCTAGTTTGCCTTCACATCTTGGCCTATTGACCTTGCCCTAAAAGCTCACTAGGATGCAGAATGCACCATGGGGGCACCTTCTCTAGTACCAAAGAAACATTGGGTAAAAGAAGCAAATGAGCCCAAAGGGCCCCAGGGCCTGCCCAGTCCCCCCCTGCATCCTAAACAAGGACTATGTTCTCATGTGCTTGTAGGATCACTCTAAGGACCTCTTACTTTTTGTTACAAAGAAAATTTCATTATACAAACTTGAAATTGTCAAAATCTAGCAAATTAAGGCCATTTTTTTTTCCACAAAAATCCTTTGTATGTGTCAAAATCATATTTTTCAGGTGGGAAACAATGTGAAAATTCTTCACACAAAAAAGCATTGGCTAAAAGAAGAAAATGAGCCCAAAGGACCCTAGGACCCACCGGGCCCATGCATAATAATCAATGACTTTATTCTTATGTGATTGTAGGATCACTTTAAGGACCCCTCCTTATGGTAGGCTTTTTGCAAAGAAAATTCGGTTGTAAAAACTTGAAATTGTTCAAGGACAAGAGGACAACCAATTTCAAGGACTCTTTGTGGTTGTTCCACTAATTAGTGGCTAAACATTATCCACCTTCAGAACGTGCAAGGAAAGAAGTGTTCCATGCATTCCGTTGGTAATGGTTATCATGAGCTTCCAGTGATGTTTGCTTTGTGGAGCCATAGCCACTTATGTGTAGGGTAAAGCTCAAGGGAGTGGGCTTATTGGAATAAGGCCCTTGTGAGGTGGAGCTGAACATGGGTCAGATTCCCATAAAGCTCGATGGAGTGAGCTTTACATGGCATAAAACTCAAGTGCATTTTTATTTATTTATTTCCCCATGATGCTTGGTGGGTACCTATTAGATACCCATCGAGTATCATGTGAAAAAAAAAAGTAAAAAATGTTGACTAGGATTATATTTTTTGAAATGCCCATTGGCTTTTTATGATTTGGAAGGTATCCTTTGGATGCACTAGAAAAGCTGCACAAGTTTTTAAGAGATGGCTATCATATGTGAAGATGAAGCACTAGTTTAATGTGTATTTACACATATACTTACACATATGTTAGTGTGATCCACCATAATTTGGAGAATTCATAAACAATGTTGCTTATTGTACGATTAACCCATATTATGGGTTATTAGACCTTCACCAATATGCATAGATGATAAATTATTAGAGCCAAAATAGACACCACATATGTCGGTGTATATGGCAATGGACTTGCATTTTGAACTGATTTTTCAACCTTCATTTTGAATTGCTCACACATTTATTAATGTGGATTGCAATGTTTTTGAACATACTATTCATCATGATTGATAGTATTGTCATTTGGATTCACAATTCACAATACTTTTTTTGCTACAAATTGTGTTTTAGCTTGTCAAAGTGTGATTTAGATCTATTAGCAAATCTATCTATGAAGTAATTTGTTTGTTGTTTGTTTGTTTTGATTGTCACATCAAAATCTCCCAAGCCATGGTGCCTCTTGTTGTGCTCTTGGTATTATTGGAAAGCCTTAATGAATAAAGGGTGCACAAAATTGATTTCATAATGTTTCAACCTATGGTGTAGAAATTAACAAATATATAACAATGTTTTCACTAAAAAAATTCATTTAAATAACAACTAAATATTATAAAAGAATTTGGGCACACTTTTGGTATTGTTTGAAAGCCCTCAATGACTAGGATTTAATGAAGGTGGTTTGGAAATTTTTGTACTTAAGGTGTAGGAGATATTGAATTTTGAATATTTTTTGTCATTTGAAATTCAATTAAATTTTAAAAAATGGGTTTGAAAGGAAAAATTAGTTGGGTGACTAGTTCACACTTGGGACAAAGAAGCTCCACTAATTGGGGTGTGAGTTTTTATACATGTGGATTTCTAATTTTCATGAAGCTCTTTGACATCGTACTTCTAACAAACACAATATCTTATACTATTAAGTAGGGTTGCCAATCAATGTGTTCTAGGGATGTCCCTAAGATGGGTCGTAAACTTCTAAAATGTCCCCATGCCCGTATGGGCATCCATGTAAAAATGTAGGTTTAGAACATGAATAAATTATAGTTCAATGGACATTTGGTTTTAGCTTGGATTACATTAGGAGAATGTCCAAAACACCATATTCAACACAAGCAACATGTCCAAAGCGATGAATAAGAATTGGGATCATGGGGAGAGTGCCAAGAAACACTAAGTAACATTGGGAAGTGTCAAAGAACATGCCAAGATTGTTGGGTAGAATGATAGGATGATTAAAGCCCAATTTTATGAAAAAAATTAGAAAATGATGACACCTTTGTCCCCCCTCCCATTAATGATCACTCATTAATGGGCTGGCCACAATAACTATCACAAATGTTGCCCCTCCCCCAATAGTTAGGGCACCCTACCACAACATTGATGGGACTTTGAAAATTTGATCCAAGAATGTAGTGACCTTAGGAATGGTATGCATGGTAATATTCAACCCCAACAGTATCTTCATATTAATGAACAAAAACAAGTTAAATTTGATAGATGTTATTATGGGTGCATCTAATGCCATCTTCAAGTGGAAAACGTGATATACAAAGAACACACATTTCATAATCACAAATATTCAATTAAGTTTAATGTTTCTTTTAGTTTTCATCATTGATCTCCTTATCAATTTGGTAAACTCCAAATGTCTCATGGGGCTTTGGTTAAAATAAGCATGCAAACATTGCAAAAGACTTTCAATGCAAGATACCAAAAGTAGATTTGAAAAGATTTGTATTGTAAGGTTTAATGAACCATATAATGCACATTAGAAAAATGGAGCATATTCTTGCTAGATTTGAATTGTAATTTGGTGAAAACATAATTGAGCGTAATTATTTTGGTTGTACTTGCAACACTAAAACTAGCCCAATACTAATGTGACTTTATTTTCAATTTGATTGACTAGGATGTTAAAAATGTCTGGTAGGGTTTAAGCTTATTATTACCATATTGACATGGTATTGCAATCACATTTGCATTGATTTGCTTCAAAGAGGGCTCAATTTGGAGCTTTCAAGCAAGTATATTTTGAATTTTTTTAACTTGCTAAATTATCCATTGTGCTTATGAATATTTTCCAATGAATCCAAAGCTAAGCTTTTGTACATGAAATGTTTAAGATCAAATTGATCTAGTGCATGCCAAAATTTGAGCTAATTTGCTATAAGTGTCAAGACACATAATTGTTTGGAAAAAATTAATCCATTATACTTTTGAATTGAAAATGTTCATTTCAAGTCACGAATTTCAAATTTTTAAAGATGCAATGGGATGATGCATACAAAAATAGTTATGCAAACATTTCACTTTCAAACATTTAATTCAAAATATTGACTTTTAATGTACTCCTTTCAATGGACAATTAAAAAAAACTTGATTTCAATGAATTATTCTAAACAAATATGAAATTGTGCAACTGCAATTTTTAGGTACTTAGGTATGGATGTCTAAAAGATGACGTTTTTTCATTTTTTGAAAACATAAAGTTTGATAATACTAACAACATGTGATGTGTTGAGTTGTTTCCTTTGGATAATTACCACTACATCCAAAATTAATCAAAGTATAATGTAATACTACCCAAATCTAAAACTATATTAGAATTAAAAGGTTACTATCATGTAGAGTGTGATTTCATGTTTCAAAGTCCATTAAGTCCTTACATCATCAAGTTGCCATTGAGTACTTTGTTAGGGACAATTAGAAAATTTCCATTTCGGAATATAGTACTTTGGTGCTCTCAATCACACAAGTTTCCCACAACTTTAGATTTGAAGCCTTGGAAGGTGTTGACCCCATCAATACAAAAACACACTTACCATTAAACAATGCACTCCAACAATGTCCTCCCCCTTCAAGTTGCCTTATGTCATGAAAGAATTCATGATCAACAAAGTTGGATTATTAGCTCCAATCTAGATAACACATGCTACACATTCAACAACAAAGGTATCCCAAATCGTACAATGTAAGCATGCACATTTGCCCAAGTTGCATTGCCCCTATGGATGTAACCTCATCCTAAGGGATACAAACTTGGAACTTTGGGTAGTAATTTTAGTAACCTTTAGAATCTCATTCTCCATGTTTTCTACCTTTCCCAACAACCTCATTAATTTGGTAATGTTCTTTGGGGATAAATATTGGAAGGTTTCAATAAATCAAATGTAATGGCTCAAAATCCTTGTAATTTGTCATTGGCTTACCTTTCCTTGATAGGCTAAAACTGGGTAAAAACCATTCCAATTTATATAAATATTCATTTTTCAAGTCCTTAATTATTGATTGATCGATACTAAATTGCTATAAAACAATTGATATGGAAAGCTAAACATAAAAAATTTCATGAATTTTTCATGCCCACCTCTTAAATCCATGAACCATGAACCATTAAAAGATTTTAATAACATAAATGTTTATTTATAGATTTTTTTTTAGCCATGCCAAAACCTTTTCCTTCTTAATTCTAGTACATACACAATGTTTGATAGAAATTAGGAATCCAACCTCATTTTAAATGGATTCTCCCAGTGCATTTTTATAGCCATATGGTTGCACACTAAGGTCAACAATTTAGGCACATGTGGAATCCAATGTTTATTAAAAAAAAATTGTTTACACTTATAATCTAAAATATAGGAGCCACATGGCAAGGAGTCATTGGAAGGACATTGATAACCCTAGCTTAATGTTATAAAATCTTATATTTGAAGGATCAACATCTAGATTATTTAATTCCAATGAATCAATGAATTTATAAAAAAATTCCATATTCAATGTACATTTGAATGTTTTGGTTGTCAACATCTTTCAAGAAATTCTATTGTTGTATCATTGTCCCCACATCATACTCCATGCCAAATTATAGACTAAAATGTGGATTGTTTAAAGGCATATTCAATCCATATTCACATGTTAAGGATTGTGCTTGGGTTTGTGACATCATTTAAAAATTTCGCCTTCTAGCAAAATGATGACATTTTATCATGAAAATTTCAAATTTTTTTCTAGAAATATTTAGGGAGATAAGTCCTTCCCGAATATGTCAATCAATATTCCAATTCATATTTTACCACACTCATTTTTAATCTTTAAAAACTACCACAACGACACCAAAAAATGGACTATGTAATGTACTTTCACCAAGCCCACAACTCCTAAAACTTGCAATTGATGTCAATTAAGCACTTCTTCCACTTTTGGGACTAGGAACAAATTCATTTTCAATAACAACAAGGGTTTCAAGGATTCTAACATTTATGTTAAAATTTTGAAGTGGAGTCATTTGCAATTTAGGGGCTTGCATTTGGTTTCTTTGTGCACCCATGTTATTGGATTCATGTGCATTACAACAAATGGACCTATCAAGTGCAAGACTATCCACCAAGACACCAAATAAGTATTGAAACTTGAAATTACTTGGAGTTTGTATGCATGGAAGCATGGTTGAAACCATTAGCATTCTTGATTTGGTAATTTGTAATTGCAAGTAGAACTTGTACAATAGAAAAAAAACCACCTCAATATTTAGATAAACAATGAATGTGTGCATGTTAAAATGTTACATATAAATCATTTACCTTGCACAAACACATTAAAAAATTTATGAACATAACTATAAAAGATGTGTATGCTAATGATTTGGTGATTGCAAGCAAGAAATAGACATTTTTTCTTCACATACATAGACAAATTGTTGGCTACACAACACAAAGTGCACACAATTAATGCATTTTGTAGCCAACTAGTTTGTGATGAAAAAGATGGGAGATTGAAATTAAAACAAGAACATGACAAAAAGTCGAGCATTATATCAAAGTTCAAACATAGTGGTGAGTTGATAATGCACACATTTAAGGCATGAACAATATGAACAATGATAGTTGTATGAACAAGTTGCAAAGTCATGAAATGACAATGCACATTGCACACAAGTGTCAAACACATATAAAGACCATCAAAATGAGCAAGCTTTTAGAAAGTTTGTAAACCTTTGAAAGTTGAAGCACCACCCTAGAATGCAAGCAATAACTCAAATTTCAATAGGGGTGCACATTAAGGGGTGAATGCTAGTTTTTGCAAACTAGAAGGTGCACAAGTAACAATTTGTGAGTCAAACAAACTACAAAGTCCACAATATAAGTCAATTATCACTAAATGCTTCAAAGTTGCAAAAAAATAAAATGCAAATGAGCATAGAATGCACATTGCAATGTGCAATGACACATCAACTAACAAAATAGGTTTGAGGGAAAGGATTTACCAATGACAATGGGTGTGATGGAAGAGTTTACAATTACACAATCAATGGTTGACAAGGGTATAATCTAACAATCCATATCAAAAGTGCGAGCATCATTTGCATGTTCTCTTGGTGGCAGGGAGGTGACATGTGTCCTCCTATTGAACATTTTTTGGCATCCTCTTATCATGAGGATGCCAAAAAATGTTCAATAATCTTTTTGTTCTTTGGGGCATGTCATATTAAGAAAAACTCCTTTTGTGATTCTTCACCTCAATATTGAGTTACAAAAATTTGCAAACTTTTGCTCCTAAAAAAAATCACTTTGTGGGAGGCCATTGAGGGGAGGAATTTAGATACACCTTGTAGGACACCTTGTAGGATGCAAATTCCAAAAGTGGATATGGATCAAAACTGATTATGGATGGTAGATTTCATCACCACTTTACCGATTTCATAGAGGTAGAATCCTAAGTTTTTCAGCTTGCTTCGAGGAAGGACCAAAATGTTTGAGGTCAAACTTCATGGGATCAAATGGGTGGATTAAATGGACCCAAGTGAGGAATAAATTTTGAATCCCTTCGTATACGCCGCAAAATGACCACAAATAATATATATAAATAATAGTTTAGGATATCACATTATGACCACAAATTCTGTGGCCTTTTCCAGTAGTGAGAATATCATGGCATGTCCAACGTGGGAATAATTTGCTATATTAAGTTCCAAAGTTTTACATGATATTCTCACCAAGCAAGTTGGAAATTTGCAAATTGGGTGTGATTGGAATGCCCCCTCGGAGTTGATAGTGTGTAGAGTGATCGATTGGAAGCCAATGGAACCTAACCACTCAGCAAGCTAAAAAATGGAGGATCTCTATGGGCACTCATTAGCACCACTTTCAGGATGGAGAGTGGATGGAAAAGGAAAGGAGCCAGGAAGGTTCTGTGATCATATCCCAAAAAAACATTAAAAAAATAAAATTAAAGACATAGGAAATGTAAATTTCGTATGTGATTTTTTGAATTCAATTTTGATAAATAAATTGGGATTTTTTTTTTTTTTGAGGCCAAAAATTCATTTTTGATTCAATAGTATATAGGTAATAGATTATAGAACCAAATGTTTAAAAAAAAATCTCTTAGATCTTTCATTTAGACTTTAGAGAATAA
>Ga0116227_10016194_pt1 | contig 10799 bp, 9 predicted proteins | sample S1TSphgellanicum_FD_89693 | JGI IMG/M metagenome (GOLD analysis project Ga0116227, IMG submission 89693) | Host-associated microbial communities from peat moss isolated from Minnesota, USA - S1T2_Fb - Sphagnum magellanicum MG | ecosystem: Host-associated > Plants > Peat moss > Unclassified...
ATGGCTTGGGCAGTCGCTGGCGCAGGCATTGGCGGTATCTTGATCTCACTCATTTTCGGGGATCTTTGGCCAGTGCTGCTCGTCGTTCAGGCGCAGCTTTGGCGCATGACTTGGCTCACCGGCGTTGTTGCTGCCATTTGTCTTGGGCTTTGTCTGTTGCATTTGCCACGGCGCGATATCCGGTGCCAAGCCGCGACGGCCTTTCTTGTGCTCGGCTGGGTTTTTTACGATGAACCGGTCTTCGGAATACCGGCAATGGCCGTGGCGCTGCTCCTGAGTGCGTTGCGCCATGTTGCTTTTCCAGTTCGGCCATCGGTATTGAAAATCTTGTGGGCATTGATCGTAGCAGCGGGCCTAGAGGTTCGATTGCCGTCCGTGTTGGCCTTTTTCCATTACGTCGCTGATAAGCCGCAAGGCTACCATGCAAGCTATGGGTTGCTGTGGAACATTTATTTTCCGTCGATTCCGCTCGTTGCCTTCGCCGTTGCCTGGGTTTTGCGGCCAGCCTGGTTTTCGGTGAGGGTCATGGGGAGCGGTGCCGCCGCCGTTATGCTTGCGGCTATGCTTTTATGGGATGACAGGTCCGCTGACCGCAAATTGACCGATGAAGCGCACCATCCTGCCGGACTTGTGGCACTTTTCCCGGCCGATCACAGCGAGATCTATTGGATGCGGGGGGTGGAGCCTTGGTATTTGCTGGGCCATCCAAGCTGGCTGTTACCGATCCAAGGGGCTGGAATCGTTTTTTCGCGGCCTTTGGCCATGTTCTGGGAAGAGCGGCTGCGGGCCTTGCTGTCATTGAATTTGGCAGATCAAAATATTCTCGGGCCGTGGACCATGCCGGAGCCAGACATTGCTATTCAATTGACGCGCAATTCAGTGGACCATCTCTGCGCACGAGCGGACGCACCGGGCTCCATCGTGGCGCCGCTTGAAGAAGGAACGCCTCGCCCGGCCGATCTTAAATTTAAAACCTGGGAACCGCCTGTCCCCGAATTCCGGCTATCGCAAAAAGGTGAGACCGTGAGCTGGCACAAATTTGCCGAATATCTCATCGTGTCCTGCGCTGACCATGCACTTTGAGCGCCCGGCGAACTTGAAATAAATGGCTCGGCCTATCGCTTTGTCTCTTCGCGCCCTAAGTTCTGTTCTTCCGCCTTCATCAGCGCTTCAAGTCTGTCCATACCCGCGATCGTCACGATCGGCGGGGCTGCTGCTGGTGCGATCTCGATTCCAGCCTCGGCGAAGCGGTTGAAAATATCGAAATAGAGATCGCTTTTAACGCGGCTGATTGTCGAGACATCATCGACATAAGCGAAGAGCTCGAAATTGAGTGCACTCATTGTAATATTAGTGAAGAACACTTGCGGACGCGGGTCTTCAACGACAAGCTCATGCGCTTTGGCCGCTGCGAGCAAAGTGTCTTTCACCTTTTCCGGATCGGCTGCGAGGCCAATCGCGAGCGGGATATTCAAACGGCCGCCGCGCCCGGTGCGCACCCAATTTTTGACAATGCCGGTGACGAGATTGGCGTTTGGAACGATGATCAAAGCGCGGTCGAAAGTTTCGATCTCGGTGGCGCGGACATTGATCCGTCGCACGATGCCCTGCTCCTCGCCTATGACGATCCAATCGCCGACCCGCACCGCGCGCTCCCATAAGATAATGAGGCCCGACAGAAAATTATTGACGATCGCCTGCAGGCCAAAGCCAATACCCACCGACAAAGCACCGGCGACGATGGCAAGTTTTTCGAAGTTCAGTCCGAGATAGGATAAAGACAGCAGAATCGCTGCGACAAAACCAAGATAGCCCGCGCTCGTCTTGATCGCATTGCGCAGCCCGATGTCGAGATGTGTCTGCGGCAAGAAGCTCGAGTCGAGCCAGCGTGTCGTGACATGGGTCGCGCCATAGCTTACCGCAAAAATGGCCAGAGCTGTCGCGACGCCCGATAGCGACAAGGTCACATCGCCAACCTGCAATCCGAAAAAAATGGCTCTGAGACCGCTCGGCACATCAGTCGATTGAATGCCCCAAGGCGCCAGGATCAGGAGGATCGTCAGGATGGAGAGCACGGCATTGGCAATGCCGGAGAGCAAGACGCCAAGGAGGCTGACCGATTGATGCTCGATCCCGATATTGACCGCCAGCGCATGGCTGACGCGCGCATCGGGGCGCATGCTGGCGGCGATAAGTTCGGCGATCAGCACGTTTGTCATATAAAAGATAGCGAGGACGCCGCTTACCCAGACGATCTGATCGACGATGAAGGCGCCGAGCGCGACATAACCAATCAAAACCGACGCAATGATCGCAAAAACCGCGCCCCAGGCGAAAACACGCAGGATTTGAACCCAGCGGCTGGTCATGGTGATCGGCGGGCCGAAACAGTCGTCGTTTGGATCCGGCTCGGCGATTATGCCTCTCAGCGAAGAAGCAATGAAGATCGCAACGATCAAGGCGCCAGCGCCACGCAGAGCGACGGAAACGGGCAGCGACGCTGCGACCATATCGTTCAAGGACTCAAAAAGCCGTGTCAAGGACACCGCAACCGCAATGCCAAGTGCCAGCCGGACGATGCGTTCGCTCGTGCGCGTGTTGACCGGGAGCAGGCGCCAATTCGGCCGCGTGGGCGCGAAAAGACCCCGCGCGATACCGGCTGTGAGGGCGACGCGGATCACGCCGATGCCGAGCTCATGGATAAAGGGTTGCAGCCTGTCATTTGTGAGTTCGAAGGCCTCGAACACAAGCATGACGGCAAACAGGGCTGCGATGGGCACGATCGCAACGCCGATGGCGACCCACCAGGCCGCCAGAATTTTTTTCAAACGTGCCGGATCGGTAACCGCTGCGTTGCGTGACATGACCGATCGCGCCATGTGCGATAGAGGCCAATAGAGGCCGAAGATCAGGACGATGAGGCCCCAAAAAGCGGGCATGCGCCAGCCGTCGAGGCGATCGTTGATGCCGGAAAGCCAATCCGCGAAATCGCTTTGCACATTGCGCAGGTCGCCCATGATTTCGCCGGCGGCGGCGATCCATAGGGATGGGCTTGCAATGCCCGTGGTCGATTGGAAAAGCTGGCGGGTGAAGAGCAGATGCCGCCTCGCCGCGATATGCGTGATGGCTTGATCGGCTTGCACAGCGAGGAGACGCGCCCGTTTGAGCAATTCATCGGTTTGATTATAGGCATTCTGTTGAGCCGTCCGGTCGGCCGTGACCGCCGGGCTTTCGGGCGCAGCCTTATCGTCAGGTTTGGGACCCAATTGATCGAGGCGCGTCTTGAGCCCAGCCAGTTGCGGGGTCAGGCGCTCGATGACACCTTGCAGCTCGATTGCGAGCGGCTCGGCTTGCTTGCGCAGGGCGGCAAGGGATGCGTCGCTCAGATTGCTATCTTGCAGCGAGGTTTCGATGCTCTGCAGGGCCGAACCAATTTCACCGATGCGCTGCGGAATGGGCTCGGGCAGCGACGCTGGCGGATCATCCGCATGCGCGGCGATCGAAAACGAGACCAGGGCCGCGATCAACAGCCAGCGAAAAAAGGGACGGATCAAGAGCTTGTTTTTCCGTTAGCTAAGGCGGGAAATTCCGGGAGTGGCTTGTTCCACAGCATGGCGGCGCCGGTATGGCGGCGCAAGGGCGGGTCCGCGGCCCAGCTCATCAACCGTTCAATCCCGCCCCTCGCCTGCTTCCCACAAAGCACGCAGGCCTTCGCGATAGGTCGGAAAGGCCAGCTGGACACCGAGCTCTTGTTTCAGCTTGCGGTTCGAAGCGCGTTTATTCTCGGCATAGAAACTGCGGGCCATGGGCGTGAGATCGGCCTCATCGACATCCTGTTCCGGCGGCGGCGTGATGCCCATCAGTTCAGCCGCATAGGTCACGACATCTTGCGGCGGCGCCGGTTCGTCATCGCTGACGTTCCAGATTTGGCCTTTGCCATCATACATCAGCGCGCTCGCAATGGTCAGGGCGACATCCTCGACATGAATGCGATTGAAGACCTGATCTTTTTTGACAAGGCGCTTGGCCTTGCCCGCTTTCAGATTGGCAAGCGCATTGCGCTCTGGCCCATAGATCCCGGCCAGACGCAGGATATGAACGGATTTCCCGGCATCTTTGCCGATAGCGCTCCAGGCCTTTTCGGCTTGCAGCCGTGCCATGGACCGTGGCGACGCGGGGACCGCGAGCCTTTCTTCATCGACCCACTCGCCGCGCCTGTCGCCGTAGACACCGATGGTCGAGAGATAAATGATCCGCAGCGGCCGCCGGAGCCCCGACAATTGCCGTCCGAAATGCGCCAGCACCGGGTCAGCCGATGTCCCTGGCGGAATCGAGACAAGCACCGCATCCGCCGTCTTCAAATGCTCGGCGATGGCCGGATCCGAGGTATCGGTATTGAAGATGAAAGTCTTGACCGCCGCTTGGCCCAAGCCCGCCACTTTATCGGCGGAGCGGACGGTGCCCGCGACTTCATCGAAGAGATCGCCATAACGGGTAATAAAATGAAGTGCGCTATAGCCAAGACCAAAGGCGAAGAGTTTCATGTTTCGATTATGTCCTCGCGCATTAAACGGCCGGCCGTCCATTCGGCTTTGACCAAACCGTCGCTTTCCCGCTCCAGCCAATGCTGTGCCAGGGCCTTAAACTCATCGCTGGCCGCGAGCTGGCTCAGAGCCCAGACAGCCATGCCTCTGACCAAGGCCGACGCATCATTGTGTTTGGCCTCGATTGCTGGAATGAGACGCGACTCACCCGAATTGCCCGCAGCGATCAAGAGATTGCGCATGAAACGCGAAAAGCCAATCCGCTTGATGGGGCTGCCCGCGAAAAAACTGCGAAATGCTGCCTCGTCAAAGCCGAGCCATTCTTCAATTGAAGGGTGGAGAAGATCCGCGCGCGGCAAAAATTTGGCTTCCTGCGCCGTTTGCGCGAATTTGTTCCAAGGTCAGACGGCGAGGCAATCGTCGCATCCATAGATGCGGTTGCCGATCGCAGCGCGGAATGCGCGCGGGATAAAGCCTTTATGCTCGATCGTCAGATAAGAGATGCAGCGCCTTGCATCGAGAACATAGGGCTGTGTGAAAGCCTGTGTCGGGCAAATATCGAGACAGGACTGGCAGCTTCCGCAATGATCCTCTTCAGCGCGATCTTGTTCCAGCGGCAAAGTCGTGAAAATCGAGCCGAGAAACAGCCAGGAGCCAAATTCTCGCGCCACGAGATTCGTATGCTTGCCCTGCCAGCCAAGGCCCGCGGACTGCGCCAGCGGCTTTTCCATCACGGGCGCGGTATCGACGAAGACTTTGACATCAATGTCCGATGATTGCGCAAAGAGCCAGGAGGCGAGCAGCTTGAGCCGTCCTTTGATGAGATCGTGATAATCGCGATTGCGGGCATAAACCGAAATATTGGCGGATGTCTTGTCGCTGAGATTGGCAAGCGGATCGCCAGCCGGGCCATAATTCATGCCGAGCAGAATGATGCTCTTCACCTCCGGCCAGAGGGTTTTTGGATCGGCCCTTCGCGCCTGTGTTTCGCCCATCCAATCCATGCCGCCAGCGGCGCCCGAGGCGAGCCATTGATCGAGATGCTGGGCGGCCGCTCCGAGAGAGCCTGGATCGGCGACGCGGCAGAGATCGAAGCCGAGCGCGCGGGCTTTGGTCTCAAGCGCGGTCTTGAAACCTGAATCTAAAAGTCGAGGTCCGCGTATTCCTGCGCCGGAATGAGCCCCGGCAGCCGGTCCGCGAGAAGCGCGCGAAAGGCCGGGCGCGATTTCACCCGTGCGTACCAAAGCTTCGCTGTTTCGTCCTCGTCCCATGGCACGTCGCCCAGAAAATCCACCGAGGAAAGATGCGCGGCCGCCGCGAGGTCCGCATAAGACAGGCGGTCGCCTGCGAGCCAATTGCGGCGCCCGGTCAGATAGCCGATATAGCGCAAGTGGTAACGGATATTCGATCGCGCCGCGCGGACACGATCCATATCCGGTGCGCCGCCACCCGCGGCTGCCGGCATGAATCTCTTATATATTTTTTCGGTCACAAGCCAATCTGTGACTTCAGCGAAAAATTTCCGATGAAACCAATCGAGCAGGCGCCGCACCTCGACGCGTTGACGCGGGTCATCCGGCATCAAACGATGATCGCCTAAAACATGACCATAAGCGTCATCGAAATATTCGGCGATGATGCTGGCGCCCGCCACCGCGAACCCATTGTCTTCGATGAAAACCGGCGTCTCGCCGGCCGGATTGAGGATTAGGAAACCCTCGCGCCGCTCGAAGGTCTGTTCTTCGATCAGCTCCGCTCCGACGCCATATTCGGCAAGCAGAAGCCGGACGAAACGCGAATGCGGGCAAAGCGGATGATGATAAAGAAGCGCCATTACAGACGGGTGTAGAGAGATATAGGCAAGAAGCAAACTCAATCGGTTCGCCGGTGCGCGAATAGACGGCAAGGGTTAGGAAACGGTTAGGAAAAAGTTAGGAAATCCTTTCTGAAGAGATGACGGGATAAATATTCTTGCTTTGTTCCCATGCTAGCGAGAATCATTTAGACTTGTGACATGGACCATGCGCTTTCCACTTTCCTCGGCTTCCAGCTCTTCAATGTGCCGGTCACATTATTTCATGTGGCCGCCGCTGGCCTGATCGCCGCTGGCATCATCATTTTGCTTTTAGCGATCGGTTTCGCAGCTCTGCTCCGCGCGCGCAAAGAGCGGCGCGAGACGGCATTGACTGACGCCGCACGTCAGCGTGAGATCGATGAAAGAATGGCCGAGATCGCGCGACAAGGCGCTGAGCTGACAGGCAGGCTCCGTGCGATGAGCGACCATCTGGGTTCACGCCAGTCCGAACTGGCGCGGCTTGTCACCGACCGGCTCGATTCGGTCAGCCATCGCATGGGACAAAATCTCGAAGCCTCAAGCCAGACGACGGGCGAACATCTGACCAAACTCAATGAAAGACTGGCGGTCATCGATGCGGCGCAGGCGCGGCTGACTGGCCTCACGCAGGAGGTCGTCGGCCTGAAAGATATTTTGGCCAATAAGCAGTCGCGCGGCGCTTTTGGCCAAGGCCGGATGGAAGCCATCATCCGCGATTGCTTGCCGCCATCCGCCTTCGAATTTCAATATACGCTGACGAACCGGAACAGGCCGGACTGTATCATCCGCCTGCCGGGCGATGACCGGGTGATGGTCGTCGATGCGAAGTTTCCGCTCGAATCTTTCACTGCGCTGAAAGACGCAACCGGCGATGAGGCTTTGAAACAGGCGCAAGCGCGGGTGCGCGGCGATGTTGGCAAACATATCAAGGATATTGCCGACAAATATTTTATCCCCGGAGAGACGCAAGATATTGCCGTGCTCTTCGTGCCCTCGGAATCGCTTTACGCCGATCTGAACGAGCATTTCGAGGATCTGATTCAGAAGGCGCATAAAGCCCGTGTGATTATCGTCTCGCCATCGCTGCTTATGATGGCGGTGCAGGTCATGCAGGCGATCGTGCGCGATGCGAATGTCCGCGAGCAGGCGCATAAGATCCAAGACGAAGTACGGCTTCTCGTTGAAGATGTCATGCGGCTTCGCGCGCGTGTCGGTAAACTCGACACGCATTTCCGTCAGGCCCAGGAAGATGTGGCAGGTATCGTGACCTCTTCCGATAAGATCGCGAAACGCGGCGAGCGGATCGACCTGTTGGATTTTTCCGATCACGCCGATGCCAAAACGAAGCAAAGCGATCTTTTGGCAGGCTCATTGATCAAGGCGGCGGAATAGATTGGCCGAGAGCCAAGCATCCGGGATTCCCGCCCGGTTCAACCCAGGCGCCGCCTATTACGCCGCGCTGATCGCTGGCACATTCTTGATGGCGTCGGGCTTTATCTCCGGCAAACTGCTTTTAAACTTCGGCTTCCCGGCCCTCTTGCTCGTTGGCTGGCGTTTTATCGTCGCGGCCTTCACGCTGCTGCCTTTCGCGATCATTGCGCGCGAGCCGCTTTTCCCAAAGCTCACGCTCGTGCAACGCCTGACCGTGGTGCTGATCGGACTGTTGCAGACAGCGGGCACGCTTGGCCTGACCTTTCTTTCGTTGCGTTATGTCTCGGCGGCGACATCCGGCATTTTGCTCTTCACCAATCCGATCTGGGTTGCCTTGCTGGCGCCTTGGGCCTTGGGCGAATCTTTGTCGAAGATCCGGGTGCTCGGGCTCTTATGCGGAATCGCAGGTGTCGCGCTTGCGCTCGGCGGCGGGGTCGAGGCATCGGGCAATTTCTTCAAAGGCGATGTCACTGGCATCGCCGGTGCGATGTGCTGGAGCCTCTCGACGATCGTCAATAAGCGCGCGCAATTGCCGATTGGCACCTGGGCTTTGAGTTTCTGGCAGATGCTGACCGGCGCGCTTGTGCTTTTGGCCTTGGCCTATAGCCAAGGCGAACATTGGCCGGCGAATGTGGGGCTGCTCCAATGGGCTTGGTTCTTCTGGCTTGCCATTCCGGGTTCAGCCATCTCTTTCGGCCTCTGGTTTTTCGCGCTTCGCAAAGGCGGTGCGACGCGCTCCAGCGGTTATCTCTTTCTCGCACCGCTTTTTACCGTGTTTCTCTCCGATCTGATCCTTTCAACAAGCCTTTCACTGACACAAGCCATGGGTGGTGGTTTGGTCGGTCTCAGCCTTTGGCTTGTGAATAGGGGCGGAGGGAGCCAAAAATAAAACTCTGTGGTCATGCGCGGGCTTGACCCGCGCATCCAGGCATCAATCATTTTGATTTCAGCAATTGTGTCCAGAAAACGCGGGTAGCCTGTAACCGATTGTCAGGTTCAAAACCATGTCGAATGTCGCTGAGGTACAAGCTAAGTATCCGGGGTTCGGACGTTGCATTTATTGCGCTGCGACGGGCATACTAAAAGACGAACACATCATTCCGTTATCGCTCGGCGGCAATATCATCATCGAAAAGGCTAGCTGTGCAGATTGTGAAAAAATAACTAGTTACCTAGATGGATATTTAGCCCGTAATGTATTTAACGAATACCGCAGCCACGTAGGAGTTACATCTCGTCGCAAAAAAGAACGGCCGACGACTTTATCAGCGTCATTCTATAAAGAGGATGAAACGGTAATCGTCGGTAATTATCCAGCCAAGGAGCAACCTTACACCCTATTGATGCCTATTTGGCACCTGCCAGGAATTGCACTCGGAAAAGAACCCTCGTCCGTTTTTGAGAACCAACAATCGCACGCTTATTGGTTCGCTTCAGAAGAAGTTACCCATTGGGTTGATACTCAGAACGCTAAGCTAGGGGTTTGGGTAGATATCAATTATTCGACATTCGGTCGTGCTCTGGCGCGCATTGCGTTTTGTCATGCGGTAGCCTTTCGTGGGCTTGATAGTTTTGATCCATTGGATATTCCAGCTCTAATTCTTGGCAAATATCCAAACGTCCCCCATTACGTCGGTGTGACATGTGAATTGCCGCCACCTCCAGATCCTCCAAACGTCGCGCATAAAATTGAAATGCAGGATTATTTTGTTGGCGGCAAGTCCTACATACTCGCGTCTGTTCGACTCTTTGCTCATAGTGGCTATAAGGAAAATGGGATGCCAATCTATCGAATTATTGTAGGTCAAAACTCAACAGTCGTGTGACCAGCCACCAATTGAAACTTTCATGTGATTGTATTGGATCGCGCCTGGATGCGCGGATCAAGTCCGCGCATGACAGCCATGAGTCGGCCTCTTCGCAGCATTGATCGAAGCAATCTAAAAATCTGTGCGGCTGCGAATCGCGGCTGCGAGCGTGCCTTCATCGAGATAATCGAGCTCGCCGCCAACCGGCACACCATGCGCGAGACGTGTTGTCTTCACCGGCAGATGCGAGATGAGATCCGTCACATAATGCGCGGTGGTCTGCCCATCGACAGTCGCATTGACCGCCAGGATCACCTCTTTGACGTGATCGGCATTGATCCGCTCGACCAGCGTTGTGAGATTGAGATCATCCGGTCCGACGCCGTCAAGCGGCGACAAAGTTCCGCCCAGCACATGGTAACGCGCCTTGAGCGCGGCGGCGCGTTCAAGCGCCCAAAGATCGGCCACGGTCTCGACGACGATCAAAACATTGCGGTCGCGACGCTCATCGCGGCAGACCGTGCATGGGTCGCATGTATCGACATTGCCGCAAGCTGTACAGGTCACGATCCGCTCGCGCGCGATTTGCATGGCTTCGGATAGCGGACCTAAAAGCTCATCGCGTTTGCGGATCAGATGCAAAGCCGCGCGGCGCGCGGAGCGCGGCCCAAGACCGGGAAGCCGCGCCAGCAATTGGATGAGGCGTTCGATCTCGGCGCCCGCGACGCGCTCACCCATAAGATTTTCTCATCCGTTGATACGCAGCGACGAGGCCGAGCGATTTAAAATGGCAGTTTCATACCGGGCGGCAAAGGCAATCCGGCTGTCACAGCCTTCATTTTTTCTTCCATCAGGCGTTCGGCTTTTTTGCGCGCGTCTTCATGCGCGGTGACGATGAGATCTTCGAGGATTTCCTTTTCCTCGGCTTTCATCAGTGAGGCGTCGATCGCGAGGCCCTTCATCATGCCTTTGGCGCTGAGGGTGACGCGCACGAGACTGCCGCCCGATTGGCCTTCGACGTCGATCCGTTCCAGTTCGGCCTGCATGTCCTGCATTTTGGACTGCATGGCTTGCGCCTGTTTCATCAGGCCCATCATATCGACCATAGGTGCTCCTTATAAAATCGCTGAAGAGTTACAGATCATCCTCGGTGTAGATTTGATCGGCATAGGCGATTTCGTC
>Ga0116227_10016195_pt1 | contig 10796 bp, 12 predicted proteins | sample S1TSphgellanicum_FD_89693 | JGI IMG/M metagenome (GOLD analysis project Ga0116227, IMG submission 89693) | Host-associated microbial communities from peat moss isolated from Minnesota, USA - S1T2_Fb - Sphagnum magellanicum MG | ecosystem: Host-associated > Plants > Peat moss > Unclassified...
AAAAAAAAAAAGAAGCAAATACGTAGCCTTAGATTTTTCCGAAAAAAAAAATCCAAAAAAAAAAGATAAAAAAGAAGCAAATACGTAGCCTTAGATTTTTCTGCCCATTTCTTATTTTTTATTTTGTTTCTTCATTTTTGTTAATTTAAAAGAAGGGGAGAAAAATCCGAAAAAACAAATCCAAAAAAAAAAGATAAAAAAAAAGCAAATACGTAGCTTTAGATTTTTCTGCCCATTTCTTATTTTTTATTTTTTAATCCAAAAAAAAATTAAAAAAAACAAATACGTAGCCTTAGATTTTTTCGAAAAAACAAATCCAAAAGAAAAAGGATAAAAAAAGAAGCAAATACGTAGCAGAATTGGTCTCTGCTGCTCATTTCTGGGGGGTTGCAGAATCGGCATCGCAGAGACCGTTAACAGGTCGGAACACCCTCATACGGACGGACTAAGTGAATTTATATATAAGATATAGGTGGGTCACAGGGCAGGCACTTCATCTTCAAGTAGAAACTTCTATTTTGGGAAGTCTTCAGTTTTTTTTTTTTTTTTTTGGTGTTTGGACCAAAAAAAAATGGCTCATTGCCCCCAAGAGAAAAAAAAGGTTGAACTTGGGAGGCAACCCCATTGAACTAATTCAAAGATGAAATAAGTACCCCCAGTTTATAATGGGGGTATTAGCCCAGGCCAAAAATGGAGACGAAGAGTTTTGGAACATAAAAATTTCATGCAGCCAATGGGAAGGCTCAGCATGCACTCAAAGTGCCTTGATTTTTTTTTCTCTTAAGTTTTGGGTTTTGGAAGGAGGGGTGGGGGGAGGGGAGGATTTTTTTCATTTTTCCTTTGTTCTAAACATGTTCCCTTCAAGTTCTCAATGGTTTCCCAGTGTATTCCCCAAGGGTGTTCCCAATAGCACCTCACTTTAATCCCATATGTTTTGCCCAAAGTCCTCTCCCTTCTCACCTATATAGCTGGGGCAAAGGGCAAAGCATTTCATCTTTTCATAGAATTTTTTATTTTAGGGAGCATTCATGATTTCAACTTTTTTTTGTGATGGGCCAATCAAATTGGCTCATTGCAAAAAAAAGAAAAAAAAAGTTGGAGTTGTAAGGCACCCCCAACTAATTAATATGAAACAGAATAAATAAGTACCCGCAGTTTATGAATACTCTGAACTAAATATAATTAGTGGTACCCATGACCTTTGGACACCCGTGGCGACGTCACTCCAGTCACCTCGAACGTGCAGTGGTCTCGACTGACGTTGTGCGAATATTAGAATCAGCCGTGTGTACCCTCAGGTTATCAGTCCGGGTATTGATTCCATTATCCATCGTGAGAAAACCCAAAACCCCGATTCTGACATAATGAACCTTGATTCTCGAAAGTTTTAAAATTTTTAAAAAGCACGCACCTGTATATAACCGCCGAAAGAATATATAACCGTCGATTCTTTCGATAGTGTGGGGGGGGGAGGGGGGGGGGGGGGGAAGGTTTTTTGTTCAAGGTTTGCATAATTTTCATTGAAGAATATTACAAACAGTTGAAGACGGTGACTCCTGTAAGGGAATGGCGGAATTTGCTCTCTCACATACATACCTACCTAACCATCACATACCGAACTACCAACCCACCCCTCGCAGTTCAAGTACCCTCTTGAAACCCTAAAAATTGTAGGCTTTTTCAGACCGTCGTGGCGGGAACCATGGTGGGAGTCACCACGACGACGAGGAGCTTTGAAGCACGCTGCTGCGTCTGCGATCTCGATCCCTCAGCTGGGCTGCTTGAGATGAATGCATAATTCCTCACCATCGTTGTTGGGTTGCTGCTATTTTCTCTGTTTTTTTGGTCCATAAAACGTTCTCAGTAGTTCAGCACTAGGAGTCGTAGTGGAAGTGTAGGGGGAGGTGGGGCAGGTGGTCCCCGGTTGTTGTGATGGGAGTGGATGCTGCAGTGCCACTGCCCAAGAGCTTGAAGGAGTTCGGGGACGAGAAATACTGGGACGATTTCTTCCGGGCGAGTAAAGGTCAAGCGTTCGAGTGGTATGGCTCCTGGGCTGATCTTCCGCAGTTGCTGCAGCTCCATTGTGGGTTACGGCCGGATCAGCAACCGCCGCTGCAGATTCTTGTTGTTGGTTGTGGGAATTCCGCGCTGTCGGCGCATATGTACGATGCAGGGTTCACGAGCATCGTGAATGTGGATTTCAATAGAAGAGTCATTGCCGAGATGCTGCGCTTGCATGTGCGTGCACGTCCTCTCATGCGTTGGCTTGTGATGGACATCACGGCTCTCCAGGTATTCTCGTTTGCTCTCTCTCTATCTCTCTTCCAATCCCTAGCTTCAAAACCCTTCCCCAAACCCTAAATCCGAGCATCAAGCTTCAAACCCTAAACCCTCAGACCCTAGCTCAGTGCTGATAGTTTCAGTCTCAACCTGTCAAGGATTTGAGTGCCTGAGATTTTCCTTACTCGAAATGAAGAGATTTCAGCAGCCAGATTGCCCTGAAAAAATGATTCTGAGAGAAACCAGAATGTCCATCACCCAGTCAGGCAGCAGCAGCAGCATCGTCTTGCCCTTACTCTCTTGCATTCTACAATTATTGCAATCTTCTAGGTACTCACCAAATCAGGATGATGCACACACCACCTAGCAAGTAGTTCAGGCTTTGATTCTGTCAATCCGGCTACAATTAGGGTAATGATTTCTTGAGGAAAAGAATCTTTTTGCAGTCCACGAGACAGAGACGCACAGAAGTGATGATAATGTTTGGAGCCTCTGATTCTGTCCTCTACCTTTGATTGTGAGTTCTGCAGTGTTTATATAAGCAATGGGATCAGAGGTCTGACAACATGGGACTGTGGAGGTTGCAGTTTGCAGAAAGCTCTTTTGATGTGGTTCTGGATAAGGGCAGTCTCGATGCCCTGACAGGGGAACCAGAAGAGCCCCTAACTGCAGCAAAAAGTCTTCTTTCTGAGGTTTTTGTTTCAGATTATTTCACAGGTTGCATGATGTCTGTTGGCAGGTGGTGCGCCTTATTTAGAGAATTGTTTGCAGGGAAGAAAAAGCCATGCTCTAATTATCTGCAGTTGTTCCAACTTTTTTCCTGTTGATTAGAGTGTCAACCAGTTATTGTTTTTTGATTTATGGTAGACATGAATTCTGACAGCAAATTTGTGCAGGTCAAGCGAGTGCTGAGACCTGGTGGCCGATACGTGTGTGTCACATTGGCTCAAAAGCATGTAATTGGTATGTGCTCTCTTTCTTTCTTTCTTTCAATGAGAGGGTGGATTTTCTCCAACCTTTGTAGGTTTGTTCTATTGAAACATAGGCAGCATTGAAGGTTTTGGGTTGCTGCATGGTTTGGTAGACTTTGAAGGAGAAAAACTTTTGGGTGATGAGGGCAAACAGGGGTTTTGCTGGAGACATTAAGGCAGGGGTGGGAAATCTGTCTACATCAAGTTTCTGAAGCATCAAGGGATCCATCTTCCCCGTTGCAGCCTTTCCTAGTTGTTGCCACAAAGACCAATTCTGCTGATATCCCACTTGTGACATTGCTTACTGGTGATGTTCCACATGCCAATGTGATGCAGGTCATCTTTCTCTCTGTCTCTCTCTGTGTCTGTCTGTCTCTCTCAAGTTTGACATAGCACTGCCCTGAACTTATTCCTAGATCAAAACAGATGTGGTTGTGAGAACTTGAAGGTGAGGTTCTCCTACCTTTGGCACAAGGCTGAAGATATATCCAGGGGTTGGATGTCCCATAGGGAAGGTGATGTCTCAATTTGTAGTATTTGAAGGTCAATAGAAGAGAGAATAGGATGATTCTTTTCTCTTTTTGCAACATCCAGGGTACTGTATCAAAAGGGAGCCTGTCTTCTCAAAGATTAGTTACCATCTTGTTTGCCATTTTTGTGAGTCTTGAGGGTGAATCGGAAGCCAGGTGTCAGTTTAGGGGTATTACATACAACAAGTCAATGCTTCATTGATGGATGTCCTGGGGAAATTGGAAGTAATTGTAGAAACCATTTGCGAAAGTATGTGCCACTATTGGAATGCCTCTGCAAGGGTAGTGAGTGCCATTTGTCATCTGCCCCCAATCTAGCTATGGGATCTATGAAAGAAGGGGGATGATAAGCACAGCCTTACATGTACAGTTACACCCCCTGCCTCAACTGACCCTTGATTGTTGATCTATCACTTGAATCCAAGTATGGTTGTCAGCTGCACTTCTGGTGGAAGGATCTGGGACTTACTAGCTACACCATAGATACTTACAAAGCTTCTGCCACATTCAAATGCTGTTGGGTTGTTTGAGGGGGTGGGGGAGGGAGGGATTCTGTATGGCAAGCTTTCTTTGAGGTGCATGGTGTTCACAAACTGGTTTGTTTGCAGATACAGGCTCTGGTGGATGTTGTGGATGAGGAAAACAAGCTACGAAGTGAAGCCAGGAGTGCTGGGTACAAAACTAGTCTAAAGCCAGATGAGAAGGAAGTAGAGTCAAAATTGCAAGATATCTATGAGCAACTGCATCCAGGTCGCAGGAACACAGTAGTGTTGGGAGGGCACTATCCTGCTGTTGTGATGGATGCCAAGCCCCACTCTGCAGCACCCACATACAGGTCGGCTGTTTTCTTGGTTCCCAAGGTGAAGAATCTTTGTACTCTTCAAACCAAACAACATCACCAATGCCTTACATGTGAATGATTGTTGTGCCTTAGTAATCTCATATGATCAATGAATATTATGGAAATGTTAAGCATGCAAATCTGTGTTTGCCTGCAGGGCCGAGCTCATGAATGGCTTTTTTCTTCAGAGGAAGGGCAGTGGCAAGTTCTAGAGAGTGCACAAGCAGGTCGGCTTATTCTGGTAGAATGACATTCCCATAGCTGCTCCATTCTCCTTTGGCTGCCATGTGTCATCAGTATTATCTGTACTTTCATTCAAGCCATTGACCTCTGGATTGCATGCAGGTGATGCTTGACACCCATCAGTATCCAGGCAGCTTATCTGCTGTCCAGGTGTGTATATGCCTCCACAACCTTTTCTGAAACACATGGTGTTTTCTCTAGAAGAGGTGATATCAGTAGTAATTGTGGTTTTAGCTTTGATGTCTTGGATGGGACTTGCAAAGGATGCCTTTTAATCTCCGCCATGCTTTTCAATGTTCTGGGGTTATTGTATCAAATGTTGAAACATTTGGCATGTTTTGCAGGATGAGCTGTCTCCACTGGTCAAGCAATTACTCCCATGGGACTGTAGAGATGCACCCAATGTCCCGTGAGTGTCCAGTATAACTTTGGGTTTTGGCATTTACAATATTGAAATGTAACCTTTTTCTAGCTTCTGCCTATGATGGTGGTGCCATTTTGGGCATTATGTTGATGTATGTACCCTATCTGTGAAGGTTACTTTGTTGGATATGGTGCTGGCATTTATTTCCTTTGGTTCTTTGCAGATATATGACTACGAATGATGGTTTATATCGAAGGACAGTGGTGGAAGAGGTAAGCAGGGTTTCGACTCATTGTTAAGTTGAGTCGTACAGGTGCAAGACCTGATGGCAGAAATCAATGGCACATTGAGATTGTTTTAACTTGCTTGCATTTGGACCTCTGACTCTGTAGATGTTGGTATTTGTGTGTGTCCTTAGATTGAGTCCCCGATGACAGGCACAATCCAGGTGGAGGATGTGGTTCTTGATGCAGACAAGTCCAGTGGGAACAAAGTGGGAAACCAGAACTGCTTTCGTCGCCTTGTGTTCCGCAGAAACCCAAACTTAATTCAATCCGATGCATCTCTGGTACTTGTCAAAGGGCCCAGCAAAGACAAGGACAGGCCTAGCACAGTTCGAGAGGCAGGTCGTCGACATGGCAGTGGCAAGAAGAAGGGCAAAGCTAAGGATTCATCAAACAGCATTAAACAAGGTGGGTTGTGAGCTTATGTAATCTCAAATTGATTTCCACTCCACTTTTGTGGTTTTATGTGTCAGTGTCCTGCTTCTTTGAGGACATGTATTCAGGTTCACTCATGTATATGTGTGTGGCACAAATGAAGTCTTTGCACTTCTTTTGTCAGAGCTGTCACATTACCTTTCAAGTGTTGTTGTGGAGATTTCTCTGCAATCTCATAGATATGTCAGGGCTGTCTTGCTTCCAAGTAGTAGAACATGTTTGAGCAATTCCTGACTAACTCCTAGATCATTTCTGTGTATGTTGGTGACAGATTCAGCTGAGGAGTTCAAAGTGGATCACAGTCACTTGGTAAGCAAGTACCATGAGGCAATGATTGTTGGGCTCTCATTGATTGCTGAAAACTTGGAGCAGTGGGTGACTGCGAAAGAGCCGGTTTGTACAAACCTTTTTCTCTACTTGTTTCTGGCATTCTCATGCTTTGAGCATCATTGAGGAATGGGTCAGTCTTTTTGCACAATTTTATAGAATTTGGGCATACTGTTCTGGAATCAAACTCAGTAATTGTCTGGGTTGTGCACAGATGTAGCATCCTGTGGAGACAATTGTAGTTCTTATGCTGCGATTCCCTCTACAGTAAAGCACCTCACAAATCATGTTAGTACCATTGATATGTTGCAATAGACCATACACGTGAATGAGTCACCTCAAATTTGAAGTTTGGAAGATATGATTTTTGAGCTGTGACCAAGGTGCAGATAAGAGCACTGGTGGTAGGCCTTGGAGCGGGGCTACTCCCCATGTTTCTTCACAATCATCTTCCAATTGACCATATCCAGGTACATGATCCTTCAACCTCTGCAGTTCGAGACCTGATGCATGCATGCAATGCCATGTTGCAAATATGATTACATCTCATCAGAGCTTCATTTTCCGCTACCCAGACTATTGTTTCCTTGTCAACCTACTAGAGTTCAAGGTCCTTAATTGCTTTGTTGGTGGGGGTTTGAGGCTCCTTTCTGCAGGTAGTGGAGCTGGATGGTGTGATAGGAGATGTGGCAAAACGCCAATTTGGGTTTGTTGAAAATGATCGCATGCAGGTAAGCTCTCCAGTCTGCCAAAGTGGTGAATCATGCTACATTTACTGATTCATCTGCTCCTTAGTGATCCCATCTAAGTGTTAGGGTGTTGGCTACAAGGGGTCTGTAATGTTGTGGATTAGATGCAGTTCCAATCAAGTGAACCTGTGCATGTATTTTACAATATTGCTATGTGGGCATTAAGTGTCTGCTTTTAGAACATTCTAGAGTGCTCATTCTGCCTTTATGTTCTTGCACTTTCTCTTATACTGCTATTTCTTTTATTGTTAGAGGGCTTGCAAAATACAAAGCATTCTGTCTGTTCTGAGAAATTGGTATTTGCTTTATGTCCTATCTTATCCTAATGCTGTCATGCAGCTGCATGTGGGAGATGGAATTGAAGCAGTCTGTTCTATTGCAAGGCTATCCACTCATATCAGCAAGAATACTGGAGGCATGCTCAGTACAACAACAGGTGTCCTGCCACATGATGATAAACCTCATGAGAGCACAGAGAACACACAAAATTGTTCTACTTTGCAAGAAATGGCAAGTGATCATTCACTTGATAGGGGAGCTTGTCAACTCGAGGATGATATAGCATCAGAGCTTGCTAATGATCTTAGTGGAGTCCATTGCAATGAAAGGACAATCAAAACAGAAGGGAAATTGCACATTCTTTTCATTGATGCAGACTCTCAAGACCCAAGGTCAGTTGAGTTCTGGACACTTGAAACTCACAGGAATTGATGGATCAATTTTGGTATCACAAACAAGTCCAACAGGTCTAGCTGGATTCTGTTCTCACCTGCATTGTCCCTCAGATAAGTGACAACCTGATATAACCAGAATTCTGCTCCTGGCTGAAGTTAGTCACTTATGATTGGGGTGGGTTTTGTGGGCCTTTACCAGTAATGGCTTGAGCTGTCCACCTGCCGAGTTTCTCGAAGAGTCATTTCTGCATGCAGCCAGTGATGCTTTAGTGGAAGGAGGTATCCTGGCAATAAATGTTGTGTCAAGAGCAGCAGCTCCTCATGTAACATCAGTAGAGGTGCTTCGGAAGGTATGTCAGTTTAGCAGTATTTTATTTGTGCTCAATTGTTATACCAGACTCATGAGAAAAATTCTCATACCAGTTGGGGGTGTAGTTTACAGCATAACTCAATCTCTGTGCTCTGTACTTTTGGAATAGAATTGCATTCCTGGTTGGATGAGCCTCATTTTCCCTGGGAATACAAACCTTATTGCTGAATGAGTTTCCCTGTGCTAGCCCTTGCCTGATTGTTGTCTTTTAAGCAGATTGTCCCACTTGTCCTTATGGTGTAGGCATGAGTATGCTTACCCAAGTAGCAATCATCTGTAATCTTAGTTTTCTTCATTTTCACTTCAACAGGTATTTGAGGAGGTATATGATTTGGAGATTGACGAGGATGTGAACCGGGTATTGCTTGCACTGCCACAAAAGAGTCCTGCCGAGCACTCACCTGGTGGATTGCAGGCTGCAGCCTCAACTCTGGGAAAACTAGCTGCTAGATTTAATTCTTGGGGAAATGGTCCCTCACTGAAAGATGCAATAAGAACACTGAAACGCCTAAAGTAGTAGCAAGGGTGCCTTTGTAGTGCTGAACAACACAGTTCCACCATGATGTTGGGCAATGAATTGTTGCTTGATCAGCCAGGTCTGTATTGTTCACTGTTATTTTGACTCTCTGGATGTCATGAGAGGTCCCAATTTGTAGTTGTAGAATTGTACCCCATTGAGCTGTTGTTTGGCACACCCATCTATGTTCTTTTGTTCACCTGTGAAGCAAATCAGATTTTGCAGTTATTTGGCCATTGTATGTCAGGGTCTTTCCACATCAGGAAAACCAAATTGTATCTCCTGGGAGTGTGTGTGTGGTTAAGAGTTGTCAAACATTTGCTGGTTTCTGAGGCAAGTTGACCTGGATGATTATCAGAAGATAGAAAGCCATGCACAAAAGCATGGTAAGTTGACATGAATCAAGGAAGGTTGCGGACCATAGTGACTAGTAGCACAAAAATGGCAAGATACTTTCTGACTTGTTACGAGTAGATTTGATTTCCAGCCATGATCTTTCTTTGTCTGAAATTACTGTTCAAGATTTGCCTGTAAAGGTCGAAATTGCGAGTAGTTAGAAAGTACCAGCTTCAAAAAAACAAATGATTCATTGTTTGCATCAAATGCACCACTCTCCATGGAGCCCTTTGTTCTACATCAAAGCACCATAGCTCAGTGCTCTTAATTGGGTCTGGGAATGCTGCAAATCTAAGAGCCTTCAAATATGCGATGCCTTTGGGGGTGCATCATACCCAAAGCTGCTACCAAGATGTTTGTTGGCTTTTCCCATCAGGGGGACACTACAGAATGATGCAGAGTCCAGTTGGTTCCATATTTCAACTTATTTGAGTTCAATTCCAATAAATTGATTGAAAGTTTAATTGAATTAAATTTTAATTTAACAAATGAATTCAAATTCATTTGAAAAGAAATGGGATACAAATTGGTGTAGAAGGTATTGAAAATCTAATTGTGAATATGCTTTGGGGTAATTAAAATTTGGGATACTAGAGCTTATCATATTTTGTAATATATTAGTTATTACATGTTTAAGTTTTAAATATAATGTATTAACAATGTATGCCATATGTACATATATAAAGACATGTACATAATATTTGTATTGTACATTATTACATTATAAATTGTAATGTTATACATTAGTTATATTTATACAATAAATATAATTACAATACTTATACATAAATATGTAAATTAATCACAAATTACAGGATTTTATCTTTAAATAAAATAATTATTTCAATAATACAAAAATTTGACCTTAGTAAATTATCCTAGTGAATTCCATGTGAACATGAATGCTTCAAGTTCCACCCAAGGCGAAATGGTGCACAAGTATAATGGGGTAGTTGATTTTTAAATGAAATGGTAGTTTAGGGGCACTTTAGACAAGGGTCCAAGGAGAAGGGTCCAATGAAATCATGCATTTCTATTGGTCGAGAGCTTTAAATTGGTCCCAAGGCCTTTAGACAAGGATCCAAAATCAAGACAAATCAAATTGTGGCTTAGCTTACATGGCATCATTTTGGAGGGAAAACCAATTGGTCAAGACCAAAAACAAGAGCTTAAAGGAGAGCTCATGGTTTGGAAAGTGTAAGTTAAGGTCCAAGGTTGTTCATTTTTCATTTTTTGTTCTTTTTCACTGTTTTTTTTTACCATCATTGTTCAAACTTTAATGTAATGGCTTGAGGGCATTGTTGAGAGCACACAAGCTCTTCCATTTTGATCAATTCTAGAATTGACATGGCTGGTTTTGTGGATTCTCACAAGGTGGTTGCTAGAAGGAATGCATTTTTAGCCTTTCCAAGTGCACAAAATGGAGGTGAATCAAGAGGTGGGGTAGAAAGTGGAAGGTTGAAACACCAATTCTCACAAGTGGAAGGGGATCTGGATTTACAAAAGATCCCTAAATTGGTTTCTATTACAAAGAATAGAGCACCAAGGAAGAAGGCAGTTGTGTTGAAAGATGAGGATGAAAAAGCTCAAAAAGCTAGAAAAAAATTGATGGATGGTGAAGTGCTATAAACCTCATTACTTTAAGAGAAATAATGGAGCTTGAATTTGCCAAAAATGCAAAAAAAAGGTAAATTTTGTCTTATCCTTGAAATTTTTTCAACTTTGAAACCCTACTTGTGCATGTCAACATAATTTGATTTCAAGTCTGAAATTTATAGCAAATAAGAAAAAAAATTGCAAAATATTATATTCAAA
>Ga0116227_10016196_pt1 | contig 10796 bp, 8 predicted proteins | sample S1TSphgellanicum_FD_89693 | JGI IMG/M metagenome (GOLD analysis project Ga0116227, IMG submission 89693) | Host-associated microbial communities from peat moss isolated from Minnesota, USA - S1T2_Fb - Sphagnum magellanicum MG | ecosystem: Host-associated > Plants > Peat moss > Unclassified...
CTACTTTGGGGGGGGGGGCGGGGGTGGGTTTGTCTATTGATGCCTTTTTCCTTTCATGTCACCCAATTGCATCAAATTCATAGTTCCATTTGGGGGTCCTCCTCTGTTGGAACCTTTTCTTTTTTTCCAAATTTTCCGTTTCATCCAGTTGGAACAATTTCATGCTTCCATTGGGTGTTCATTTATGACCTTTTTGGGTTCCATTCTCCACCCAATGGCAACAATTTCACGGTTCCATTTGGGATCCATGGATGCCTTTTATTTTCCCATTCTCCCCATTTGGCCCAATTGCAACAAGTTCATGGATCCGTTAGGCGTCCTCCGTTGATGATTTTTTTCTTTTTGTCTTGTTCCATTCTCCATTTCACCAACTTGCAACAATTTCGATGGGCATTTGTGGAAGGAAAAGAAGAACAAAAAGTCGATAACAGATCAGATCAGGTTATTTTATGATGAGATTCGGACACCTCTTGCAATGCGCACAGTACTGACATGCAGTCATGAAGACCAGACTACTGTTTTCGCATTTACAGCTGCTATGACTACTTACCTATACTTACAGTTACCAGTACTGTGCACCTACAGGAAATTATGCAACTGTGGTTGTAGATTGTAGATTAGATCAGTGCCCAGGAGGCTTTTCTTTTTCCAATTTTCTCATGTTGAATCAAAAGTGGCGATCAGCTACAAGAGGATTTAGCCAAATCTGGCTACAAGACAAGACAAGAAGTAGAAAATTTGGGAATCCTATATTGCATTTTGGAGAATTAGTGAAACCTACTAGCTAAATGTGGCCATTTCAAAAGAAGAAAACTAGAAACCTGCCCAACTCCTCCAACTTCCTTGAAATATGACAATTTTTTTTGGAATTTTTTCAAAAAGTTCCCTTGAACAGTGGCTTGGGACCTTTTTTTTTTGTAGCAATATGGCAATTTTTTGCCACAAAAAAATCACTGGCACCCAGCAGCTGTTGAGTCTTTCTCTTTCCTCCTCAGTCCAGCTTTCACCAAGCATCTCTCTCTTCTTAAGCTAATTCTTGTGGGTACTATTTGTATGATGCAAAAGGTGGGAATAGAAACAAAACAGACTAGGTAGCTGCACTTCAAAGTGAAGCATCTGATGTCAACAATGAGTCAACCATGGACAAACATAAAAAGGTGGGCGTTTCTTCTTCACTTTGATCGCAAACCATCATCCGTTCTGCATTTCTTGAGCATTTCAGCAAGCATCAAGTCACCGACGCGTCAACAAGGAATTGTCCCAAGTGTTTGCTGCAGCGCCCACTATGATGAGCATCAATACATGACAACACAAGCTGTTTGGATGTGCTTATGCAGACGACAGTGATGACCAAATCTGCTTCATATATGTTGGGATTCTTCTGCTATCAAAGAGACATATTTTCATTTGGGAAGGCAGCATCATAAAATGCTCAACTATTTCACAATATTATTGTGGTTGTTCGTATATTATCATACAATAGCATCAGTCTTTGTGCAACCTGGTTGGGCTCAATGTTTTTTTCTTTGGTGAATTGTTGCACTGTGGCAACAATGGAAAAAAAAAGAATATTTTCTCATAGATGGTCTTTCTTAATTTGTCAAAATAATTTTTAACCATTTTGAAAATATGTCATCACTTTTTGACCATCTCCAAAATTTGTCAACACTTGGCTGCTCCTCGGCAGCCACAATGAACCAGCACCCACCAGTGCACCATCAAGGATGGATGATATGTGATCAGGAAACAGTTTTCTGTTGGGTTCCAGTTCACTATCTAACCATGGTGGTTGGCTCAGTTGGTTTATTTACTACCTACAAACTAGGTAGGTAGTAAAAACAGCCCCCACCTACTATGCATAAACTATCTACATACCTAGTAGTCCCCTATTTTGTTACCTACCTGTCTATATGTTAGACTTACTTCTTGTAGAATGGGTTACCAAGATGAAACCGGGTAGTAACTCAGTTGAGGATCATCCACAACTGAGTCAAAACAGACATCCAGTGGATGGTGCACTGGTGGATGGCGCACTGGTGGATGGCGCACTGGTTCACTGTGTCCCTCCTCGGCTATTTACAGAAAACTTTGGACAGCTTTCTAAAACTGTTGCCAATAAATGCTAAATTTATCTTCAGATGCCTCATTGGCGACTCGTACTTCAAAAAAATTCAAAAAAAAAAAAAAAAAAACACTGGTTGTTGGACTTTGTCTATTTGGATTGAATAAATTTTAGCATAGTTTATAACTTCAGAATTTTATTTATAGGGTAAAAGCCCCAGGGTAGGAGCATTCTCGAAAGAAGGGGCCTTGGATGAGGAGGTAGTCTAGTTCATTAGCCAGCCCCTTCTTTGGGGAATTCTGCCCCCCACCCTTGGGCTTCACTCATGGCAGAGACCCTTATATGGATGATCAGCACCTCAGCTCCATCACTGTAGGCCTTATTTTTTTTGAATGCTGGCTGCATCAATTTGAATGCTGGCTGCATCAATTTGAAATCTCTAAAAGCCTAAGTTTTTGGGGTTTATCAGGCATTTAGGGGTGAAGTGTGTGGGAATTGAAGACAATATTTGCTTGGATTGCTGAATTTTGGTGCATTGTCTCAAGCATCCAATTTTCAACGTCAGCAGCATCTACCTTCTGCATGAAGATCTAAATTGATTCCTGCAGAGATAGATAGAGAAGTAAACACATACATACATACATACATCCATTTAAGCTGTTACTCTTATAATGTTTTCCTACTAGGGGTTTACAAGTTTGTGCATAATGCACATATGCTCTGCATCGTTGTAGAAATGATCCACTACTAGTAGAAAACTTGAGTTCTCACTGTCAACAGTTTGCAACCTGAACCAGGGTTAAGGTAGGGTTTGAGAACCAACTGGGGAACCAGCTGGGGAACCAGCCACCGGTTCTCGTATATGAGGAATGGTTAACCAAACCCAATCTCGGTTCCTAAGTGGACCTGATAACCAGAAGTAGAGTAGTTGGTTCAAAACACCAATTTCGATTCCATGCTTAAACCCTAAACTTGCTGCCATTGGCCTTTTCTTCTTGTTCTCCTGGTTTGCACTTATTGTCATTGCCCTCCTTTTCACGTTCTTCTTTTGGTTTGCACTTGCTACCATCACTCTTATATTCATATTTTTCTCTTACTGCACTTATTGCTATCACCCTCCTCTTGGTGTTTTCTTCCTAGTTTGCACCTACTACCGTTGATTGCCCTCCTCCTCTTGGTTTCTCCTATTGCCATTGTCCTCCTCTTCGTGTTTTTCTTTTAGTTCACCCTATTGCCTTTACCCTCCTCTTCATGTTTTTATCTTGATTCACTTCTCTAACATCGCCTTCCTCTTCATGTTCTTCTCTTGATTCACCTCTCTACCATCGCCCTCCTCTTCATGTCCTTCTCCTAGTTTACATTTGCCATTGTTGCCTTTCTTCTCCATGTTCTTTGTTAAGGTTTAAAGTTTGATTCCATGGAAAGTGTTCTTGAAAAGTTATTCTATCACATTAAGCTTCCATTGAAGGTTGATTGTTGTAATTTTGCATAATTTTTATTATAGCTATAGGGACAACAATACTAGCAAATTTTATAACCATAGATGTTGCATAAAAATGAACTTTGTTGGCAAAACATTAGGACTTTTGGAAACCCAAGAGCTACACTACCACAACTTGGGCATTCTTTGCAACTATTAACACATCTTCTTTTGACGTAAATTCAAGCTCAAACCAACCTAAACAATTGAAGTATGTTCTTTGTTATTTCCTTGCTTCAATTACAAGATGTAAGAAATGCATCATATCACACAAGACAACAAATTAGATTTTTGTGCTTCAAAAGCATACTAAAGGTGCTCATTAACAAGTGTGGAATGACTGCATTAAACAAAAGAAAAATGGGCCCAAAGGATAGAGGTGACTTATAAAAAAAGGGTTTGGCCCTCACCCTTTCAACCATTTTATTTTTTTTTTGGGTAGTGAGGTGTTTTACTTTAAAGGTGATTTTCACCAAAAGGAATTTGAAAAAGATTTGGTGTTGTTTATAGTTAAGTAGTTAATGTCATGTCTTTTGTTGAAGCCCCATATTTAAGGAAAGTAATTCTAAAACATAATCATCCTCTTTTTTTTGTATCCAAACAAATTGTGGTCAATGAAATCTTGCTTAAGATGGCAAAGAAGACCACGGAAAAGTACACATTTAAAATCCTTGAGTCTTGTAATTCTTGCACCAATTTATGGATGTTCAAAGCAGGAATGGACACAATTATTTTCACTATGCATTTTTTTAATGACAAGTGAAAGCTTTGTCATATAACCATTGGTTTTTCTACATACTCAAACTTCTAGGAATGCCATGGCTTTGCATGTTAACGTTGAAATATTTGCAAAACATGGGCTCCATCTTTGGGTTATTATTCATGTCAAAGATGAAAAAGTAATATCTCAATCATGACTGCTACATTGATTTATGTTGTTTCATGTGAAATGTTAGGGTTGGCAATACCATTTGTAGGGACATGTTGGGGGCATGTTATGTCTAAGTGTTGCCAACATGACACAAATGATTTTAAATGATCCAAATAAAAGTTTGTGTTAGCTGAACTTTTATTTCCATCAAAGAAGCATAAACCAATTTGTAAAAAACTACCACATGAACCAAAAAAAGTGGGGAGGGGTGGCAAGAATGGCACAAGGCAAGTATGGCTATTGGAATGACCCCATGGAAGCTCAAGGTTCTAGCCAAAACTTGATTTACTTCTTGAATTGTTTTGTTCCAAAAAACTTTGGAATTCAAACACATCATTGTATTTTGTTATGAAAATCAACAATCATTGGCACTTCAAGGCCATGTGCCAAGTCCACAAGTTTGGGTTATGGCCCAAATTGTTACAAATATTTTGGGTTTCATGGTGCAACACTGGGTGTTGAACCAAAACCAAGGTTATTGATTCTTTCTAATGCCCTTGTTACTGCATTATCATTTTTATGTCAAATGCAAGTGGATTCTTTGACACTTAATTCTTATGATACTTAGGACTTTGATGGTGAGCTTCAAGTCCTATGATAATGCATGCAAAAGCAAGGTTTACAAGTTTTGGATCTCTTTCATTTATGATTTATTTTCAAACCTGCAAAGTTCACAATACGTTAGCAATGAAGTTAAACCCTCATTATAAAAACTTGGGGTTGGTCATTCAATATGTTGGCAAGGAGATGGTTTTTCATATTGTAGGTGAACATGACAAATAAATAATGTTCCTATTCCATATTTGTGTCTACAAGTTTGTAAACCCAATAAACATTATTGACAAACATGTGGTTAAACGATTGTGCAAACCATTCATTTTGTGGTGGTACCACTATAGTGGGTTTCCAATAGGTTTATTAGTTTAAGGTAATGGTTGGTCCCTAGTGTGATAAAGAAACCATTAAATAGGCATTGGGTGGTTTGGTTCAAGTTTATTTTGGTTTTTTTTAAGTGCCTAAACAATAGGTGTATTCATTAGCAGTTCTATGGGTGGTTTCGTGGAATGGTCATTAGAATAACTAATTAAACATTGTTTGATTGGTCAAACATTATTTTGACTTGTCAAATGCCATGTGGCATTTAAACATTGGTTATCTAGACTAGGTGATATGGCATTTGAACACTAGCCACTTAGGTTATGCCATGTGGCTAGAACCTAAATGACATAAGTTAAACTTGAACTAGGGTTGAAACTAAATACCTAGGTCTAGGAACCTAAAATTTTAAGCCTAGGTCCCTAAGCTTAAATCTAGGCACCTAAAACCTAAAACATAAGTAATTAGGTTTAGGTTTCGGAGCCTAAAGTAGGCTTGGGCAACCTTGGTTGTATCTAAAACTAGGCCTAGATGTAAGTTGTTTGGATTAAGCTTACACTTAGGCCACCTAAGTAGGATAATCCCATTTTATTTTGAAATTTACATTTAAGGTTGAACCATTTCAATTGGCTCATTCTAAGTGGCCTTCCTTTTTGAATATTTTTTATGTCTTGAATGCTAGGAATGCTTCCATTTATATTCCTCATAATTTGGAAAGGATGAAAAACAATATGGGACAAACTATTGGAAAGGAAACACATTATCATATGGGCATACAACATTAGAGCCTTTTAGTTCATACAACATCATCTTTAAATAATTACACATTAATGAATTAAATAAATAGATAAGGAGGAAGTAAATAGGTATGTTAAATTAATATCTAGTTATTCAATTGCAAATAATAATTGTAACCATATTATAAATCTTTAAATTATATAAAACGTCAATATAATTAAAATGAACTATATCATTTATTAATAATTACAAACATATTGTAATTAATTCTTCACAAATTTGACCTAATTCATTTTATATTATAACAATGTATTTTCAATATTTAATATTTAATTACTTAATTACACACTTAATAATTTATTTTAAGTAAATAATTAAGTAACCAACTAATAATTTATTATAGGTATGATTATAGGTATTTAACTTAACCCATGTGTTGTTAAATTTATATGCCTAGGCAAATAATGGGAGATATGTTATAATAAATAGTGCATTTATTAAAAAATCACATAACTTATGTGTCTAAGGTAGGGTTATTAATTAACATATGGTATAAATAGAGTATAGGTAGGGTTTATGGTATTTAGGGTAGGGTAAAAAATTTAGGTATTTACCTTGTATTGATGATTTTAGTTTACAAATGTAAAGTAAGGTATGTATATAAAGTACGATATTTAGGTTAACATAAGGTATGTGTAAGGTGTGTAAGGTAAGGTATTTAAATAATGTAGATTATATATAAGGCTAAGGTATAGGAAAAACATAATTAGGTTGAATAAGGTATATGTAGGGTATAAAAGGTATGATATAAGTAAGGTATGTAAGGTAGGGTATTCTAAATATTCACCTAACCAACATATGTAAACTAGGGTACTTACATTGTGTAGAATTTATATGTAGGGCTAGGTGTGTATAAGGTAGGTATATATCATTACAAAAAGTCACAGTTTTTCAAAAGGTTCAACTTAATTTTAACATTAACCAAAAAGATGTTCACTTTGACTAAAGGTATAGGGCATGAAAGACAAATGGTTTTTTTGATTGGTTTTTTTTATTAAAGTGACCATTTTGACCAAGTGTTAAATCATAAATTTAGTCAAAAAAGACAATTTTTAAAAATGATCCATCAAGATGCATATGGCTTAATCAAATTGGCCATACTAAATGGCCATGCTTAGTTAAATTGGCCATATTAATTTGGTTAATTACTAACTTACTTGTTATGCTTACTAAATTACCTACCTACTTACGTACCTAAATATGTCCTACCTATCTACCTATTTAATTATTTACCATTTACTTACCTATGTCCTACCTATTTATTTATTTATCTACTTAGCTATTATTTACCTACCTACTTATATCTATTTATTTATCTACCAACATACCTACCTATATACTTAGTTAAGTACTTATTAAACTACTTATGAAAAAATTAAAATACCAATGTTATTACACATTGATAAAAAAATTCATGGAAGTTCAAAGAAACATATTAAATACATTTGATATCATATTGTTTTATAAAGTGATGGGGTGATTTGATGGCCAAAACATTGGTGTGGAACCAAAGACACCAAGGTTCAATCCTTTTTACTCAAATATATTATATGGAATATGTATATTTGTATATATATACCTTGCACATGTGTGTGTAAATGTATAATACCTAGGTGGGTAGATAGGTCATGAATGGGTGGGTAGGTAGGTAGGTATTTATTATTTATTTATTATTCACATTTTTATATTTACAAATTGAGCTATTTTTTTAATTAAAAAAATTTTGGTTGCCCAATTTTTTGTCTGATTTGACTAGTTAAAAAGACCATTTTATGGTCAACCAAAAAAACCACTAATCAAATTGGACATGTTCAAATCAACTTTTCTAGTATGACTAAATGGTCAAATTAACCAAATGTCAAAATGAATAATTTTTGGTTTAGTTTTCTAGTGAAATAAATAGTGATTTCTTGTAATTATAAAGGTTATGTACATATAAATTAGGTACATATAGCCTACATATGTATAAACTATGTACATACAAGCTAGGTTATACCTAGGCTATCCAAGTGTAATTAGGTAAGCCTAGCCTACATTAACATAAGTGTAGATCATTATATCACTAAAAGAAAAACTATTTTTTTTTACTTCTTTTATGCAACTACACATGTCATATGCAATGAAAAAATGTTACATGCAAATGTTTTTTAGTTGCATAACCAAGTCGCATAAATTATTTTTTCCATTGGCATATGTATCTAGGTAGATACATAAAAAATCATTTATTAGTTCATAACCTTAGTACATAGGTTGTGATATACTTAACCTATGTACAAATTATAATATATTTAGTCTAGTTATAGGCTACAATAGACATATTTTAGGTACATATCTTATTCTACCTAGTTTAAGTATATATTGATTACCTTCACCTAAGTATTATAACTAGGTCATATTTACCTTAGGCTAACAAAACATGACCTATGTATATTTAGTTTAGACGAAATATATTTACTTAGTATTGTTTTTATATGCATACCCGATGGTTACAAACTTAAATACAAACGTGTGGCATTTAAACATTGGCCACCCAAGGTAGGCCATGTGACATTTAGATTACATGATGGCTACCTACCCAACCTTGTAAGGTGGTTAATCTTGTGCATAGTGCCTAGAATGATCATTAAGAAAAACCACCAATTGGTTTGAAAAGGTGAAATGGAAAATTCTTAACCATGCTTGAAGGCATTTCATGCAAAAAATTCCTAAATTATTGTCGCCTCCCATTGCATGACCACTTTGATGAGTTTCTACTAGGATTTGCCCACTCAACAAAATCATGAATGTTTTATGTCATGTGAAGACCAAAGTTGAATTGGGTGGTTGACTACAATGGTTTGTCCACACATTTTCTAATAGTGAAAGGTAAATGAAAGATCTCCTAGCTTTGCATCCTAAATTATTGAATTCACAAGTTTGTATGGTCTCATGAAAATTGATGAAGAGATGGCCTTATTATTTGTGAAATTATTAAAAACCCATTTCAAAATACAAAAAATCATTAAAAGGAATGCCAAGATTCATTGACATGGTGGAAATCCACTAACAACATTTTTCTTATGTTGGATTTGTAGCCTCACAAATGTTAAGGATTGTTGGCTCTCATATTGATGTAGGAGTCTTTAACATTGGAAGTATTTCCACAAACCTAAAATGTTGTTGGTTGGGTGATGATAAATTTGAAAGCATCTACAAAAATTGACCTAATGATGCTCGTGTTGGAGGTTTTCCATCCATGAATAAAGATGAGCATGTTAATGGTTTGGCAATGATGGAGATGGAAGAAACCATAATGGATAAAAATAGGGATGTAATTGCATCATTTAAGCTTTTGGACTTGGATCATGGCAACAATAGGCTTTAGGTAAATTGTATTTCTTGTTATTTGCATCTTTCAAGGTTTTCTTTTCCTTCAATTCTAATGCCCATGTTTATCAAAGTGGATGTATTCAATTTGTTGTTTTTGGTTGTCATAGGTCTTGCAATGGTTTTGGAATGGCCCGTGCTTTAGGAATTGGATACAATGTACACGAAAAATTTGCCTAGTTTCTTGTTTTTTTGTTTCTTCCTTGTGATGCCACTTTGCATTTGAGTTTCTTGATTTTGGAAAAGTTAAACCATAATGACATTTTGGGGGGTTGCATTAGTGCAGATTTGGTGGCATATTTGGAGTTGCTTGGGGTGGGTTTCATGGCATGCTTAGGAATGTTTGAACGCTGATTTCAAGGTGGCAAGATGACACATTTCAAAGTTTGCATGCAAGTTCATAAGACAAGAAAACATAAACCAATTGGCATAAAAAAAAACAAAATTGTACTGACCCATTCGAAACTAGTAATGTAGTTTAGAATTTAAAAGTAGGTTAGTGTGGCTCTTATTGGCCTTGTAAAAGCTTTGTAAAAATCTGGATGTTAAAAAAAACAAATATTTGCCTTGTTTTAGTGTTTCTGGTGAGGTTTTGGGTTTAGAAACCTAACCAAGATGTTATCTGGAACCTATCCTAGAACCTTGAACTAATGTACTTTGAAAATAAAAACAACCAAAATCACCTGCAGAAGTTAAAAAATAGAACTGGAATTGGGTTCTAATTTTGAGAAAAAGAGGAACTGGAACCAAACCAGAATTGGTTTTTGAAGAAAATTAAGAAGTGCAGAGGTTCCTTCTAGAACCTAGGAACTGCACAACACTGGCCATTTCAATTTACTAGCTCTCTTGGAGGCACATTATCATGGGCATATTTACAGGTTCAAACCGAGTTTCACATAATTTGGCTAATATACTTCATCCAAAATAATGTGTATAGGCCAATGTACTGCCAATGGAGATGCTCTTATACATAGTTGCAAAAAACTCTACATTGAAACACACATGTTACACAGAAAATAAATTATAGGATAGGATTAATCTAGGCCAGAAAAGGCATTTGGTTCCAGTGGACTTAACACCCACTATATGTTATCAGTACCTTAATGATGCAATTCCACAGCTTAGGGTCTGATTGAAACTGTTGCAAAGTCCTTCACTATTTGTGTCATGAATTTGCTAATGACGTTTTCACATATGTTTCCACGGCTGGAGTGAAACAACAGCCACCAATGCACCAGTTCAGGATGAGGCCGTTCAAGCCATTTTGGGGATGAACCAAAAAC
>Ga0116227_10016197_pt1 | contig 10795 bp, 9 predicted proteins | sample S1TSphgellanicum_FD_89693 | JGI IMG/M metagenome (GOLD analysis project Ga0116227, IMG submission 89693) | Host-associated microbial communities from peat moss isolated from Minnesota, USA - S1T2_Fb - Sphagnum magellanicum MG | ecosystem: Host-associated > Plants > Peat moss > Unclassified...
ACGCATGCGGAGCTGACGCTGCGCGACTGGTCCGCCGCGATCGGCATGCCCTTTCTGGGCGCGCTGCGCGAGACCCAGCTCTACGTGCGCAGCCTGGAGCAGGGCCTGACGATCTTCGACCTGCCGGCGCGCCAGGTCGCCGCCGACCTGGCGCAGTGGGAGCCCATCCTGCAGTGGATGATGCCGCTGCTGCATCCCGTGCAGGCCGCCAACGACCCCTCGCCCCAAGCACCCTCCCGCCAGCCCGGCCGGCTCGGCAGCCCGCGCCCGAGCAGCCTGATGCCGGCGCAGGAATCGCTGGTGCATGGCGGGCGCCTGAGCGTGTTCGCGCCGGTGCGGCCCGCCGCCGGCCCCGCGCCCCAGCCGGCGCTGGCGCGTGCCGCATCCGCCGGCCCGGGCGAAGGCCTGCAGATCCCGCAGTTTCTCAGGCGCTGAGGTTTCAGCTGCGCGCGCGGCGCAGCTCGGCCACGCGGTCGGCGATGACGTCGATGTCCAGCGCCTCCTCGGCGTGCATCAGGTAGGTCTCCAGGTCGGGCACCGCCAGCGCCGCGCTGCCCTGCTCCGCATGGGCCAGGCCGCGGTCGCGGTATTCGGCCCAGGCCTCGGGCAGCAGCACGATCAGGCGGTCCTGCACCGCCACCAGGCGCTGCCAGTCCTCCTGGGTCTTGTGGATTTCCTTGAGGTTGCGCAGCATGCGCGCGATGATGTCGCGCGGCGGCGCGGCCTGCAGGTACAGGCCCAGCGGCACCTCGAACTCGTCCACCAGCCCGCTGCGCCGCTTGTAGGGCTCCAGCCGCTCGGACAGTTCCTCGCGGCTGAGCGACAGGCCGCTGAACGGGTCGATCACCACCTGGCCCTTGGGCAGGTTGACCTTGACCATGAAGTGCCCTGGAAACCCCACGCCACGCGCGTGCAGGCCCAGACCCTGGGCCAGTTCCATCCACAGCACGGCCAGCGAGATCGGGATGCCACGCCGGGTGCGCAGCACCGCATTGAGGTAGCTGTTGTCCGGGTCGTAGTAATCGTTGATGTTGCCGCCGAAGCTCAGGTCGCGGAAGAAGAACTGGTTGAGCATCCGCAGGCGCTGCAGCGGCGCGGCGTCGGCCGGCAGGCGGCGCTTCAGGCGGGCCAGCAGTTGGTCCACGTCGCCCAGCACCTGCTGCACGTCCAGCTCCGGGTACTCGTCCTGCGCCAGGCTGACGGCGGCCTCCAGCAGGGGAAAATGTTCATCGCTTTGCACCAGCGAAGCGAAATACTCAAGCGGGCTGGGAGCCTGGAAACTGAACTGCATGGGCCTTTTTAATGGACACCGGCCCGGTCGTCAAGTCGGCGCCGCGCCGCGTCTCTTCTCAATGGCGCAGGAACTGCCGCAGCTTGACGCCGGAGGCCCAGAGCGCTACGAAATAAATAGCAGCTGACGCACACAGCACGGCCGCCAGCAGGCCGATGCGCATCAGGCTGTGGTCGCGCATCTGGAGCCAGGGCACGGCGCCGGCCGCCCACATCAGGAACACCGCCAGCAGCGCGCTGGCCGCGGCCACCTGCAGCAGGAAGCGCCACCAGCCGGGCTGTGGCCGGAAGCTGCCGCGCCGCACCAGGCCCGCCAGCAGCCACAGCGCGTTGACCAGCGCGCCGATGCTGATCGACAGCGTCAGCGCCGCGTGCTGCAGCAGCGGCACCAGGAAATAGTTCAACACCTGGGTCAGCACCAGCACCCCGACCGCGATGCGCATCGGCGTGCGCATGTCGTGCCGGGCGTAGAAGCCCGGCGCCAGCACCTTGACCGCGACGATGCCGATCAGCCCCACGCCATAGCTCACCAGCGCCGCCGTGGTGCGCTGCACGTCCAGATCCTTGAAGGCGCCATAGTGGTAGAGCACCGTGACCAGCGGCAGCGAGAACACCAGCAGCGCCACCGCGCAGGGCACCGACAGCAGCACCACCAGGCGCAGGCCCCAGTCCAGCATGTCCGAGTAGCGCGCGTCGTCCTGCGCGGCGCGCGCCGCCGCGAGCTGCGGCATCAGCACCACGCCCAGGGCCACGCCCAGCATGGCGGTGGGGAACTCCATCAGGCGGTCGGCATAGGTGATCCAGCTCACGCTGCCGGACGCCAGGTGCGAGGCGATCTGGGTGTTGATCAACAGCGAGATCTGCGCCACGCTCACGCCCAGCAGCGCCGGCAGCATCAGCCGGGTGATCTTGCGCGTGGTCGGGTCGGCCCAGGCCGCGCGCAGGGCCGACAGGCTGGCGCCCAGGCGCGGCAGCAGGCCCAGGCGCCACAGGGCCGGCAGCTGCAGGCCCAGCTGGAGCGCGCCGCCGACCATCACGCCCACGCACTGGGCGTAGATCGGCTCGATGCCGTGGCTGGCGAACCAGGGCGCGCCCACGACGATCGACAGGATCAGCGCGATGTTGAGCAGCACCGGCGACGCCGCCGGCACCGCGAACCTGCGCCAGGTGTTCAGGATGCCCCCTGCCAGCGCGACCAGCGACATGAAGCCGATGTAGGGAAACATCCAGCGCGTCATGCTGACCGCGGCCTCGTAGCCGTGCGGCGTCTGCTTCAGGCCGCTGGCCATGGCCCAGACCATCAGCGGCGCCGCCGCCACGCCCGCCACGCACAGCAGTACCAGCACCCAGGTCAGCAGCGTCGCGACATGGTCGATCAACGCGCGGGCGCCGTCGTCGCCGCGCTCCGTGCGGCAGGCCGCCAGCACCGGCACGAAGGCCTGGCTGAACGCGCCCTCGCCGAACACCCGCCGGAACAGGTTGGGAATGCGGAACGCCACGTTGAAGGCGTCCGTCATGGCGCTGACGCCGAACACCGAGGCCATCAGCAGCTCGCGCACCAGCCCGGTGATGCGCGAGGCCAGGGTCAGCAGGGAGACGGTGGAGGCGGCTTTGAACAGGGACACGCAGCGAGTGTAGTGGCAGCCATTCCTCCCGGAACAGCAAGGGTACAAACTCGCCGGCACGTGCAGCCAGACAGCACGGCGGACCCGGCCTCGCCGGTCCGCCGTGCTCCGCCAGGGATGCCATGGAACCGGCTCGGCCGGGCCACAGGCATCGCCCCCCGGTAGGGGGTGGGCGTAGCGCAAGGCGCGGCGCCTGGGGGCGAGCGATCAACCCAGGGCAAGCTATAATCCCTGGTTTTGCTGGCAACATCCACAGACACCAAGGAACCTATCTCATGGCCTCAGCCAAACCCAAGAAAAAGAACCCGCGCCTCGCGTCGGGCCGCAAACGCTCACGCCAGGACGTCAAGCTCAACGCAGCCAACACGTCCCTGCGCTCCAAATACCGCACCGTGGTGAAGAATGTCGAGAAGGCCGTCGCGGCCGGCGACAAGGCCAAGGCCACCGAACTGTTCGCCAAGGCCCAGAGCGTGGTGGACATCGTGGCCGACAAGGGCATCTTCCACAAGAACAAGGCCGCTCGCGACAAGAGCCGCCTGGCCGCCAAGGTGAAAGCCCTGGCCACCGCAGCCGCCTGACTTTTCAGGCAAACAGCCCGGACAGGTTCACGCCAGAACCCGTCCGCCGTTTGTAACGGGTGCGCTGCCAGCAAAAAACGAGAAGCCGCCTCCGGGCGGTTTTTTCGTTTCCGCACGCGCCTGCATTGAATTGCGTACAATCGAACCCACATGATCCAGATGATTTGCCGCCCCGCCGTCTTCAGCGTCCTGCTCCAGGGTGAGCGGGTGTCGACGGCCGTGCGCCACTGAGTCCTCCGGGAAGCCTTTGCCGAACCCCGGTGGGCGCAACCCACCGGGTTTTTTGTTTTTTGATGTTCGCGCAGGAGTTGAACATGCGTACCTACGACAAGCTGATTGCCACGATTCGAGCCGGCCAAGGGAGCCGGGGCTTGCGCTCGTCCTTTGGCACGTCTTCGGCGACCGGCCCGCGCCCGACGCAGGCCGCACGCGCCACCTCGCAAGACACGGCCTAGCTTTTTTCAGCGTTACGCATCCTCAAGACCCTGGCCGGCTTGTCCGCGCCAGGGTTTTGTCTTTTCAGGTGAACACATCATGGAAACAAGAAAACTCAGAAACATCGGCATCATCGCGCACGTGGACGCGGGCAAGACCACGACCACCGAGCGCATCCTGTTCTACACCGGCGAGAACCACCGGCTCGGCGAAGTCCACGACGGCACCGCCACCATGGACTTCGACCCGCAGGAGCAGGCCCGCGGCATCACCATCAACAGCGCGGCAACCACCGTGTTCTGGAACGGCACGCAGATCAACCTGATCGACACGCCCGGCCACATCGACTTCAACATCGAGGTCAACCGCTCGCTGCGCGTGCTGGACGGCGCCGTCGTGGTGTTCGACGGCGTGGCCGGCGTGGAGCCGCAGACCGAGACCAACTGGCGCATGGCCGACCAGTACGGCGTGCCGCGCCTGTGCTTCGTCAACAAGCTCGACCGCGTCGGCGCGGACTTCCCCCGCGTGGTCGGCATGATCGAGCAGCGCCTGGGCGTGGTGCCGCTGGTGCTGCAGTTGCCGATCGGCAGCGAGGGCGGCTTCCGCGGGCTGGTCGATCTGGTCGGGCAGCAGGCGCTGGTCTGGCCGGACGACCAGGCCGGCCCGCCCGCCGTGCAGGCGATTCCGTCCGAGCTGCTGGCCGAGGCCCAGGCGGCGCGCCAGCGCCTGGTGGAGGCCGTGGTCGAGCAGGACGACGCGCTGCTGGGCCAGTACCTGGACGGACAGCCGCTGTCCGCGGACGAACTGCGCCGCTGCATCCGCAAGGGCACGCTGGCGGGCGCCTTCGTGCCCGTGCTGCTGGGCTCGGCCTTCAAGAACAAGGGTGTGGAACCGCTGCTGGACGCGGTGGTGGCCTACCTGCCCGCGCCCGAGGAAGTGGTGCGCCAGGAAGTGGCCGCCGATCCGGACGGCCCGCTGGCCGCGCTCGCCTTCAAGGTGGTGCACGACGACCACGGCATGCTGACCTTCGTGCGCGTGTACCGCGGCCGCCTGGCCGTGGGCGACAGCGTGCTCAACGCCTCGAGCGGCAAGCGCGAACGCATCTCGCGCATCTACGAGATGCATGCCAACCGCAAGCAGGAGCGCACCAGCGCGGTCGCCGGCGACATCGTCGGCATCGCCGGCCTGAAGGCGACCGTCACCGGCCAGACCCTGAGCGACCCGGCCCACCCGCTGGTGCTGGAGCAGATCGTGGCGCCCGAGCCGGTGATCGACATGGCGGTGGAGCCGCGTACCCAGGCCGACCAGCAGAACCTGCTCAAGGGCCTGCACGCGCTGGTCGAGGAAGACCCGAGCCTGCACCTCAAGCAGGACGGCGAGTCCGGCCAGACCATCCTGTCGGGCATGGGCGAGCTGCAGCTGGAGGTCACGCTGGAGAAGCTGCGAACGCGCTACAAGGTGGACGTGAACGTGGGCAAGCCGCAGGTGGCCTACCGCGAAACCATCACCCGCGCGGCGCAGGTTCGCTACGTGCACAAGAAGCAAAGCGGCGGCCCCGGCCAGTTCGCCGAGGTGGCGCTGCGCTTCGAGCCGCTGGAGCGCGGCGCGGGCGTGCTGTTCGAGAACCGCGTCACGGGCGGCGCGGTGCCGCGCGAGTTCATCCCCTCGGTGGAGGCCGGCATCCGCCGCGCGGCCCAGGCCGGCGTGCTGGCGGGTTTTCCCTGCGTGGACTTCAAGGCCACGCTGGAGGACGGCGGTTTCCACGAGCGCGACTCCTCGACCATGGCCTTCGAGTACGCGGCCGCGGCCGCCTTCCGCGAGGCCATGGGCCAGGCGGCGCCGGTGCTGATCGAGCCGGTCATGGCGGTGGAGGTGATCACCCCCACCGACCACGTGGGCGACTGCATCGGCGACATCAACCGGCGGCGCGGGCTGGTCCGGCACCAGGAGCTGCGCGGCAGCGGCTCGGTGATCCAGGCGCAGGTGCCGCTGCAGGAGATGTTCGGCTACATCGGCCACCTGCGCGCCATGACCTCGGGGCGCGCCAGCTTCACGATGCAGTTCGACCACTACGCGGCGGTGCCGACCCGCCTCGCCGAGGGACTGACCGGGCGCGCGGCCTAGCGTGCGAGGGCGGGGGCACGGGTCCCCGCCTTTTTTTCAGCGCTTGGGCGGCGGTTCGGGCACGAGGCAGGCTTCCGCCACCTGCAGGTCGTTGTCCTTGGCGAAATTGATGCAGAAGTCCCAGGCCATGGGCTCGAAGTCGCGCAGTTCGCGGTTCACCACCACGCACTTGACGCCGTTGAGGGTGGTCGGGATGCACCAGGGCGAATAGCCCAGGTGGCTGCCCGGCTGCGGGCCGCCGGGACGGAAGGAGCTCATCACGCCCGCCAGCCGCTCGGCCCAGTCGCTGGGGCGGAAGGTCTTGCCATCGTGGGTGATGCCCTGGATGAAGACTTCTTTGGCAGTGGATGAAACCATCGGATGGCGGTGCTTTCGGGGTGGCTGCGCATCAGGATCGCTGATTGCTGCAATGCACAAGTATTCTATCTTATATAAGACCTGGAACCGGGCAATTCCCTGCATCGCAGTGATGCGGAATTGTCAAAAAACCAAGCAATCTCTGCGCCTAAAATCGTACTTCAACGGCTCAACCCCTTGTTGGGCCGCTTCATTTTGGAGGACTGCATGACCGCTTTCATCGAGGCTTCTTCGCCGCACACCATGAACACCTACGGCCGCCTGCCGATTGCGCTGTCGCACGGCCAGGGCGTCCGAGTGTGGGACGTGAACGGCAAGCAGTACCTGGACGCTTTGGGCGGCATCGCGGTCAACACCCTGGGACACAACCACCCCCAGCTGGTCCCGGCCCTGCAGGACCAGGTGGCCAAGATCATCCACAGCTGCAATTACTACCACGTGCCCAACCAGGAAAAGCTGGCGGCCAAGCTGGTGGAGCTGTCGGGCCTGACCAACGTGTTCTTCTGCTGCACCGGGCTGGAGGCCAACGAGGCCGCGCTCAAGCTGGCGCGCAAGTACGGCCATGACAAGGGCATCGAGCGGCCGGAGATCGTGGTCTACGAGCACGCCTTCCACGGCCGCAGCATCGCCACCCTCTCGGCCACCGGCAACGAGAAGGTGCAAAAGGGCTTCGGCCCGCTGGTCGAGGGTTTCATCCGGGTGCCGCTCAACGACATCGAGGCGCTCAAGAAGGCCACCCAGGGCAACCCCAACGTGGTGGCCGTGTTCTTCGAGACCATCCAGGGCGAAGGCGGCATCAATCCGATGCGCGTCGACTACCTGAAGCAGGTGCGCGCGCTGTGCGACGCCAACGACTGGCTGCTGATGATCGACGAGGTGCAGTGCGGCATGGGCCGCACCGGCAAGTGGTTCGCCCACCAGTGGGCCGGCATCCTGCCCGACGTGATGCCGCTGGCCAAGGGCCTGGGCTCGGGCGTGCCGATCGGCGCGGTGGTGGCCGGCCCCAAGGCCGCCCAGATCTTCCAGCCCGGCAACCACGGCACCACCTTCGGCGGCAACCCGCTGGCCATGCGCGCGGGCGTGGAGACCATCCGCATCATGGAGGAAGACGGCCTGCTGGCCAATGCCGCCACCGTGGGCGCCCACCTCAAGGCCGCGCTGGAGCGCGGGCTGGCGGGCCAAGCCGGCGTCAAGGAAATCCGCGGCCAGGGCCTGATGATCGGCGTGGAACTCGCCCGCCCCTGCGGCGTGCTCACCCAGCGCGCCGCCGATGCCGGCCTGCTGATCAGCGTCACGGCCGACAGCGTGATCCGCCTCGTGCCGCCGCTGATCCTGACGCAGGCCGAGGCCGACGAGGTGGTGGCCATCCTGGTGCCGCTGATCCAGCAATTCCTGAGCGAGCCGGCATGAGCGCCGCCCGGCCGCCCGAAGGCACTCGCACCGCAGCGCCAAGCGCGGAGGTTATCCAATGACCATGAAACACTACCTGCAATTCAGCGACTTCACGGCCGACGAATACGCCTACCTGTTCGAGCGCGCCGCCCTCATCAAGAAGAAGTTCAAGGCCTACGAGAAGCACCACCCGCTGGCCGACCGCACGCTGGCGATGATCTTCGAGAAGGCCAGCACGCGCACCCGCGTGAGCTTCGAGGCCGGCATGTACCAGCTGGGCGGCTCGGTGGTGCACCTGACCACCGGCGACAGCCAGCTCGGCCGCGCCGAGCCGATCGAGGACAGCGCGCGGGTCATCAGCCGCATGGTGGACCTGGTGATGATCCGCACCTTCGGACAGGACAAGATCGAGCGCTTCGCCGGGCACTCGCGCGTGCCGGTCATCAACGGCCTCACCAACGAGTTCCATCCCTGCCAGATCCTGGCCGACATCTTCACCTTCATCGAGCACCGCGGCTCGATCCAGGGCCGCACGGTGGCGTGGGTCGGCGACGGCAACAACATGGCCAACACCTGGCTGCAGGCCGCCGAGCTGCTGGGCTTCACGGTGCACGTGAGCACGCCCAGCGGCTACGAGGTCGACCAGTCGATCGCCGGCATCCGCTCCAGCGAAAGCTACAAGGTGTTCCAGGACCCGATGGACGCCTGCCGCGGCGCGGACCTCGTGACCACCGACGTCTGGACCAGCATGGGCTACGAGGCCGAGAACGAGGCCCGCAAGACGGCTTTCGCCGACTGGTGCGTCGACGCCGACATGATGCGCGTGGCCGGGCCCGACGCCCTGTTCATGCACTGCCTGCCCGCCCACCGCGGCGAGGAGGTCGAGGCCGACGTGATCGACGGCCCGCAGTCGGTGGTGTGGGACGAGGCCGAGAACCGCATGCATGTGCAGAAGGCCTTGATGGAATACCTGCTGCTCGGACGCATCGGCTGAGATTCCATTCATGCTGTTCGCCGGTCCCCATGCGGTCGAACTGCTCGAGCACTGGACGGCCCTGGGCACCGAGCTCGCCCTGCCCGCCGGCCATCTCCATGCCTGGGCAACCGAAGGCCGGCGCCTGATCCGCAGCTGGTCGCGCTGGCCGCGCCGCTACCACGACACCAACCATCTGCATGCCTGCCTGCGCCATTTCGAGCAGGTGCGCGGGCAGTTGCGCCATCCGCAGGCAGTGGCGCTGGCCCTGTGGTTCCACGACGCGGTGTACTGGCCCTGGCGCGCCGGCAACGAGGAGCGCAGCGCGCAATGGGCGGTTCGCTGCATGCAGAGCGCAGGCCTGGATGCGGCCTGGCGTGACGAGGTGCGGGAGCATATCCTCGCCACCCGGCACCAGGCCCTGGCGGCCAGCCCGGCGCAGGGCGATACGGCCTGGGTGCTGGACATCGACCTGGCCATCCTGGGCCAGCCCGAGGCCGTCTACCAGCAGTTCGAACGCCATGTGCGCAGCGAATACCGCTGGGTCCGCTGGCCGCGCTACGTGCTGGGCCGCACGGCGGTGCTGGCCGCCTTCCTTCAGCGCGAACCGCTGTACCTCACGCCCTGGTTCCGCGAGAGGTTCGAGAAGCGCGCCAAGGACAACCTGCGGCACGCGCTCGATGCATTGGCGCAGGGCCGCGTGCTGTAGCTTCCCCTTCAGAACTGCGTGCCCACCGTCAGGTACACGCGCGGCGTCAGGGTCATGACGGAGCTGTTCTGCGCGAAGCCGCTGGCACCGTCCGGGTAGCTGCGCTCGCGGTCGTAGCGGGCATTGCCGATGTTGTAGACGCCAATGCGCCAATAGCCGAGCTTGGGCACCACGCCGCCCAGGTACAGGTCCAGCATGGCGCGCGCGTTGTCGCGCCCGGTGATGCCGGGCGAGGTGTTGAGCTGGGCCGGACCGGTCAGCGACAGCGCGGCGCCGCCGAACAGGCCTCCCATGCGCCGCATGGGCTTGGCCACGTTCACGCTCGCGGTGTAGCGGGCCTGGCCGGGAATGCGGCTGCCCTGGTTCGGGCCGCTGGTCATGCGCGACTGCAGCAGGCTGGCGTTGGTGGACAGCGTCCAGTCGCTGCCGAAACCCAGCCAGGCCAGGCCGGTCTTGGCGTCCGCCTCCAGGCCCCATACCGTGGCGTCGCCGACATTGCTGCGCTGCTCGACCCAGCGGTTGCCCGCCAGCGTCGTCAGGGCAGCGATGGTGTCCTTCACGCTGCGCACGAACAGGTTCACGCCCACCTGCCCCTGGGGCGCCAGGCGGCGCTCGAAGCCCGCGTCCAGCGTCCAGGCCACCTCGGAGCGCAGGTTCGGGTTGCCGATCGAGTCGGGGTTGCTGATGCTGTTGCTGCCCTGGCTCGGCGTGCTCCGGTCGATCAGGCTCCAGATGCTCGGGTTGCGCGTCACGCGTGCCAGGTTGGCGCGGAACTGCAGGTCGTCATTGATCGGCGTGCGCGTGTGCAGCGAGGGTTGCAGAAAGCTCATGCGCCGGCCGTCCGTCAGGCCGGCATCGGCGCCCTGGATCAGCAGCGTTTCCGCGCGCAGGCCCGCGGTCAGCGTGGTGCTGGCCGGCAGCTCCCATTCGTTCTGGCCCCAGACCACGTGGCGCTTCATGTCGACATTCAGGTTCACCGGCGCCGCGCCGCTGCTGAGCGTGTTCACGCCCAGGCTGCGGTACTCGGCCTGCGCGCCCAGGCTCCACATGAGGGCGCTGCGGGTTCCGGTGAGCTTGCTGCTGAGTGACCAGAGGTCCTCCTGGCGGTTGTCCAGGAAGGTGTAGGGGTTGACCGCCGCGGCCGCGCCATAGCTCTGGGTGAAGTCGCCCGCGCGGTTGATCTCGTCCCTGGACTGGCTGCCCGACAGCGTGGTCTCCAGCTTGCTGTCCGCGGAGCGGTGCGTCCAGTCCGCGCCGGCCTGCAGGTAGCGCCGCTCGTACCCGTAGGACTCGGCCGTCAGCGCACTGTAGG
>Ga0116227_10016199_pt1 | contig 10795 bp, 5 predicted proteins | sample S1TSphgellanicum_FD_89693 | JGI IMG/M metagenome (GOLD analysis project Ga0116227, IMG submission 89693) | Host-associated microbial communities from peat moss isolated from Minnesota, USA - S1T2_Fb - Sphagnum magellanicum MG | ecosystem: Host-associated > Plants > Peat moss > Unclassified...
CAACTACAAACTACATTTCCAAAACCTCTCTATATATCACATTGCTAGGTTCTTTTTGGGGGAATTTATTTTCATTGTTTCAACCTGAAATTTATTTTTTCTACACATTCTAACATTTTTTGTGAAAAGGAATGGACCTAATTGTCAAATTTAGAAAAAATAATTTAAATTCACCAAATACATATAAAGCATAAATATTCTTAAATGTTTAATTCACTATCATTAATATGATCTATAGCCTAATTTGGCTAAATCCTCTTTGTGGGGTAACTCATCACAAAAATTGAAAGAAAGCAAACCTTGTATAATAAGGGGTTCGAACTCATCCAAACTTTCCGAAAGGCAGGATCTGTGCATTACAAAATTGACCAAAAAATAAAATAAAATGCATTACATGTGGTCGTGTAAATATTATTCATCATACATGGTGATTATTTATGCACCGTCCAGCAAGCAAGCAAGCAGCACATGGAGGATGATGATGTATCTAAATAGGGACATGGATGGAGGGCCATTCCTGGTTTATTTCCTTCCCAATCTTGGTGGGGGACGTCCTTTAATATATGTTTTATTTTCTTCCCATTCTTGGTGGGCAGAAAGTTGCAATGTCAGACTCAGCAGAGGATGGTGTGCAGCTCCTGGTTTATTTCCTTCCCGTTCTTGGTGGGCGACGTCCATTAATATATGTTTTATTTCCTTCCCATTCTTGGTGGGCAGAAAGTTGCAGTGTCAAACTCAGTAGAGGGATGGTGTGTAGTCGGCAACCTCGGAGCTTCCAGGGTGTCGATCTGCATGGACGACCGAACGAATGACGGGACGCACGGATTCAACGCACGGATTCAGGGGGAGGCTTCATTTCTCATAACGACGTCCTTTAATATATGTAATTACAGTAGATTGGTGACCAAAACCCCAACTGTAGGTGGAACCCAACTTGGGCTTAGTTGAGGTTCATCCACAAGAGTCTAAGGTTTCCTAACTTGGACTTCCTTCAGATACAAATCCCATACATTTCCTTCCTACTTTACTTCGATACATACCTGGTGTGAGGGGGAAGTAGGAGGGCTTACAGGATAGGTTACCAAGGTGGAGCCTTGGTAACTCAGTTGTGGTTCATCCACAGCTGGCTTACAACGAGGTTCCGAGGGATTGGTTGGTGCTGGGTCACATATTCCCTAGTTTGAAAAGCGGGAGGGTCGTTTCAAGCCATTCCACAATTATGTCAGCAGAGTGTAATATCTAGATGTAGTTTAGACCTTGGGGATTCATTTTTTTAGAATAGAAAATAGTAGGAGGAGTCAAAAAAAATTGTGTTTGACCTTAGCCATACAAAGATCAAATCAAAACATTATCCATGGGTCCCAATGTATTCATCTGTAAAAGGATGCACATAAACCAACCTTGCCATTGAGGGGGCCCAAGGAAATATTGGCTCTCATGTTCTCCTAGTTTTCTGGGTGAAATTGTGTCCTAAGCATATATGGCTAGAGACTAGCACTTTTAAGGCCATAAAATCTGGTGATTTTACTAGGTTACTAATTGGATAGTTTCATATGGAAAGATGTTTTGAATGGTTGCATTTAAATGTACCTACTACCCACCTTTTCAACAAAAAAGATGTGTGGGCTATGTCTTATGCTGGCGTGAAATAAGACATCAGCCTTGACCTTGGGTTCTCCCATTTTGAAGATCTTGTTTCCGAGACAATCCACAATACAAAAGTAGTGGGTAATGTAAATCCTTCTGATACATTGGATATATATTGTAGCTTGAAATGTATATTGTCTACCACTACAAATCCACCTACCTTGGAATGCTCGTAGGAAGAAATACCTATGAACTTGTTGCTATCTATTTTGTTAGCATGTTGAATCAAAAATGTTATTTTGAAGAATATTGAGTTTTAAAGAAACCCAAAGGATATGGGAACAAAAGAATATGAATCCAAGGGAACATTCAACATAATGGTTAACTAACAGAGGAAATGTTAAATTTGGACTCAGAGACCCCAGGATTTAGTCTAGGAATGGAATATCTATAATGTTTAGAAGCAACTCAAAAAGTTTTTGGGGGTGTCTACGATGGTACTAAAATTTTACTATTTTGTTCTTGATACCCAGTGGGTATCACAAAAGAAAAATGAAAAAAAGAGGCAAGGTGTTTTGAAAAGTGAAACGGCCACAGTTTGCGGACAGATTCCACTTGATAATGTGCCCTCCAGATACACTAAAAAATTCTGCTCGTGCTTTACAAATTTAAGAAATGAATTATTTATTTACTCATGGGCCTCGGGAATTGTACTTTGGACTCAACTACACAACACCATAAAATGTGCAAAGCTCACGACAAACTCTAAAAGACATATATGTATTTGTATATAGATTTATGAAGAACCATTTGGTATAAGAAACCAACAAAGTTCAAACAATAACAACAACAAAAGGGGTCAGATTATACAATCTGGATTTCTTTGTGTTTCAAGTTTCCAGATCCTTTGCCATGAGATGAGGAAGGGGATCTATGGTGGGGCCTTTGTTGGGAAAATGGAAGAAGCTGTGAGGTTGGGTGGTATTTCACACCCACTTTTGAAAAAGTGTTTGCGGACTTCTGCCCCAACTACAATCCCTCATTAGATTGATGAGATCTTCCTGGATTCGTGCTAGAATTTGATTTTGTATGATGTAAATGGCCACCCCACAAACTTAGTGAATGGTTGAACAAACAAGAGAGCAATGGGTGACCCAGTGACAAGCAGATTTCATGCAACTGAAGACAATTTAAATATAGTAATGGGTGGTCAGTACCCTTTTCACTATTGGGTGCTCACCAATATTCATATGGGCTGGAGGTGGGATTCCCAGAGAATTGCTTCTAGTTAGGCTTGCGTCTATACAAAAATTCTTCAAGTAGGCCACAATGAATTGTGCAACCTCTTCACGAGATTTTTGGAAAGCTTAAGTAGCATAAAAATAAACTAACACTTTACTTGAGAAATATTTGGCTGCCATGAAATAATATACATAAAAATTGGTATTGGGTGGTTATGTGATGTATTTGAGATAACCTATGATTAAGGATATATGGAAGAAATGGATTTGATTTCTTCTCCAGTTCTAGTATATTGAAACTAACGAAATCAAACATATCTATGGTTATGTATAAATACAGTGATGGGTTTCTAAAGCTATTGCACATGATTCTATTCTTAAGGATGCAATAACTTGTGGCTATGTTATAAAATGATTATAATATTAGAAATGTTTCATAACTGGGTGGTACGTCAAGAATGGATATGAACAATCAGAGTATGTTCAAGTGAAATCCTATATATATGTGTATGTGTGCATATTATGTATATCCTCTATATTGACCTTAAAAATTAAAAATTGTATTGAAGATAATAAACATGAAATTGATGATATGGTATATCAAGTTCAATTCTTTAAAATTGTTCTTTCCCTACATTCCCACACAACAGGCCATAGCTCACGACACAATTGTGAGGTAAACTTTGTGGGTTCATCCATTAAAATGTGCAATATCTGATGTTTATTATGGCAATGTAATATACTATCAGATATATACTGCAATATTATATTATAATTATAGTTTGGCATTAGTTTGAAATTTGTGTAATATATGCCATAACAGACACCATAAATTGTACATTGTAATGGATGAACCCACAAAATTTATCTCTCACTTATGTCATGAGCCCTGCCCTAATGTGTGAAAAAAACCCCTGCTATCATCTTGCAAATTTAACACCTCATGTTTAAAGTCAACCTCTTATGTCTCAATTGAGCACTTTTTGAGTCTACAAACCCCTCTGTGCTGTAAGGCTGAAAATTCAACCATGGCAAGGATCAAATCTTGGACATATAGGTAAACGATATAACCGAGTCCAAATTACTGGTAAAAAGATTTTGAGACGTGTTCCAACTATGGTTCTGTTACCTTAACTTTGAGATAGTTATGTTAAATAGTCATTTGTCATAACTTTTCCAACTACCAATTATTAATTGGTATATATATATCAATTTTGATTAATATATTTTGCTGGTTGTAGTTGTAACCAATGTTGGCAGGTACTTTATTTTAGGTAAGTTTATGATAGGTTTCAATGTATTTGGATTGAGCCTTCAACATTTTTGTGGGAATTTTAATTGGAATTAGACTAAGCAACCGGCTTTTAAAAAAAATTGAATTAGAACTTGAGCTGAGGATGATATTTTTAAACAAGTCCAAGTTCTCTAGGTAAATAGTAGAACCTCCTTTTTAAAAGAAAAACTTGACTTTACTTTTTATGCAAACAGTTAGTTTTACTTTATTGTACATAATTAATATCATGTCATCTTTACTTTAGACTATGTGTATTGGCGATATATGTTAAATCGATCAAAGAAAGTAAATGCATTCAGTACAAAAATATTGCTGCAATTTGTTCCCCCAGTTGACCTTTTACCTCATTCATATTTTCTTTAAAAAAATTGAATGATACACGGGCACATTTTGAACTCATAATTTTCCACATTACAAATGTTTCAAAATGTGCATAACATGCTTAGTGACATGCTGCATACCCTTAATACCCATAACACATCCAAAACATGCATAACATGGACCCAAAATGTGTTTAGGTATCACAAGGTAAAAACAAATGGGGCAAAGGGCAGACTGTGGGAAAAGATTGCAGCAGTACTTTTTGTCCTGACACTTTCTTTGGCTGATTTAACATCTTCTGTGGATTGGCTGAGGAAACTAATATTACATGAAAAAATATTAACTATTTGTGTGCAATGGGAATGGAACTACTAAACCTGTTCTTTAATTGAACCAGGTTCAAATTATGTAAATGAAAGACCAGAACTGAAGGTTTTTAGGAATCCAAAAAATCAATCTTCAAACTGGATCCATCCAAAACTGAAAAGTTTCAGAACCAAGAATGAAGATTCATTTCAAATATTGAAAAACCAAGTTATAATGAGATAAATATGTAACCACCCAACACTGGTGAAACCCTGACTTAATTTTTCTTTTGTATTTTTAAGTACTTTACATAGCATAATCTACCTCTTAGAGTTTGGGATACCTTAAGGATCTGTAATATACCTCTAGGTTAGCAATTTCAGGTCAGGTCAGTTTTTTTTTTTACTTTGGGGATCAAAGGGTGGCATAGGAGTTTTGTTGGGTCCTGCCCCCACAGAGACAGAAACTATTGCATTCGATCCAACTTTTGGAAGTTTTACCTTATTAGAACCGGTTTCACATTAGGTGAACCGGTTTTTTTGGTGAAAGTGTTTAGACTGTTTAGATTGAAACAGATTTTTTTGGTGTTCAGAGTATGGACAAAGTAGGTAGATGTTAGTGCTGTCCACACATCCTGCAGGATCCGGCCACAGCCTGGCCGTTTTATTCCAGCTAAATTCTCGGTCGTAGTCGCATTCCCCGATTTACCTAGGGATATTGAGCCGCAATCACAGCTGCCCACCACCACAACATTTCAGCTGTAACCTTCTCCCCCGCATCATTGTTTTCATCATATCCATTCATGTGTTTATAAAAAAATGTCAGCCTACTGTGAACGGTCTAGGTCATGATTGGAGCGGAGGTAGAGGAGGGCGTTCAGTGTGTCAGGCTTCAACGCGTTGCGCTTGTTGGTCCGCGTATTGCTGGCGGACAAGAATGTACATTTTGGCATCGAACTCGAAGCCAAAATGCAGAGTATGGCACGGGCGGCACAAGCTAAAATGGGAAAATTGGCGGACTTGATTTTCCACCATGGCAACAAGCCAACATCGTGCTTGACTTCGCCATCTGGTTGGGCTCTTTTACATGTATCCTCCTGAAGCAGAACTTTCTTGTCACTCTTGTTAACCTTGAGCAAGCGATACAAGGCCAACTCGTGCTCAATAAGGGCCTCGAGTTGGGCCGCCTCACCTTGCTCGTGGTCGCTGTCGCTCTCCGAAGAATCGTTGTCGCTGTCATCTTGACTAGGGCCAACGTGCACAAAGATGGTGCACGGCTTCTTGGCACGGATCTTCTTTGCTGGTAGTGGACGGTTGTCACCGGACTTGGGCACCGCCATCTGCTTGGGTGGGCCAACCTTGTGCATAATGTCCTTGAGGTAGAGCAGGCCATGGTCGATCAACTCTTGAATGAAGTCGCAATCAAGCATGCGGTTCTTTTGTAGCGGCTCCAAGTAGGTGGCGGTAGCATGGAGCGGCTTAAGGAAGTATTTCTACTTGTGTTGACCGAGCAGGAGCGCCTTGATGGGGCCAATCTCGTCACTGTCAACTACAATGGTCACCTTCTTGCTGTTTGCACCGTCGATGGTGATGGGTTCAACTCGCGGTTGGAGGTGGGTCGTTAGTTTGGGAAACCACATGTCGACGAGATGAATGGTGGGCGTGAGGAACGACGAGAAGGTGACGCTGGCTAGCTTGAAGTAGTGCAGTAGTCGAATAAGTTCAATGAGTAGTGGCTCGATGATGCACTCGGCGCACTCCTCCTGTTTCCTCTTTTTCAACAGCTCGATGGACATAGCCAGTTCGACGGCCACGTACTGCAACATGATGAGGAGATCGTCAAAGCGCGTTGCCACATGCTGCTTCATCTTGTTATTCAACTTCTTGTTCATGAGCATCTTCTTCATGTACGTGACCAACGCCTTTGCATCATCGATCGTGTCAAAGACCAATTCAGATTCTTCGTAGAAGAGGTAGGCCACTGGCTGCTTGACGCCGCCCACCACGCAGGTCTGCTTCCACAGCACATAGCTGATACATGTTGACAGGTGATGGCAATAACATAGGTCCAGCTCGAATTGCGACGACATTCCTTCTGCTCCGTTATTGTTCGGCACCGCATCTGACTTGACCACCACCTACCAGTTCGCCACCTAAACCGTCATCTTGTCCTCCTTCCAAGATATGAATGGGCGGACGCTGTTAACGAAGTCGCGATGAATCGCTGGTGTGGTGTGGTTCGTGCCTTCGCTGAACTCATCACAAGACACGACGCGAGCGTGCATGACCCATTTGTTGTCGATCATGTGCAGGGTGTTAGCACTGTATGCCGTCTGTGTGGCGTTGTCCGTCCAAATGTCAGTGAAGAATGCAACGCGCCCATTGTTAATGAAGTGCTTGTGCAGGATGATTTGTAGCTTCAAGACACCTTTGTCAAATCGGACCATCGTATTGCACTTGACGGTCTGTCGGGACTGCAACAAGTACTCGGTGAGCAATGGCGTCTTGCTTGCAAAGCCAATGTCCAGGGCGGTCTGGATGACATTCTTGAAGCCTGCGCCCTCCACCGACAAAAACGAGCGAATGTCCCATGAACACATGTTGACGAGGGCATTGGTCATGTTATACTTGGCGGAGTCGGTTGGCATGTTGCACATACTCGCCCAAACGGCTAAGTTATTCGAAGAAGAAGCTACAGTAGCCGCACGCGAGCAGGTGTGGCCATTCATCGACGACGTGCCGTCCCGCGAGTTGTATACGTAGATACTGAGGCAAGTGGGCTTGATGCAGGCACACATGTACACCGTCTTGGTCCGCCCCTTGCCATCCACCTCCACATCGAGGCGCAACCATTCGCCACTGGCCTTCATGACCACCTGGCCCATGCGATCCCATAGCTTGTTGGTTGATGGTCGATTCTTCGACATAAAGGGTATCACTGCATACTGCGGGTTTTTGTTGGTCAAATCAACGAATATCTTCTTCTTAGCATCATCAAGCAACTCGAAGCACTGCATGATGTGTTGTGCCGATCAAAACGTAGAATTTGAGAATGTTGATCTCAAAGTCAAAAACTTGCACTAGGAAGTAGTGAGCACCGTATGCTACTCTGCAAAATGCGCTGTAAAGTAGCACTAGCTATGGAGTTTGAACTTTAGTACTAACTTTTAAGGTTGCCAAGGCAGAATATCTTGTTTTAATGACGCTAATTTGGCTTCTTTATAATAAATATGCATGACGCTTTGATAATTGATACCAATCAAGACGTACTCTTTGAATAATTACCACAGCTGTAGCCGCCCGTTGAGGTGCACAGTCGTCTGCACCCGGCCGCTGCTAAAAACCCTGGCCGCAGCTGTGGCCAATTTGCGGCTGCGGGCGGTTGTAACTATCAGCTAGCCGTTGGACTGCACTAGTAGATGTACAACATCTTATCTATTGGCAGGGCCAGCATGTTTGTGATGCCTTGCTGTTCTTGAGTATTCAAAATCACTGCAGATTTATGCGACCCAGCACCCACCAGTGCACCTTCCATTGGAAACCCCTTAAGAGAACAGGCCCTTGGTGCCCAAAAAAATCACATAAACTCCCTAAACAGGGGCCGAAGTGAACAAGCACTCACCAGTGCACCATCCAATGGATGGATGGGTAAAATCAAAGGGACGGAGGTAACCACCATGGTTAGCTAAGGAATTGGACCTAACAAAAAACTATTTCTTGACAACTTAACATCCATCCTCTATGGTGCAATGGTGGGTGCATGTTGACTCTAGCCCTAAATAACAGGGTTCCCTATGGTGGTTGATTTGGCCTGGGGACTCATGGCTGAACTAGAACCCTCTAATATACTCAGTTAATTTCACCACAATTCCATTATCACAAAGAAATGGTCGAATCATCTAGTGTATGTGGAGGGCACCTTCCCTAAGGAAAATTTTTGCCTTTATAGAGGAGAGGACTTTAATGTGTAAATTGCCTCAAATGGATCACAGTTGTCCATTTATAGAAGCAAATTCTATTGGTTCTTTATGCTTAGTAAGGACCTCAAACCAGGATGTTTTGGGAATTCTGGTCCTTGTACTTGGGTCCTACCAAACTTGGGCCCCTAATTGTTAGAACAACGCCACTGTTGTTCCTTACCCTTCATAAGGTAACCTATCTTCTAAACTCTTTCACTTCCACTTCACACTAACTTACATGTGTAAAGGGCTAACTATACCTAATGTCCTGATGTTAGGGTCATAGTGTTAAGGAGTGCCCTAAACACTTGATCATGATGATGTGGCACCTTGGCTGGCACTAACATCATGAAAAACTAACACAAGCACTTTGCCTTTTTTGATTTGTTCACACCAAGCAAACGGTTGCAGTTATCTTTCCTTTTGTCAAGGTTGCTATGTGAAGCACATTGTCTGAACTTGCATTGAAAGGGGGTAAAAATTATAGTCATTAACATTGTTTTGCAACATTTGAATTTTTTTTTAAATGCATTTTCATAAATGAAATTATTCTTGTGAATTTTGGGGAGAATTTATTAGCTTGGACTTAAAATATGAAAATTAAAAATATATGTCAAAAGTGGGGTTGCAAGTGGTATTTTTGCATGAAACTTTGGGTGGTAAATCATATTGATACAAATTACCAAATATTGATATAAGTTTTTCAAATTTACCTAATGTATGTCATTCATCAAACATGTGTTTTTTTCTATCCTTCAACCGTAAAAGCATATGATTTTATTTTATTTTAAAACCCACCTTGAAGTGAAAGAATAATTCATATTTGAAGGGTGCATTGTGGTTTTTTTCCATTTAATTTTGTTTATGAATGTGACATGGAACCAAAAATATGGGTAGATGTCACAAAATGGTTTGAAATTACATTTGACATACACGTATATTTGTATATACAACCATTTTAGGTCTTGACTATTGGATCAAAATTAAAATGGTTGTAGATTGAAGTGGTTGTAAATCACTTTACATCTTTACCATTTGTTTACATTTTGACCATTGGATTGGGATGGAAAAATTTAAAATGTTTGCATAAAACTATATGTTGCAAAAAATACCTATAGATACTATAATTATTTTTAACATTTCACAACATTTTTTAAAAGTGGGGTAACCCTAATATTTTTACCTTATGAAACATTTTTTCTCCCCTCCTTTCATTGTTTTATGTAATATTTTCCATGCTTAATTCTTTACATTTTATTCTACTTTCATTACACCAAAAATGTCATTTTATGATTGGTTCTTTTCTACTAGATTAATTGTCTATTTCAGTTGTTGTCAAATTACACCTGTCGTTTATGCCATTTTTAGTTGTTGATGCCACTTGTAATTGTATAGGACTAGTCATAGAATGTCATTTTTGGCATAGTGTTTTGTTTTGTTGTAACCTACACAAAGGTTAAAACTTTTTACCTAGTGCTATTTGTTCAATGTGGAGAATTGGAGTTTTTTGGAAGTTGTTTTGTTCTTGTGTGCACAAAGCTTGGGGCAGTATGCAAGGTTTATTGTCATAATTTGCTAGTGCTATTCATTTCATTGTGGAGAACTAAAGTTCCTTAGAAGTTGGTGTTGCTTCATTCTTGTGCACAAAGCTTAGGGTAATTAATCTAGAAGGTTTGTTTGAACAATTTGTAAGGTTTGTTTCCAACTTCTTTGTTTTGCAATTTTTTTGCACAATTTGTTGGTGTCGGTTGATTATTTGATGTATGTGTGTAATTTCTAACATTTTTTTTGAATTTTTGTACGTTCCTTTGTGTGCAACCAAAACATGGACTACCATGAATGGTCATTACTATTGGGTAGTTTTGTGTTGTTGATAAAAACCTTGCAAAAAACATTAGTGTCTAATGACTTGAACTATCTTTTTTTTTCTTTGCATTCAACACATTGTAGTTAAACCTTTAAACATTATTGACATTTTGCACATTACATCATTACATGGTGTTTTTTTTTTTTTTTGCTTTTGGTGAAAAATTTAAAATTTATTTTAAATTTCTTTTAATTTTGTGTTTTAAGGTTAAAAGAAAATTA
>Ga0116227_10016201_pt1 | contig 10795 bp, 5 predicted proteins | sample S1TSphgellanicum_FD_89693 | JGI IMG/M metagenome (GOLD analysis project Ga0116227, IMG submission 89693) | Host-associated microbial communities from peat moss isolated from Minnesota, USA - S1T2_Fb - Sphagnum magellanicum MG | ecosystem: Host-associated > Plants > Peat moss > Unclassified...
GTCTAATGGTTGCAGGATCAACCTAGGTGCAAGAAGCAAAACCATGTGAATAAACAATTTTCCAAGTGCCTCCTTGAGCTACTTGGGAATCTCATAAGATACAAAAAGCTTCAAAATTTGTAACGTCAACTTCTGATGATTACAAGTGCAGTAATCTGAAATGTGTAGAATGATAATGTGCAATTCTGCTACTTGTGCAAGCAGGAATATCACGCAAAATTGTTTTACGGGTTTCACTAAGGCATCAGATTCATGTTTGCGACAATTTTCATGCCTTACAATCTTTAAGAATTTTGAAGGTATATATGTGTTTTGGTGGTCTGTACAAATGAATTTTTGGCTCCTTTGTATGGCATTGAGTGGAATACAAGACAAGTCATGAGGAATGTTCATTGAGAGCCTGTTAATCTCCAGATCTGGATTTGCTCGGAATATTTTCTCCTTTATGGAGTGATGAGGTGGCTTGAAGCAAGTACTAGTCTAGTCTTTTCTGATCACAACTAATTTTGGTGTTGAATTCAGGAAATTGTCCTCCCTGCCCAGGAAATTTTGTTCTGTATATCATCTGCATGCCTCTGTCAACCTTCAGGTAAATTGTTTCCTCTCTTACTAAAGATCTATCAGTGTTTGTTTGAAGGTAACATCAACCTTTTACATAGTTTATTTTTCTTGGGGGATGTGTCCTTGCTTTTGTTTTGCTTGTTCTACTTGGTTTGACAAGGAGATGGTATTTGAAGATAAGTATTTGTAATTGAAGTTCAAGGGTTTTTGCAAAGTACTGAGCTCTACAAAGGCTTGTTTCTAATGAAGTTAGGGATTGTTACTCTGAATGTGAGCATTGTTGCAGACTATATTGCATCAAGTTCTAAAAGCACACTTCCAATAGGTGCTGTGGTGGGAGGTCTTATTGGTGGTTTGGCTCTCATCCTAGCTATGGTTGCTCTTTACTTGTTCAAGCCAATTATCTTCAACCCCTACATAAAGAGAAAAAATGATTGTTCACTCCCTTCCTCTCCCTTATGATGATCCTCCTAACCAATTCTAGATTGAGTAATTTAACTTTCCCATCATTGAGAGAAAAGATCTCAACCACCAGCTTGCTTGTAGTATACATGTGGGTTAATAGAATCCGAAATGTAATAGTCTCTTTGTGGGAAGACTTAAGCAACTTCAACATGGTAATTTATATTTGACAAAAGCACTAATCCTTTTTAGAACCCAAATCATGGTGTTAAAATCACATGAAACTGAGATTGTATGTGGGAGATATGAATTTTCAAAAGCATCTCAAACAAATATTAAAACAAAATGTTCTTTTTTTTCCTCAAGTCACAACATAAAATAATAAGATGATGTGTTTAGATACAAACATCAAATTGTTTGAACTTTTAAAATAATTTTTTGTTTGATCATTAGGCCCTTGTTTCACTATAAGTTGGATGAACAAAATCACGTGCAATTATGGATGAAATACCTTTGAAATGGACGACAATTTGGAAAAAATGAAAAAATCGCCCAAAATAACCAAAAGTTAAAAATTTTAAAAAACGAAAATAAGGTTAAGTGACAAATTAGCCCCAAACTATGCCCTACCAAACTTCTTGTTCATAATTTTTGAAATTAAAAAGAAAAAAAACAAGGAACTTCATATTGAACTTTCCCCCTATTTCTTGTCTCAAGGTTCCTTCAAGCTTGGTGAACCTCCCCTTGTGCCCAAATCTTAGGCTTGGAAAAGCTTCAAGTTTGGAGTGATGGTGGGTTTAACACCAACACCACCCCTTCTTTCTCCTTGCTATAGTAACTTTAAACTATTGTGCTATTGCATCACGTGATGCTAATGGCCAAAACCATGAGGAAGCAAGTCCTCCCTAAACCTTCCTTCTTTTTCATTGCCCTTTGGAGACCGATGGTGATGATGTTTTTGCCACTATATTACCATTATGTTTAATGACAATGAGAGAATAAAAGGAAAAAGAAAGAAAATAGAGAGAGAAAAGCAAAGATAAAAAGACAAGGGATGGAATAAAGTAAAGGCTCCTCCTTGATCCTTTTATTTATTCATTTAATTTTCTTTTCTCTTTTCACCACTCACAACCACTGTGTTGCTTTGAGTAATAGCTCTTTCTAATTTCTTCTCCATGCTTTGGGGTACACAAGGCACCATTAAGGTTCAACTCCCTAAGGAATGACAAATGACAATAAATTTTCAAAATCTCGGTCAATGCTAATTGAAACCCACCGTGCTTTCCCATGCAACTAGATGTTCAATTTTTACGCAATTTGACCAATTTTGGGGTTTCATCAACTCTATTTTTTGCACTAATAATTGTTGGAGACAAATCAATAGTGTCACAATGTTCAGTATGTTGTTCAATAGCATGAAAATTATAACCTTAATTTATTTTTTTGATAATTCAAAAAGTTAATAAAAAACCTTGTTGTTAAACCACAAAATTGTTTTAATTTCTTTTTTCACATTTTGTTCATTACCAATGTTCTTACATTTGTGTGCCCATTCATGGAACAAATTGTTGAGTGAATGCAAGTTAGGGTGAATCATTTTTTTTGTCACACTCTAATTTTTTACATGGTGTAATCTATAAAAGTGCAATCAACATTTAGTAAAATCAATAATGTGGAACTTTTTCAAATGGTTTTAGATTTTCAACTTGATGCTAAATAGTTTCGTAATAGATTTATGCCACAAAGGCACACTAAAAATATAAAAAAGGATTTTTGAAATAATTGCATATGGATAGTTATGGCATTTCTACACTTCAATATATATAAAAGTATTTTTGTTTATAATTTTTATTGCAAACATGTTATAAAGGATTTAACATATGATAAGTTTTTTTTAAAAACTCAAATTTTTTGACAACCTTGTTTAAAAAGCCTTACCCAATAATTAGTTATGGACTTTTAAATGATCATATTTGAACCATTTTTTCAAAAGTCCTTAGTGAAGCCATGTTTTGTTGAATCTTTGTTTTTTTTAAGTTTAGAATATATGTGAAAAAGTGTTCTAGATGGAAGACTTTTTTAATGGATGAGATTTGTCAAATTTGGATGATTTCATTACACAAGACGATATCAAGAATGGATTCCATGGGATTATGAAAGTTAGGTTTGGCATGCATTCAAACCCATTGGTGGGATTAATGTGTCTATAACACAAGGCTTTTTGACATGAATTTGTTTTTATTTGTTTGGCGCATGTTTTTTGAAATGAGGGTGCGTATTTTGGTACTTGTTAAGCTCTTACTTCCAAATTCACTTTTGTAATTTCGAAATTACACAAGTGAATTTGGAAGGAAAAGTTTGTCAAGTACCAAAGCAAATAAGAACCAAATTAATGATAAGTAACCAACAAGGTCTTTCACCATAATAAGTAAGAATCTTACCTTATAGAAGTGAATTTGTAAGTAATTTGGAAATAACTTGAATTATTTACAAAACTATTCTAGCAAGGTAAGCAAGGAATTTGAATACTTGAATTATTTTTAGTTGCTTGCACACATATTAGCACTATTGTGGGGCATAAACATGTTAAAGTAGGCCAAAAAATATCCCAATGATGCAAGAAAAAAATAAATTGTTAATTTTGGAGATTAAAAAGTAACACACATTCTTTGAAATTTAATATTCAAACTACTGAGCATATGTAATATGCGATGATTGTTTTTTAAAAATTTAAAATGTGTTTATTTTTTTCCAACTTACTTTCATTCATTTATTTAATTTGGTGTTGTTGTCCCATTTTGCACAAAGTAAAACATAAATTATATTCACAACCTTTCATTTTTAAAATTTATTATTATGGATCTTTCAAAAAATGTTGAAAGCATGTTTTACCATGTTACCACCACAAAATGCATTTGTAATTCATATTGAGAACTAGGTTTTTAGCATTTGAGACCTACATAAAGAAAAACTTATTTTTGAAAGGCTTCACATTGTCATAATTGAAATATTCAAGTTCCAAAAAATGTGTATCAATATGCATGATGGTTCAAATATTAATAACACATCATTTGAATCATTTAATTTGGAAAACATATCATATATAAACTTGTAGTAAATAAATAAAAAAGCTCAATAATAATATAGATTGGGGATGACCATAGATGGTTTATTTAATATGGTAAATACATCCCAAAATTTTTAATTAAAAAAATACAAAATTTGTTTTGCACTTATTTTTACTTTGGAACAAGGATCACTAATTGGCCTATTGTAGCATGTTTATGCATTATGTGAAACATAAAACAAGTACAAAATAATTCAAAGCATTATCTTTTACTATCTTTTACTAGAATAACAGTATTGCAACTACATACATAACAATAAAATCTTAAATGCATTGTGTAGCAAATGAATAAAACTATAACAACTATAGATAAACCTTAAAATGTGAACAATGCAAAAGTATTTAGTAATTATAGTTTTTAAAACATAAGTTTGAACATTATTGCTTGCATTCCAAATGTTCACAAGTGTCAATCTTCTCAAATTTTGGCACCTTGATTTGTAGGCTAATTTGGTTTTCACCAAAGTTGTTGATCTAACCTTATAATTTAAGCTTTTTGTAACATTTTAGGCTTGCACAATGCCTTGAAGCAATTTCTAAATGTATCACCAAGTAGAACAAGTGTTAAATGGATCAACATATGTAACCATAGTGTCATCGCAAGAAATAAAAACCAAAAATTGGGCAAGCATACATCACAATCACTTCAAAAGCAATTGAAGATCCATTAGTAGGATTGTTGATGGGCAAAGGGCTAGTAACCGTTCTTGACCCTTTCAACATTAATTAAATTTGGTTTAGGCGACCAACAATCTAAAGCTTATTACGACCACTTTTCAAGTTTAAAATTTCAAGATTTATAAAAGCATAAGTTAATTGTGTAGAAACAACCTTTTGCTCCTTTTCATTATCTAAAACTCTTTCACACACTCTACATAATAGGAAGGTTTACATCTCAAAATTGTGGTCAACATTCCTCAACTTTTGTTTTGTGTGCAATACGGAAGCTTCAAAATGTTCCAAGGTTCACCCTTTTGGAGATTCTTTACATTTACACTCTATAATAATTATTTCTTCTTATAGCAATTGTTTCACCATTTCAAGGTCTTAATGAATCTCTTGCTTTCAAGCAAAATGTTTGAACTCATGACTAGTGATTTGACTTTCAAAGATTACAATTGATTCTTCAAATCACTCTATTCACCTTGCAAAATACGTATATGGGGAGCGATCTTTATGGATAACCTAGTAGTTTTTTCTAGAATTTTTCGATCAATGTTAACTATTCTAACAAAAAAAGCCAAAGGTTTTTGAAAACTTTTTCAACTTCAACAATTTGACATTCTTCTTCACTATGGGCGTCTTTTGTTTTAGTTTGCCTTGACAACTTGAATCCATTACTTTTGTTTGTGCACAATAGCCATGGTTGTGCTGCTTTTTGGAGTCGTTTTTGAATGTAATTAAAAGCATACAACATTTAATTCACAATGTGTCCTTTCTTTTGTGCCATCCATCCCCTCAAAAAAATGCGGGATATTCACCATTCGATGATGTGTGTGCATACAAGGTTATGTAAAGCTTATCAAACTTTGTAGCCTTTACAAAAGACAAAATGCCATCCCCAACTTTTGCCTTCCACCCATTCAAGGGTCTTTTCATGAAAACATCTTTTATTGCATCAAACATCAAAATCTTGAAGCAAATGTCTTTGTGAGCGTCCAATCTCGTGCATTCAAAAAGTCCATCCTGCCCATACCCACATGCAAATTATAATTTCAAGGAGACTGGGGATGACGACAGCCAAATTGTTTCCATAATGAAAGCAAGAGTGATAGGAAGAAGAGACAAGAAGTGGCATGACAGGTCTGAGAGGCATTTTGAAGTTGTTGCAACGAGATTCAGCATCAGGAGTGAAAAAGCATTCTGAAAATAGCTTGCGTTCCAATTACGGTATAACATATTGCCAAAGGGGACAGGGCCAAATGCAATACAATGGCTCAACATCAAAATCACAACTGGAGTTTAAATAAACAGGTGAAGCAATCAAACGTTAAAATATGCAGACATTTTACTTGTGAATAATTAAGTTTTGGATATATAATATACCTATTTCTGTTACAATACAGACTTACACACTCTCTTTCCTTTGTGACCAGCGTTTTCGTTAGGAATTTTTTTGGTTTAAGCCAAAGTGGCCATCATGCATAGGAAGACGTAGAAAAGTGGTGATCATCCCTAAGAAGATTTAGGGAAAATCTGGCTATAAATCATATATGAAGTACAAAACTTTAACCATCCTTCTAAGTCTTTTTTGGCTGCACACTGAAAACCAATTATAAAAATCTGGTAATTTTTACTGATTTTCCCTCAGTTCTGAAGATTAAAAAACCTTCAGAATCACTCCATTTTTGAATTTTGAATTTCGATTCTTGGCGAAATTTTGCTAATAAGAAAAAAGGTTGGCCATGACCAGGTCCTCAGTCTCACTGGCAAGTAACATGTTGGCAATCTGATCGTTTTTACGCACTGCAGTTCATGATGTACTGCATCTGACTTCCATTATTCCAAGCAAGTGTCCCCACCCCTGATAATGTTTATCCAAGGTACTCTTCATTGCTACTCTCAACATGTCCTGGTTAAACTATGAAGGTGTGAGATCTGTATTGAAAAATCAAGTTCCTGCATTGCGGAAGAGAATGCAATGTAAGGAGGGGGTTTCCATTCTGCTACAGTTTGTAGTGTATCCAGAGGTCACCTTAAATCCAGGAATATAGCCTTCTCGAAAAGATGAAGCAACTTCCTCATGTGCCTTCAAAGTCTCTTGTACTTGCAAAAGAGATGTAAGATGCCTTGTTCTTTACACTGGATAAGCCCTGATGCCAGGGCCGTATGCCCTGGACCTCAGGCTCCACCCTGAGCTCCCAGGGCCTAATGTCTTAGCAACAGGGCCTTACCTACCACGAAATGCCCTCACGCAGGGCAGGGCCTCGCACCAGTCCGGCGGAAAATTCTGTCGTATTTGCTGACTCTATTATCAGAAGATTTTTTTTCATATGTCGTCCCAGGACCCAGATTGGCCAGCCTTGATCATTATTCCTAATAATGCGAAGATACAAAAATGCCAAAATACAAAACTCAGGCTCCACCCTCCGCAAAAGGTGTAATGCCATGCTGCTAGGTCAGTACCTTACACCAAACTCTTAAAGGCCTCCTCCGTCTATAAAATATGAGTATAAAGTAAATGTTAATATTATTGGAAAATAATAGTACCAGATTCAAAATTGTACATTTCCATAAATAGTTATGAATTAGAAGTGAATGGATTTGAGGGCAATAGAGATATTCGTAAAATAAAGGGTATATAACAATATTACTTCGAGTTTGGTCATCGAGGGGTCAGATTTTTTTTAAACATTAAAAGGAATCCACTGCTACTGAATGGGCAATACCACCAAATTCATTGGTAAATGTAATTTCACCTTGTCTTTTTTATTTCTTGAGGACCTTCATTCCTATTGCATGGACTGGTGCTATAGTTACTCTTGAATTCTGGTCTTAACTATATTGATATTAGAGTTATCGGTAAGGTAATGCCCAGTTGGGCCCCCTCTCACCCTCTCTCTTATCCTTCATCCCTTATTTGATGTTGTCTGTAACGTCTCAAGATAGAGGTCCAAGTGGGGTCCAAAGTGGGCAAACCCAGGATGGGATCCCTGACATAGGCCCATCAAACTATTTTTTTTCACCTAGGGGCTGCCCACCTCTTAGGCCATTGGCTATTAACTATGGCTATCAGCTATTGACCATTGGCTATTGCTTACTAGTCATTGGCTATTGGCTATGGCTATTAGATGTTGGCCATTAGTTATTGACTACTAACATTGGCTATTGGCTCTTTGTGGTGGAAACTAGTAAGTTTAGCCACATCAACATGCCCCCTATAATAAAACTTCAAAAATTTCTCCAAAAAAAAAAAAACCCAAAAAACATTCAATCAGTTGAGGCTGGACTGTAATTGTTTTTCTATCTACTAAAATTGATCTCACATTGACTTTATCTTCTTTTATTCTCTGGCACTATTTGTCATGGGAATAGGCGCACCCACCCTAGAAAAACCCTTAGCAATCAAACACCACGTGCATGAAGTCGAAGAACCATTGTTGAGAGCTCATACATGAGGTTTCAGCATGGTTGAAGCATGTTTTCATTATACATGTAAGTCCTTCCCAGTTCATATTGGAAAGTAAAACCATCATTGATACATATCATGGGGTGGCCCGGGTCCTCTCCCAGATTGCAACTCTTTCTCGGGACCAGCAATGTCCTCCTAAATGTAATGAAATGTCAGAGCTTTTGTAGCGTACGTGGAGGGCGTTCTGAAAACCATAAAATTCACTCCTACATCGGGATGACATCATACATTTCTAGGCCAGCTCTCACACATTTCCCATGGCCCGTTGTTGTCTTTTTGGTCTGACATGCTAAGTATGCGCAGTAAGGCCCCTGGATACTGCCCTTGGCTGCCACCTTGGGTGGGCACCTTAGGCCCGCTTTACACTAGGAGTCAGGGCCGGAAAAATTTGGAGCCAACTTTGATCATTTTTGGGTTGTTGTTTGGCACCAAGTTACTAATAAATGTAGAACATTGATGTCAGGACATTAATAAATACTGAAACATTGACCCCAAGGGTTGCAAATAGGCCTTGCAAATTCGTTCGTATCCTTTTTACAGCCTTGGGGCCAATACAAGGCCGTAAAGTTCAGCATTTATCAATAACTTTGGGCAGATTGAAAAGATTTTTTCTAGTTCAGCCTTGACTACTAGTGTAAAGCCAATGGGGCTGATTTCAACTTTTGCACCAATAGAATGCTTGATTTGGGTTGAACATTGGCCCTGACTCCAGGTGTCAAGGGTGCATAACTCTGGTAACAACTGTGGCTGTGGGCCTTACCAACCACAAAACCAGGCCTCATAAATTTGTGCGTCCGCACAAATCAAACAAAATAAGCTAATTTGTGCGCACCGCTTCAGTCAAAGTTGTGCATCCATGGATCTTTATGATTGCAATGCCCTTGGGGCAAGAAAGTGTCGTTTATTGTTGTATCGCATGGATGGGCGACGTTTGACACTTACAAGATCGGAATCTGATTCATTTGCTTACACTGGAATATTCCTTCCAACGTTAGATCGGTCATGGATGAGCGATTGTTGTCCTTTTCCCATTTCAAAATGGAGAAATCTAACTCGATTAAAGTTGTGTTCGGGAACATCGTCGTTAGCCCGCCACAAAATTGGCACAACTGATTGAAAGGGACAGTGATCTTGTCCCACACCTCATTGTAAGACACCATGTGCTTATATAAGTCAATGATCTGCTTGATGTGTTGGTCGTTGTTGTATCACTTGATTAGGTCGCGCTGTTCAACTTCGATCATGTCAATTTCCTTTCGGACCAGAAGTGATCACAATAGGGCCAATACACATTTAACACATTCGAAATGAAATGTCGCGATGCCACCTTGACAAGCTTGTTCGTGTTGTTGTTGCTGTCCTACTCGGCTTGATGTAATCGCATTCAATGACAACAAACATGGTGAATCGCGTAATTTGCAGCACCACGTCCTTCTGGTTGTTCTCATTGAAGCCTGCATAACACTCTTGGTTGAACGACCTCTGATCTTTAACGTGTTCAATGATGTGCTGGTGCTTAACACACTAATCACTGTCGACACAGAACTTGTTTTCAATGTCCTCCTCATTGTCATCGATTTTGATGATGCCTTTGACCTTGAACATATTGATTAACAGGTCCTTCAAGAGCCAATTCTTGATTTTTTATTGGATGATGATGAGCGATCAATTTTGTAGTTGGACGATGGTATTGTTGATTTTGTTGATCGTTGGCATGATGTGAACATGATCGTCCACCACTTGGTCAACGATAATTCGAAGTGTGCATGGCATCCGTGTGCTCGATGATCTGGTGTTAGCACGAGATGTAAAACTTGAGTGTGCTGTCGAAGTGCGCTTAATGGTTTGTTTTCTTTGGGCACATTTCGCCATTCATATCCATGATGAGCTTCCTTTGGCAACACAGGTGTCGCAACCCCACTTTGGCCAAGTGTGGGGGTGAAGCCCAACACTTGGAAAAGTTCGAGGTTTGGAGTCCTCTGGGACTCCCGAATGTTCAGAGCTCGACAGCAAGGCCCAAAACGCCTTGCATTGGGGTGTTCTTGGTGTCATTGGAAAGCTCTTGAAACGTAGATATCGAAAATGGCTTCGCATTGACAATTCGGACAGCTGCAACCCAAGTTATGGGCAAAAGAAGGGCCGGGAGTCAAATGGGAGTCAAATTGGCAGTTTGACTCCCGACCACTAAAAGTCAAGAATCGACCTCTTTCCGACGTCGCCTTGAAGAGTGCGACACGGCGTTGGAAAGCTCTCGACGAGAGCTACAACATTGATTCATGACTCGTCCCGATCCGAGTTCAGAGCGAGGAGCTATGGCCGTTCAAAGTTCCGGGAGTCCAGCCGGGACACTTTCGGGACTCCATTTCGGGAGTCCCAACAAAATGTGCCATTTGGATGTAGCCTCCGCGACCAGCCGCAGAGAATACTATAAGGGGGAAGGTGGTGGCTTCCCCCCGAGTCCGGGCCGTGGTGAGTCTTGTGTGTCCAAGTGCCCGTGGCAAGTCCCAACACCCAAGGGTGTCCCGAATGCTAAACTAACCCGATTTGGTTGGTTTTTGGATGCAGATTCACAC
>Ga0116227_10016203_pt1 | contig 10793 bp, 4 predicted proteins | sample S1TSphgellanicum_FD_89693 | JGI IMG/M metagenome (GOLD analysis project Ga0116227, IMG submission 89693) | Host-associated microbial communities from peat moss isolated from Minnesota, USA - S1T2_Fb - Sphagnum magellanicum MG | ecosystem: Host-associated > Plants > Peat moss > Unclassified...
GAATGTTGACTCCATTTTTTTAATTTTATTTGTGCTGGTTGGGTTTTGTGTTTTTTTTTTTTGCTTGAGGACAAGAAGATGCCAAGAGAAAACATTTGAAACAGAAGGGTAAAAGCGAAAGCCAAAAGTGAGAGGGCAAAGTGGGAGCTTGAAGGTAAGATCCCTCCCTTCTTTTTCTTTTGGTTATTTTCTTGTGTGTTTTATCTTCTTTGTGTTTGAGAAGAAGAAAATGATGGCAATGTATCGTCGTCTTTTTTTGTGGTGGTGCTACAAAGAAGAAGACGATGGTAGCTTGTTGCCATCGCCTTCTTTTCTGGTGGTGTTCAAGTGAAGAAGGTAATGGTAACTTGTTGCCATTGTTTTTTTGTGTTAAAAAAGAAGAAAACAACGACAATGTGTCGTTGTCTTTTTGTGTGGTGCTGTTGGAACAAAGAAGGCGATGACAATAAGCTGTCGTTGCTTTCTTCTCTATGTCTAAGAAGAAGAAGAAGAGGATGGCGTGGCGATGCACCGTCATTTTTTTTATGGTGGTGTTCTAGCGAAGAAGGCGATGGTAGCTTATTGCCATCGCGTTCTTCTTTGGTGGTGTTAAGGATTATTTTGGTGGTTTCTGGGTGTTTATAAGGTTCAGGACATAATAAAGGAAGAGTTTATTGCAAATGTAGTTCAAGTTGAAATGTAACGCTACCATTTGTACACTGCTCATCATGTAGCAATGGCTACAAATGTAACAACTTCTTACTGAATTACACACAAGCTTGTAGATAATGATATGATTTAGGGTTTCCACTTTATATTGTTAGCTAGGTTTTTTCAGCCCTTTCATTTTTTGGACTACCCAATTTTTGAATTTTGGTCCTTTGATGTACTATAGAGAACCTTTTTTTTCATTGTAATTTTTAACATTTTTTGGTCCACCCATGTTTGTACATCTTTTATCAATATAATATTTTCCTCTAATCACATTTGTTTGATGGGTATATGGTTAATTATATATGTTTTTTTTTCCATAATCTTTTTAGTACTTTAGATGTAAGAATCAAAACTTAAATAGGTTCATATGAATAGGTAACATTAATTTGTCTATGGTTTACAAAGATTAAAATGAACATTATGCAATACTTACATCCTTTCTATTATAATTTCCATAAGGCCACTTCAAATATGCAATACTTGCATATAGGTCTCATAATAGATGCTGGTTTTTCTATAACCATTGCAATACCCGCATATAGGTTTCGTAATAGATGTTGATTTTTTTACAACCATTGCAATACCCGCATATAGGTCTCGTAATAGTTGTTAGTTTTTTTACAACTAATGCAATACTTCCATGTAGGCTTGAAATAAATAATAAAAAATAGGGTAAAAAATAAATAGTTATTGATTTTAAACATCTTTTGCATTATTTGCATATAGGTTTCCATTATAATATTTATCGGATTCATATGACATAATAATCTAGTCGAAATATCAACAAATAATGTCATAATTAAATAATTATTAGAAAATTATTTCAAATAATATAAATGATTGATTATCATATTTAAACAATCATTTATTTCTTAATATTAAATAACTAATTATTTGGTTGAACCTTAATTATTTAGATAATTAAAATTTAGATTTGAAAATCAAATTAATAATTTGATATTTAATTTATTATTTTAATTAAAAATTTTAAATAAGTTATTCAAATAATTATTTTTATAAATATTCATGATAATTAATTGTCATAAAATTAATTTAGATATATAAAAATACATATTTTGGGTACCCAAACCATTTATTTTAAAATGACCTTACATGTGGGTATTGCATTTAGGGTTGATTATTCATCGAAGGTTGTTTAAATCACCTATGGATTATTTCAAAATGAACTCACATGTAAGTATTGCATATAATTTTTTGTTTTCATTGAAATGCCACTCAAACTAAATACTGGTTATTTTGAAATGACCGGACAAGTGGATATTGCATTTAAGGTTGGGTCTACACCTTAGATTACCTATATCACCTAAGGGTTATATTGAAACGAACTTGAATATGGGTATTGCATTTAGGGAAACATAAAAAATATATATCTATTACCATTTGGTAATATTTCCAAATTAAGTTCTTTCATTTTTTTAAAAATAAAATAAAATGACGTTGCATTATTTTACATATGTTTAAGCCCTAAAAATTTCGCCCAAAATGCACCCTAAATTTATTTTAACTATTATAGACTTGTAAATTTTTTAAAATTAATTTATGTCCTAAACTTTAAACTTAAACCATAATTCTAACATTAAGTAGTAAAATTTACATTAAACCTTAACCCCTTGTATCATCAATGTGACCAATTTTGCATTATGTTCATTTTTATATATGTTAAATCATACTATAAGGTGAATAAATAATTTTGAAAACATGAATTTCATGATGTATTGGCGGGGAATCAAATATTTAAAAAATATTTTAATGTTTCATGGTTAATGAATTATCACAATATGATATGGGTATTACATTTAAACATAAGTGGGTTAGGAAATATTAAACTTTAACAACTATCGAACATATGGAAACAAAGGAAATTCATAATTATGTTATAGATCTAAACAAGTGATAAAATAAAAAAACCAATACAATGAGCAAAGTTTAGAGTATAAACCTTAAGCCTTGATATATATGAATCAAATTCCTAAATATTAAATCATAAGGCATAACCTTAAAAATCCAAATGATATTTTTTCATAAGCCTTATTACAACCTTAACTGTACGAACCTTAACAAAAATAATTCTTAATGATATATGCCCTAAACTCAAAAAACTATAGAAAATATACAAATTATATAATGCAAAACAAAATATAAAGCTTTTAAACTATAAAGATTTACTCACCGAAAAAAAACTTTAATCTTAAAAAATAATCAAATAAATTTTGTAAAAAACCAAAAGAAAATATATGTTTCTCACCCTTGTGTGATTTCTCCAAACTAAACTTTTCCTCTCTTTGAAAAAGATATAGAATGAAATTGTATTATTTCACATATGTCTAAACCCTAAAAGTTTTCCCCCAAATTTAGCCTAGTTTAGGTTAATTACTATAGATTTGTGAAAAACTTGCTAATTAATTTATGTGTCCCAACTTTAAACCTAAACCATAATCCAATAGTACATATTTATAATGATTACATGAAAAAATGTATTATAATGTCCATTCCATAAATAAATTTAGTAAACAAAATTTAGTAAAATATGCATTAACTAAACTAAAATGATTGCAATTATGACATTATTTCCACTATAAATTATTTGTAATAACTACATATGGGACCTATGTTTATCATCCATGAATTAAGGCGAACCTTAATATATTGATAGGTAGGATTGGGGGGCTAGGGGTGGAAAAAATGAATAGGTAATTAATTAGGTATTTGACTATGGAAAAAACATAGGTAAGTAGGTGAACATAGTGGTAGGTAGGAAAGTGGGTGCATAGGTAAGTAAGTAAGTATGTAAGTTGATAGTTGGGTTAGTAGGTAAGTTAATAAGTAAAAAGGTAGTTCAAGGAACAAGGTAAATAGGTTGTTAGAGTAGATAAGCATGTAGGTAGGCAAGTTAGTAAGTAGGCAAGTTAGTAAGTAGGAAGAAAGTTACACTAGCAAGGTAGCTAGGTAGATAGGCAAGTTAATATGTAAGAAACAAATTATTTTATTAAGGTGACTAGGTTTGTAAAGTACTTATGTCAATAGGGTGGTTGTGTATATAGGGTTGGTAAATAGTAATGTAACTAGGTCAGTAGGGTAAGTAGTTAGTACAATGGTTAGGTCAGTAAGGAAGTTAAGTTAATAAGATATGTAGTTAACAATATAGCTAGGTTAGTAGGGTAGGTAGTTAGAATAGTAGTTAGGTCAGTAAGATAACTAGTTATTAAAGATAGCTATGTCAGTAGGGAATAATTAGTAAGGTATCAAGATTGGTACAATACTTATGAAGATATTTATGAAGGTAGGAAGGTGAGTAGGGTAGCTATGTGTGAGGTCAAGTCCAAGGAAAAACAGTCAAGAACAAACCCAAAAAAAAAAAAAAAACAAAGGTCAGCAACGAAAAAAAATGGACTATGATGAACACCATCTGACGTTGAATGAAAAAACGCAGCCCATCCAATGGACAGAACGGCATTAGTGGTTGCTGGTTCACTCTGGCCAATCTCTTGCAGATCCCTACAGAGGGCTATGTGTTGTATTGTGTGCATGACAAGGGCCGAGACACACAAGGGATCACTATTTGGAGTGGATTAATAGTTTGCCCACTGTTTAAAGAAAGCAGTGTCATACATTATTCCTTGAAAACACATCTTAGCCATTATACTTAAACACTTGGACTTGCTTGAACAACCAGTGAAAAATCCAGTTTCCAGTTGGTCATAAGTTGTTTGCTTCTTTTATAGTATTTTGGGTGTTGGTTTCATGCCTATGGCTCAAATGATGAACAACCCACTATGTTGCTGGAATGCCATTGAACATGTTTTTTTTCATATTTCTATAATGTTGCTTTCTGTTTTACTGTACCCCTTATTGCAACAATCTCATTGTCCCAAGCTGAAAGAACCCAGTTGTCTATTGGTGAAAAAACCTGCAATTGACTTCCCCTTTCTAATAAATATGCATATGTACAAAATTCTCATGTGCACTTCACTCTACCCTTGTGAAGCATCCAGCTTGAGGTCCTCCACAACTTCACCAAGTCAAAAATTCAAAATCTGACGTTTTACATGACTCCTAGGCATGTTTGTGAGGGCTGGTCCATTTTTTGGAGTGGGACAATTTTGATCAAATATCAATTAAGGGTTAAGGAATGAGGAAAATATTGGAAAGTGCTGGGTGATAGGTACATGTTCAGTGATGGGCAGTTTTACCCTACTTGCATTTTGTTCCCTGAAAAGGAGTTTGAATATAGATGGTCCCCCTTTGTCTAGCTTTGTTCCCGGCCATAAGGGTTCCCTTTAAAGGCGGATTGCTTCCTTTTTCTCATGCTTTAAATTATGAGTAGTTGCAAACAAGCATCAAGCCATTCTCCTTGTGGTCAGGTTTATGTGTTGGGTAACATGGGAAGAGCAGGGTGTTCCCAAAAGAAGTGCCCACATGAGGCCAAGCCAAGGGCCGCTTCTTTTGGGAATGCCCCCACTCTGAGGGTGTTGCCAGGGAAACCGCTGGCAGATTTTTTGTGTTTTCACTTTTCCCCTGATACCCACAATCAGAGACAATCAGAGACCCTGCATTATGGATAATAAAACACCTGCCCAATGGGAGGAACAAGCTTTTCATTTTTGTAAAGCAATCCTTGATTATTTTAGTGTAAAGGTAGGTACCCCTATTTTTGGTAATAAGATCTCATCCCAGAGAGAGGGTTCTTCCCTCCATAACAGAGGGCATTATGTAGAGGAGAAGGGCCTGAGTACAAGCCCTTCCCCATTTGAGATCTGTGCCCAATGCCGGTAGGCTGAAGGAACCCCTTGAAAATGATGGAAGGGCTTGTACTCAGGTCCTTTTCCTACGTAAGCAGAGCTGGAATTTGTTTACTTTTTAGAAATAGTGACAGGCTGGTTGGTACCTTCCACCGTAGAAGATCCAGCTTGCTGAAAACAGGTTCCCTCAGGCACGTAATGGAGCTGAAAATACAAAGGAAAAATCCAGGCAATAAAGTTCTCCGTAAACTTAAGGAAAAGACAGCACCAGAACCCCCTGTTTTGTCACATGGGAGATAAGAATTTAAAAAACAGACAAAAAAAAGTGCACTGGGCTTCAACGAGGCATGAAACTCAGTTTAGCATCAAATTTGGTGCTAAACTGAGTTTGCTCTTCCTGAACTCCTTCAACCAATCACTGCTCCTGATATGTGCACTGTAGCTATAAATTTGTTCTCGCGCTTCGTCCATTTAATCCTGGGTCTCTGTATTTCACACCCTTATTTAATAAAATTTCATGACTTTGTGGACAACAGCCAGGAGGGTATGAAGCGTTCAAATGAGGGGTTCAACTCAGGCGCAACAGGGCACCATTTTATGGATAACTCTAATGCTTTAGGTCCTACTAATGAGCCGGCACTGGGTGCCAGTTATGGCTCCTAGTAAACTGAAAGGCCTGCATGTTTGTTGTGTCATATGAGTCTGTAATTTCATCTAAGTGTTTCCTTCAACCCGTTCCACTTAATGTTTGGCCCACTTAATGACACTAAATTGTAAGTAAGTTCCTTCCAGAAATTTAGTGCCCAATAACAGGTTTGATGAGAACTAGTTGTAGGTAGACTGTTGTGCTGGCGCACTTATAAATCCAAGTTGCAGATATATATAAACTCTTGAATGAAATTAATTTGCCCAAAAAAAAACTTGCTGTTTTGTATGAGTGCAATATAATAGTTACTATTTTAGACAACAACGTATGTCATCAGCAATTATTTGAATCATTGCTAAGACCCACAAACATCTCCATGCAGGAATGATTAAAGAGATTGATCAAGCTGGATGTCGAAAGATCCGTTGCTGACTCCCACACTTGGCTCAATGTTGTAATAACTTGTAACATGTTTCATATTGCATGTACACTAAGTATAAATACTGAACAAAAGTCTCAACTTGAGAGTGTTTTTTTGTGAAAATCCACAACGTGGTTCAAATAAAATTGGAGCAAGTTCAACATTTTCAATTTTATGCATAAATTAGGGGGAAAAAATCTCCAAATATGGGAAATTTCATCAAAGTTTCAAAATCACAATATTGAAAGAAAGAAACACTTTAAACAAAAGCATAATAGCAAGCTTCACGAAAATTCTATGTTGGAGAAGTTTATGTAATATTTAAAAAAATATGTTATTGTGCACCATTAAATCCACGCTAGGTTCAATTTTGTGAACTTAATCTTACACTAAAATTTACATAAAAATTGTATAATACAACAAATAGGTTAACCTTGTGTAACTCAAATTGCTTACACTTCACAATGGATCTTACGAAATGTCTCATTTAGAAAACAAAAAGGAATGAAATAATTGTTTATATTGGCCTTGGTAATTTAAAATGACCTTGAACATAGATATGTCATGTAGGTTCCATCTACAACCCAAACGCACATGTATATTATTTAGTTACTATTCAAAACATCACAAACTTTCACTAATAGAAAACCTTTTTTTTTCAACCACAATATTTTCAATTGCAGGTCATTTTCAACTACACCTCAACTTCAATTTTTTTATTATTTAATTAAATAATTCAGTCCTACCAAGCAAGTTGAAACATCAACTATTTTAAAAGAGAATCGAACCCAAGTCTTGACTAAAGGGATAGTCATGAAATATTCATGGTATCCATAGGTGATACAATTGAGTTATAATTGAAGCTTCAATTGGGAGAATGACGACATCCCAAGACAAGTCCCATGTCCAACTTCTTTGGTTAGCCATAAACATAGGCATGGATGATAAATGCCAATTATATGGATGAAATGTAATTTCAAATTAATGTATTAGTTGCAACTTTGTCCTGACTATCTTTCAACTATATGGACTATTCATAAATATAGTAGGGCATACCTATATTAGGTACCTATTAATTACTAGTAAATAGATACCTACCTAGTTACTTACCTAATTAGTAGTTAGGTACTTAATTAGCGTGTACCTAAAGCACTAAGTAGCTAGGTCTTTAATAGGTAGTTAGTAGGTAGTTATTAACTAAGTAGGTTTAACTTTTAGCTAGTTAATAGGTACCTACTTACTAGCTATATATATAAGTCATTATCAATATTAATAATATTATCAACTATTATTCACTAATAAAATTATATTTTATAATTAAAATTACTTCATATAACTAATATTCAATTATAAATATGACTTATATTAGCATGAATGTATATTAATATTATAATTGATTATATGTATCATAATCTATGTATTAATGTTTATATATATTTATTATTATTATGCACAATATTAATTACCAAATTTACCATTAATGTTTGGCAAGATATCGTAAAATGAATATTTATTTATAAATATCAAACTTATGTATTATTTTATATCATTAACCATAAATAACGACTTAAATTATAATTAAATATATAATGAATATTAGTTATATTATTTGAATTTTTAAATTAATATAAATATAGTTAACATCCTATATATATATATCAATATTAATAGTTGTTATTATTATTATCATAAATATTTAATAATGATGTTAATAGGTTTTTTTATTTGTTAGATATTTCTATGTTTAATATTTAATATAGTTCGTAGGTGGATTAAGTTAGTATAACATAACTAATGGATAGGGTAGACATGCCTATCACCAAACCTTTACCATATTTTTGAAGTTTTTTGTATTTCTGTAAAACATTTCATGACCATACGTGACCAATTGAAAATTTACAATACTTCTTGGAATTCCAAAAACAAAAAAGCAAGAAGAGGATAAGCTTGTTGAAAGAGAAAAAAAAACATTTAGACCCTTATTAGTCATTAATTGATGGCTAATATCTGGAGTAACCCTAGTTCTAGTGTTTTTTTTTTTCAAAATACATGTAACCCAGTTTTGGTTCCAATTTCACACAATTATGTGTGCACATCCTAAACCTTAAAAGTTCCCTAAAAGACCAAAGGGAATTTTTTTAAAAAATCCATGTCTTTAAGGTGCATTCATATTCGATGTTAAATCAATATTAAATGAAAATCTAGGTGGCATCCTAGGTGGCAACCAATGTTAAATGGGTAATAGTTTAATGTTATGAGAATGTTAGCTTAACATAAAATGTTCATGGTAAGTAGGTGTAAGCCCTAAATGACTGACTAATATGGTGCTAAGGGAAGTGTGAATGCACCTCTAAGTAGTGTTGTTTTGTGTGTCAAATTTGCTTTTGTTCGAGCTGGAAAAGTAGCATGCCAATGGAACAAAGGAAAAAACGTGGAAAATAAAAAAACCATCAACTTGTTCGTAATCAATTCTAACGTCCATAGCATTTTTTTAGGGTAGAAAGGTAGAATCATTGCCATTTTGAAAGAGTTATCTGAAATCCATGGTGGGGTCGCATTTCGCCCCCTCTATTTGTTAACTACTCACCACCTTTGACAAAGGGTTGCAACTTTCTAGTAGTTTTGTCATTCCAATTCATTACCATTCTTTCTTGCCTATGTTTGTGGGTAATGTTGTGAATGTGAAAATATGCAAATGGTGGGGGATGAGACTGTGCAAGTGATAAGGGTATAAAGTTGGATATAATTCTAGTAACACTAAAGATTTTGGGTTCTCTGCATAACCAACAACAATCTTCGACAATGAAGAATTTAGTGTTGTGTTGTTGTGAAGAATTTGGTTGGCAATTGGTACAAATCAATTTGAACCTTCTCTTCCCATGTTTTTGCATTTCAATCTTGTTGTTTTATGTGTTGCTATTGTGATCATTTTGCTTTGTTTATTGTTAGTTGTCACTATTGTCATCTTGCTTTGATTTCATTTTGTGTGTTGGATGTGGTTGTTAACATTGTTTGGGAGGAAACTGTGGTGAGTAAAATGGACAATGGCTCCATTAAAATAAAATCAAAACCTCATTTTTTGTTTGCTTTTCTAAATAGGAATGTAGTTTTGTCTTTGATAGTAGAGCATCACAATACCAAACATTTGTCCAAACTTGATGAGTTGTTATTTCATGTAATCCTTTATGACTTTTCCCATTGCACATTAGTTGAAAAAATAGGTCTTTATGATAATGCAAATTTTGACAAAGGTAAAGAAGTACTAGAAAATGAACATGTTATAAAACCAAGGAAAAGGAGGAAGAAGATTGAATGAAATTAACCATGCACATACCAAGATGTTTGACCTTCTCCCTTTTGTTGCTAAGAGGAAGATGGGAGGTTGAAAATAATGTAGTGTAACAAGTTGAAGGTACAAAAAAACATCTAGTCCTAAAGTTTGATTTGTTGATCAAGCACTAAAGTAGGGGGAAGGTGAAAATAATGACACCTAAAAATGTTTATGGGTTTAATGGGAAGGATAACATTGGAAAACAAATGAAAAATGGAGGTTAAATTGAGAATAAAATAAATATTTGTAATTCATTGCCATTGGCATCTTCTGTTTCAAATGTTCAATGATTGATTTTGAAACCTTTCAAGGGTTTCTTTTCATTTTGAAAGTGCCTAATATACCCAAGATGGATTGGTTTGACTTTTTAAATTGGGGTACGGTTCATGCAATGTAGGAAGTGGTGTTGAAGGCCACCAAAGTGATGTCCCTTTTGTTGATTATTACCTTGAATAAGTTGAATGTTCCCTATCTTTTTATGGATTGAAGAAATTTGCTTTGTTTGTTTATCATGGTGACATTACAAGTGTTCAATGTGCAAGAATGTGTTGTCTACCACTATTGTTTCTATATTTATGAGTTACCAACTTGTTTGTCTTCTTACCCAAAATTGTTTCCAAGGATTTTGATGGCAACATCAAGGAACTTATTAATGAAAATGAAATACTTAAAAATAATAATTTGGTGTTTTTTTCAAGTACTTAAAACTATTTTGATAAGGGATTTTAAAAATTAAAATTCTTTTGTATTTATATAGAATGTATGGATAAAGTCATAATCCTGGTGAGGACACTCTTCTTTGAATCTACAAAATACATGAACTAAAATATAAGGTCCCATATATTGATTTTTGAATATTATAATTTAAGTAGTTCTATAATACGGTTAATTTTACTTTATTTAAATAAAATAATATAGGGTATACATTAATCCATGGTATTA
>Ga0116227_10016204_pt1 | contig 10793 bp, 12 predicted proteins | sample S1TSphgellanicum_FD_89693 | JGI IMG/M metagenome (GOLD analysis project Ga0116227, IMG submission 89693) | Host-associated microbial communities from peat moss isolated from Minnesota, USA - S1T2_Fb - Sphagnum magellanicum MG | ecosystem: Host-associated > Plants > Peat moss > Unclassified...
GATCGTCAGCTTCTTTTTTCCGGCGAGGCGGAACAATTCTGGGCGGGCGTGAAGTCGCGCCTCAAGCCGGGGGACGAAATTGCCACGATCATCGATTGGCCTTATTGGCAGGGCCACAGCAAGGACATTCCCTATACGCTTTTGGGCACCGCCAATTTTCCCGAGTTGTTTCAGGTGCGCTGCGCCTCCGGTTACTCGCCCACCGCGCCGACCGATCAACTGCCGATCGATATTTACCCTGGAATGTGGTTTGGGGCTTTCGGCACGAACCAGGTCAACCAAATCCTGGCCGAGAAGCCCGATTTGAAGCTGATGCGAATTGAGAGCACTCAGCCGTTGAAAATCACGATGTCGGACGGCTCCGGACCGGAAATCGATCTCTCGTCCTATCTCCCAGCCGCGGCGGTCAAGAGCTCAGGGCAAAAGTAGCGTGGTTCAGGGACTCGGGCGCCGATCGAGCTCCGTTAGCCGGTCGTTGAGCCGGGCCGACATCGATTCAAGAAACAATCTTGCGTCCCCATTCCAGGTCTGCCATTGGCCGTAAGCGCTCAGGCCGGAGTCGCTTGTCTGGCCGCGCGCCTCCTGCCAAAGTTCGTAGTAAGCGGCCGAGGAAATCGGTGCCGGGGAGATCGTATTGAAAATAGCCCGGGCCCGGTTCCGGTCGCCATTTCGGAGGCAATTTTCTACTTGCAGCGCCTTCCAGAACCAGGGCCGGGGGCCGGGCGGATTCGTCGCGATGAATTTGGCGAGGCTGTCCGGGCCGAGCCGGGCCGACAGAACGGCGTCCACCAGCGGATAGCGCCGGGGATGCTCGCTGGCGAGAAACTCCTCGACGGCGGACGTCGGCAGCGAATCGACCCAGGCGCAGAGCGAATTGAAAAATGGGTCCGTCCACTCCGGGCCGTTGTATTGCGCCAGGATGCTGAGGCTTTTGGCTGGATCGTCGAGCAGGGTGCTGTAGTCGAACGCGCCGACGATGTCGCCGTTTTGCCGCAACTCGTGGACGGATTTTTCGATTTGGTCCCGATTCGAGGCGCTCAGCGGACTGGGAACGGCCGGACTTCGTTGGAAAAGCATGCCGGTCGCGTCGCAGGTGACAAATTCCCATTCGGGCAGGCGGTGGAGGGTCGGAATCCAGGGAAACGTATCCTTGTTGATGATGACGTTATTCACGTGCAGGTCCCGGAGCGCGAGCACGAGTGCGGCAGGCTCCTGCGAAAGAAAAAAAAAGTAGCGCTTGGTTTCACTCGAGAAGTGACTCAGGCCGCTGTCGAGCAGCGGGCGAAAGCGCCCGTTTCCCTCAAAGGAGAGATAAGATCCGACGTTGTAAGCGCAGAGAACGGGAACGCGAGCGTCCGAGTCGTTCACCCGAATCGCGCAAATTTCGGGGGCGAAGCGCGGAGTGTGTGTCGCCAGGCGACGCTCCCCCCGCAGTTCATTCCACGTGGAGAGAAGGCTCAAGGCATCATAGAAAATCAGAAAGATGCAGAGCAGGCAGAGCGCTGTGTCCCGGAGGAGGCTGAGCGCCAACGGCGGCGGCGATTTATCTGCCGGAACGGCCTCGGTGCGAGCCGCGTAGACGAAGAGGAGGGAGATGGCCGGGAAATTGATGAAGCGAAAGCCCTTGAAGGAGATGAAAACGGAAAAAAACGAGAACAGGATCAGCCAGAGCGGAACGCCTTTTGTGGTCAGAAGCCCCCAGGCCAGGAAGGCGGCCGTGAGCAGGATCAACACGCCCTCGGTCGATCCAAGTTCGGTGATCGGCCACATCTCGGGTGAAAGCGCCGTCGAACCGGGGTCAACCGCCTGCAGGAAGGGAAAGAGCAGCCGTCGCGGGCCGTAGGGATTCAGCACCGTCGCAATCAGAGCTGCGCCGCCCGAGAAGAACGCGCCGCGAAGAAGTAGCCCGAGGGGGAACTCTCGATATTTCAGCAGCAATTCGCAGCCCAGCCAAAGGCCCAGCATCCCCAAACCGATGACAAAGGTGCTGTGCGTGTTCGTCCAAACCAGAAAGAGAAAAAAAAGAACGGCTGGCGTCCGCGCGGTGACCTTCTCCAGGCGCGACTTGCGGAGGGTCGCCATCAGCAGCACGAGTAAAAGTCCCGCGACCAGTTCCGGCCTCTGCTCCTGCCGCTCCATCATCACGGTGCCCGCGACGAGCAATGCCGCCGTCGAGGAGAAATCAAAGGCGGGATACTTCCGTCCAGACGTGGCGACGGGCAGAAAGATGATGGCCAGATACACGGCGGAGAAGAACATCCAGAGCCCGGGAAAGCCGCCGATTTTGAAGAGCAGCGCCAGGACCGCTTCGTAGCCCGCGTACTCATCGAAATAGGGTGTCGCGGGTAATCCAAACGCGACCGCAGGCCCGGTGGGCGGCGCCCAGGCTTGGAGAATCCGCAGGCCTTCCGACAACTGCCACCAAACGTCGACCTGGGTGATGCGCAGGGAGCAGGCGACGACGAAGACAAAGACGTAACTCCACAGAAAAATCTGGAAAGATCGAGTCAGGTTCCTCATGCGGCCCGGGAAAACGGTGACGCGGGAACGGCGCATTAGCAACGAGAAACAGCCCGGCAAGAAAGGAAGCTCGCCGCGTGACTGTTCGGCCGGTTTATGCGAAAACTCTCCACGAATCGACGTTCCTGTATGCTCCGCCCCCTCCGATCCGCGATCATCCTCTTTTCACTTTTGACCATCCCCTTGCGCGCCAACCTCGGCGAGACGGTTAAGCAGTGCGTGGTGCGATATGGCGCCCCCGTCGGCTTCTCGGAAGCCAGCGCCAAGATCCCGTTTGGAACGCTGGTCTTCTCCGCGACCGGCTATACGTTGGTCGTTTTTCTGATCGATGGCAAGGAGGTGGGCGCCCGCGTCTCAAAGCAGGATAAAAGCCCGTTTACCGAGGCGGAGAGGCAGAATATCATGGACGCCGATTTGGCGGGATCGACCTGGACGCCCACGTCGAGCGACGATCCCACGTGCCTGCGCTGGATTCGGGGCGACAAAGCGACCGTTCTCTACGATAAGGACAAGCACATCCTTATCTTTACCTCGCAGGCCATGGCCAATGCGGTCCATGCCGCGCCGGCAAAACCGGGCGGTCCCGCGACCAACAGTCCCGCGAACGGCGGTAAAACTTCGCCCTAACCGGCGGCCCAGCGGAGCACCCATAGCTTGCGTCTTGCGCGCCCTGGCACCATAGTAGACGGATGGAAGTGACCGAAGCCCCCAAACCCGCGCCGAAGGTCATCATCGGCAACGAGAAGCTGTGCAAAATCACCGAGAAGGCCTCGGAGAAGCTGACCTCCTTGCTCACGCGCCAGGGCCGCCCGAACGGCGCGCTGAGGCTGGCGGTGATCGGCGGCGGCTGCTCCGGGCTGCAATACAAGATGGACCTCGTCGACGGCCCCGCCAATCGCGACATACTTGTCCGCACCTGCAACGTCAACGTGGTGATGGACCCCAAGAGCGCCCAATTTGTCTCGGGTTCGCTGCTCGACTACAGCGACGATCTGCAAAAAGGCGGCTTTAAGGTCACCAACCCGAAGGCCGCCGCCCACTGCTCGTGCGGGGAAAGCTTCAGCGCTTAAAACTCGTCAACCGTATTCCCACGTTTCTCCCGGCCGTTGAAAGAAAATCTGCAGTATCGGCGATTATTCTACGAACCATGATCCAGTCTCCTCGCGCCATACGCTTTTTTATTCTGGGCCTGTTCTGCACCGCCTCGGCGGCGTGGGCCGACTCGTCCACCACTCCCGCCACCGGCTCGGTCACTTCCAAACCTTTTGGCCGCACGCCCGAAGGCCAGTTAGTCCGGCTCTATACGCTGACCAATGTGAACGGCGTGGCCGTAAGCATCATGGACTACGGCGCCACGATCGTGAAAGTCTTGACGCCCGATCGCAACGGCAAGCTCGACGACATCGTCCTCGGCTTTGACAAGTTTTCCCCGTACCTCCATATCACGACCTATTTCGGTGCGACCATCGGCCGATATGGCAATCGCCTCGCCAATGGCCAGTTTATGCTGGGCAAGTCGCTCTTCCTCCTGGCCCGCAACAACGGTCCCAACTCCCTGCATGGCGGCCTGCGCGGATTCGACAAACGAATGTGGAAAATGGAGCCGGTTGAATCGGAGATTCCGGCGGTCCGCTTCAGCCGGCTCAGCCCGGATGGCGAAGAGGGCTACCCGGGCAATCTCTTTGTCAGCGTCACCTTTTCCCTCAACGACGACAATGAGCTGCGCATCTCCTACGAAGCCACCACCGACAAACCGACGGTGATCAATCTGACCAACCATGCCTACTTCAATCTCGCTGGCGGCGGAACGATCCTGAATCATATTCTGACCCTGCATGCGGACGCCTTCACTCCGGTTGACGCCACGCTCATTCCCACGGGTGAGATCAAGCCCGTCGCGGGCACGCCCTGGGACTTTCTCACTCCGACACCCATCGGCCTGCACCTGAAGGAGACCGGCGGCAAGCCGGTCGGCTACGACCACAATTTTGTGCTCAACAAGGGCTTCTTTTCCAACTGGGCCGTGGCGGCCGAAGTTGACGAACCGAAAAGCGGTCGCACGCTCACCGTCTCGACCGACCAGCCCGGCGTCCAATTCTATACCGGCAATTTTCTGGACGGGACGCTCACCGGCTCGGGCGGCCAAATTTACCGTCAATACTCAGGATTTTGCCTGGAAACCCAGCACTTCCCCGATTCTCCCCATCACGACAACTTTCCCTCGACCGTCCTCGCGCCGGGCGACAAGTTCAAGTCCTCCACGGTCTACGCCTTCGGGGTGAAGTAGCCATCCTGGAGGGTCGGACTCTGTTCCGACCCTGATTGGCAGCGTGCAGGGGAAATGGGTCGGGACAGAGTCCGACCCTCCAGGTTAAAATCCTTTGTGACAATTGGGTGACATGGCAAGCCCGTTGCTTTATATGATTTTGATGCCAAACCGAAAGCAGCTGGCCCCAAATGTGCGATCTGTTTCCGCCAAGGAAGTTTCCGTTTTGGCCTGGATTCAGGACGCTTACGGCAATGTCCTTTTGATCCAGCAAAAGGCAGGCAAACAACTTTGGTCGCTCCCCGGCGGAAAGGTTCGGTCCGCGGAAGCGCTCAAACAGGCTTTACGGCGAGAACTGAGGGAGGAAATCGGGCTGACCGTCGTGTCCGCCAAGGTCATCGATCTTTTCGACCGTCCCCTGCGATCAGGCCTGGCGGTTCTCTTCCAAACCAAAATGCGAAAGGGCCAACTCAAGCTTGGCGCAAAGGAAATCAAAAACGCCGCCTTTGTGAGCAAGCTTCCGCTCAAGGCCACCCCCTCCGTTCGTTACTTTTGGGCGCGCCAATTTCCGCCCATCAGCGCCCGGGGAAACATCCTCGATTTGTAAGGCATTAAAAAGCCTGGCATTCTGAATCTGCTGATCAGCAGGTCTCATAACTCCCATCATCCCCATTCTTTGTCGCCATGACCCATAGCCGCTCGCAGGAACTTTTCGCCGAAGCGCTCCGCTACATTCCGGGCGGAGTCAACTCGCCGGTGCGCGCGTTTCGCGCCGTGGGAGGAACTCCCTTTTTCGCGCAAAAGGCTCTCGGTTCGCGCGTCGAGGATGTTGACGGCAACAGTTACATCGACTACGTCTGCACCTGGGGCCCGTCGATTCTCGGCCATGCGCATTCCGAGGTGATCTCGGCGGTGAAAGCGGCGGCCGATCGCGGTACCAGCTTCGGCATTCCGAATCCGCTGGAAGTCGACCTTGCGCGCAAAATTTGCGAGTGGGTTCCGTCAGTCCAAAAAGTGCGGATGACCAATAGCGGCACTGAGGCGACGATGAGTGCGATCCGCCTGGCGCGGGGATTCACCGGCCGGGACAAGATCGTCAAATTCGAGGGCTGCTATCACGGCCACGTCGATTCGCTTCTGGTCAAGGCTGGCTCCGGCGCGCTGACCCTCGGGCAGCCTGATAGCGCCGGAATTCCCGCCGCGCTGGCCGCGCTGACCCTCGCGCTTCCGTTCAACGACGCTGACGCGTTGCGTGTCGCCTTCGAGCGGAACAAGGGCGAAATCGCGGCGGTCATCGTCGAGCCCATTCCAGCCAACGCCGGGCTGATCCTGCCCGCGCCCGGCTACCTCGAAACGATGCGCGAACTCTGCACGGCCCACGGCACCCTCCTGATTTTCGATGAAGTGATGACCGGCTTTCGCGTCGGCCGCGGCGGCGTGCAGGAGCTTCTCGGTGTCCGGCCCGATCTCTCCTGCTTCGGCAAAGTGATCGGCGGTGGTCTGCCCGTGGGTGCTCTGGGCGGACGCGCCGAAATCATGGATTTTCTCGCGCCGCTGGGGCCGGTTTACCAGGCCGGCACGCTCTCCGGCAACCCGCTGGCCATGGCGGCGGGACTGGCCCAGCTCAAAGTCCTGGAGGAGGACGATATTTTCGCAAAACTGGAAAAACTTGGCGCGAAGCTCGAAGCGGAAACGCGCGCGGCGCTCAAATCGGCGGGCCTCGACTACGTCTTCTATCGGATCGGCTCGATGTTCTGCCTCTTCTTTACGTCACGAACGGTCCGCAATTTGGACGATGCGAAAACAGCCGATCTCGCGCAATTCGCGCGGTTCTTTCACGCCATGCTGGCGCGGGGAATCTATCTCGCGCCATCGCAATTTGAGACCGGCTTTCTCAGCGCCGCCCATACCAGTGTCGACATAGCGGAAACGGCTCAGGCCATGCACCATGCCTTGCGGGCGAGCTAAGCAACCCCGGTCAGCGCGGCGCGCGCGCCGATCAACTCGAGCGCATCGGCACTGAGATGGCGAAGCAACTCGGGATTATTTTCGATACGGGCGCGGGTCAGGGTGCCCTCGTAGAAGGCCCACAGCAAACGGCCCTTCAACGCAGAGCTCTTTCCATCGACTTGTCCCAGTGTCTGCGCATCCCGGACGGCGGTCTCGAAGTAACGGGCCCCGGTGGAAAGAATTTCATGCACCAGGGCCAGAATGCGTTCATCCTGCGTGCAGATTTCTGACCCCAGCGTGAATATGGGACAACCCAGTACCCTCCCACTTTCCTCAAAAGCGGTGATTTGCTTTTCAGCCGCAAAATCGAGATACCGGGTGATGCGTTCCAGGGGCGGAACATCCGGCCGAAAAATTTCTGCGGCCACCGTCCTGCGCTCGTCCCACCACGCGTTCAGTGCGGCTATGGCCAGATCTGACTTGGAATCGAAAAAGTAATAAAAACTACCCTTCTTCACACCGGCCCGTTCACATATCGCCTCGATGGTAACTGCGCCGTAACTATATCCCCAAATCAGCTCATGAGCCGCATTCATGAGTCGCAGGCGCGAATCACTCGTTCTACCCATATACAGGCTAGCTTAATCCGAATTCGATAAAGAACAAGGGAGGATCGTGGGGGTGGAAATGTCGACCGGGGCCTCACGGCTTTCCCGGCGACACCTTGCCGGCTTTTGTCAGATCGATGGAAAAACTCCCGTAGCGAAAGTCGAGATCGGCGTGAACGGGAAGGCGGCGCGCGTCGTCGGTCAGCCATAACATCAGGCGTCCCCGGTGATGCGTCCCCTTGCCGGGAAGGACGAGAATGCGGAGCAGAGGCTGGCTGGGCCAGATGCCGAACGCGCGCGTTTCGCGGGCTTCACACTCGGCCAGCGCCTCCTTTTCCGAATCGCTTTCGTAGACGTGCAGGAGCCGCCGGTCGCCCGGTTTCCACGCGCCAGTGCGAAGATGGTAGAGCATCGTGCCGAGGTCGTCGACAGACTCCTCGGCGATCGGAAACGTTTTGGTCTTGCCTTCGATCCAGATTTCGCGTTTTCCCTGGCGCCGCAGGTAATCGATGCGCGTTCGCTCCTTGATCGTCCGATGCGGTTCGAAGCGAAATTCTCCATACTCGGCCGAGCGCCAGGGTGGCGGCGCCAGGATCGACCAAAAATATCCGGTGAAGGGGTAATAGGTATCGACCAGGCCGCGCGAGGCCAGCGCCAGATGAAACTCCCAGTGGTCGCCCTTGTGTCGGGCCACAAAGATGCCTTGCGCGGCCTCAACCACGCTATAGGAAACCAGGTAGGTGAGCGACTCGCCATCGGCCCAGGGGAGATGCTGAAAGTCGATGGCAGGAGCGGCGCCTGCCGCTGGTTCTGTCGCGCGAATCGGAGAAAAACCGGGGACTTGGGCAATGCCGAGCAGCAACGTGAGGATAAAAATGCGATTCATCTCCCGCGTTCCCGAGTTGGACTTGGGAACGCACTTGTCGGCGAAGCTGTGCTTCCCTCAGGCTGAAGCAACGAAGTTGCGGGGACACTTGCGTTCCCAAGTACAACCTGGGAACGAGGCACTATTGCGAAATTCATTGAGATATACGGTCCTACCGCTGGTCCCGCTTGAGAAGATTCGTCCGGGCCCGTTCCAGGGCGGCGCGTTCCCGGGCATCCAGGCTGCCGACACCCTGTTTTGAAATTTTTTCCAGAATCTCGTCGATCGATTCGGCTGCCTGCGTGTCCTTGAGAACCTTGATATTGTGCTGCCGCGCGAGCCTCCGCGCCTGACGTTCCTCCACCCAGTCGGTCAGCCACGTCAGGCCGCGGCCCGCGCCGATGAGCCGCATGCCCGCGTAGCCAATGGCGGCATCACACCAAAGCGCGCCGAGGTCGAGCCATTGATGGTAGGCAATATTAGCCAGACTCAAAACTGCCAGCAAGGCATAGGCCCACCCCTTCGCCGTGAGGTTGACAAACCAGATGGAAATCTCGACGCCCGGATAGATGGTAGCAAACGCGATAAATACGCCGAAAATAGTGCCATAACCGCTCATGTAATTTTCGCTCCAAAAACCGAGGAAGCCGATAAGACAGAAGAGAATCGAGGGGATCAGGACGAGGGCGCCGTAGAGGCTGATGTAGGTGTTTCGCCCGACAAATTGCTCGACCTGCCGTCCAAAATAAAAGAGAAAGCCCATGGCGAAAATGAACATGATCGCGGTTGCCGGTGGGAAGATGATATACGAAACCAGGCGCCAGATTTGGCCATGATAAACGACGTCGTAATTGCCGAGACCAAGGTAGGCGAGCACGGCGGGGTCGAAAGAAACAGCGAGGGCCGTGACGGCGAAGGCGAGAATATGGAGGACCAAGAGCAGGGTGTTGACATAAATCGGATGTCCGCCCACCCAAAAGAGCGGGCGGTAATCATCCGATTGTTCGTGGTAAAGCATGACCGATAAATCCTCGCCCAAGACTAAACGCGCTCGGGGGCTGTGTCCAGTGTCAGGCAAAGTCTTCGAAACCTGCGAGGGTGGACATTTGTTCGATCCGGCGTAAGCTAAGGAGTGGCTACGAACGCTTTTCTCTCCACAGGACACATCGCGCTTTGGCTCCTGGTCGCGGGTCTGTTCCTGCCCCGCCTGACTCTGTTCGTGGCATGGCTCGGAATGGCTTACCCCGCCAATACGCTGCCGGATCTCCTCAATTTCGCCCTGTGGCTTTTCTTTCCCCGCTTTCTGATGGCCTTCTATATCTTCACCGACATCGGGATCAATAACGTCTGGTTTTGGGCCTACATCGTAACGGGCATCGCCGGATTCTTCGGCGAGTCGGGTTACGCGCGCCATCGGATTGTGCGCCGGACCACGGTTAGCCGGGACGGCAGGACCACGACCACGGTGGAGGAGGAAGAGGTCTAGCTGGTCCAAATTGCGCCTGCCGACGATACTTGGATTTTTTCCGGGGATGGACTATGATTGGCCCGTGAAGATCAACTGGCGCAATTACTCGACGCAAAAGCCTGACCCATACTGGCGTGGGGCGCGTATTGCCGCGCGCATCCTGCGTAAGAGGGAATTGGGCAAGGTGCTCAGCCGTCGTGACCGTCGCGTTGCCAGCGAACTCTTTGAGGAAGAAGGCATCAGTAACCGTCTTATCGATCAAGCCGTGGCATGTCTGAAAGCCCCCTACAAGTTCTAAATTGGGACACGCCCAACGGCAGGCTCTTGCGGAAATTCATTGGCGGACTGCCGAAGGACCGATCGCTAATCCTGAACGTTTTTGGCTCGACGCCGTTGCAGTTGAGGCTCGATCCCTCTTTCTTAAGCGGCGATGTCGACATTTTTTGCGCGGAGGATTTATTGCCTTACGTCGACGAGATGAAAATGGGAAAGGGGCAGTCGGAGCCCTACATCGAGGTGGTGCCTGAGCGAATATTTATCTCTGCCCCCACTTGGCGGGACCGTGCCGCGAAAGTGGTCTTTGGCAATATTACCGTTTACGTCGCGAGCTCGCTTGACGTGCTCGTTGGCAAGCTCAAGCGGCTGGAGGACAAGGACCTTAAGGCATTCGATCTCGTCAAGGCCAAGACCGGAGGCCCGCGCGAAGAGGAATTGCGTGCTGCGTTGATGAACGTCTTCCAGATGTATCGACCTGCGTTTGACGAGGAGAATCCTGGTGGTGATCCCATAGCCAACACACGTCGGCTTTGGCTGCATCTCTACGGACACGACATCGATGTGCGCAAGGAAATTATCGCCCCAGCGGTTGCGTCCGTTAGGGAAGCGTCAGGCCAGAATGCTCCCGATTACCGGGCGAAATTGCGCGAGATCGCCGCGGAATACAGCTAAGGCACCGTCACCGACTTTGCCAGATTCCGGGGTTTGTCGACATCGCGGCCGAGGATGACGGCCATGTGATAGGCGAAAAGCTGAAGCGGGACGACGCTCAGGATGGGCGTGGTGTACTCGGGGACGGCGGGAATGTAGAAGACGTCGTCGGCATGGTTGAGGATCTCC
>Ga0116227_10016205_pt1 | contig 10792 bp, 7 predicted proteins | sample S1TSphgellanicum_FD_89693 | JGI IMG/M metagenome (GOLD analysis project Ga0116227, IMG submission 89693) | Host-associated microbial communities from peat moss isolated from Minnesota, USA - S1T2_Fb - Sphagnum magellanicum MG | ecosystem: Host-associated > Plants > Peat moss > Unclassified...
GACAGAGAGCGTGGTGGGAAAAAAAAATAAGGAAAAAAAAAAAAAAGAAAAAAAGAATATTTGAACATTTACAAATGTGAGTGGTAGTACATGTGATGATGGCTTCAAAGTTTCATAAGCTTCATGAGCTTCATGTTATCCACATTTACTTACACTGACACCATATGACCTTAATATGTTTAGGATTCAAAGAATGCAACATTTGGAAAGAAGAAGAAACAACTTGAACATAGTGAAGAAAAGAAAGCCAATTAGAAATAAATTGATAATGAAAGTTTGAACCCTCAAAGTGAAAACTTGTACTTCTTCACAAGCAAAAGGCAAGGTCCACTCTTTTCAAAAAAATTCACAAATTAATAAACTACATGTGGGTTTAAACCTCAACACAAGTTAGACTTGAGAAAAAACAAGAGAAAACCAAATCAAACCAAAACAAAAGGGAAAGCTCAAAGTTTGAATGGGAGTGTAATATAACTTGGAGTCCCAATATATATGGTTATAATTAGGATGTTGACTAATTTCCAACTATGCAAATTGACATGGTTCCAACTAGTTTTCAACTTCAACAAATGCAATTCAAAATTTGAATTTCCCACCAACACATTGACACCACTATTATATGTCATATCATCCATTCATCCATATTATATGCCACATGACCCATTCATCTAAATTCATCCATCCATCTCCAAAGCCACCTCCAAAACAACATATAAAGCTCATTAACATAATTGAACCCTTGTTAAGCTAAGCTAGCTTGCCTAGCCTAATTAATTACCTTCACCTACCTAACTAGCTACCTCATCAATCAGCCTAGGTATATAGGTTTCAACTTACTTAGGTAGGTATAGGTAGGTAGGTAGGTAATATGTAAATAATGTGTAAATAGCAATAGGTGGGAAGGTTATTTGTTATTTACCTTACTTGTACCCTACCTACATATTAAGTAAGTATGTAACCTATTTATTAACCTATTGATTATTTTCCTACCTATCATTACCTACACCCTACTTACATATATTTAACAAAGTATGGGGCATGTGAACTTTGTGTTGGGCATTTTTTAATCATTGTAATAGCATTCACAATGACCTCAAACTAAAATGTGTACATGTTGTCTTACTCCTAAACACCATGTTGCACAATTTGGAGTCCACTTAGGATCTCTAGTAGCAAGGTAATATAATGAAAGTTATAGACTTTGGTAAAAGTGTCACAAATTTCTAGTAAAGTAAAAACTAGTCACAACATAGTTGTAACAAAGTCTCAATACAGTTGCAAAAGAAGTTGCATTAAAATTGACGTATAGTGAAAAACATATGCAATATTTCATCCATCAATTTTGTTCTTGCGTCCATTCATAAACAATGTCCACCAAATTAAACAAATGGTTGACATGACATAGCATGTCCATCATTTTTAAATGAACTTTTTGACTACAATTCAACTTTTAAAAAAACGTCAACCCCCATTGATGGTCAATGTCATAGACTTACCAAATTAATCAATGGTTTGATTTATTTGACGTGCCAAGCCATCCATGCGGAATTTTTTGAAATGAATAAAATTATGTAGTCAAAATGACATGTAATCAAAAACTGGTTTTAAAAAAAAAACTTTCATTCTCCTAGTCAATGTATGAAATGTGTTGTGTATGTTTACAAAAAAGGGACAATCCAAAAATAAACCAAAGTGGTCGTTTAAGTAAAAGGGACGTATGGCCCTTGTCATGTAAAACAAATATGCTTCTCCATAAACAAAACAAGATGAGTCTAATGATGATGAAATAAGGACAATAGTTAGTACCATTGAAGTTCATGATGAGACCATCACATCAAAGCAACCTATTGTTGCAAATGCCACAGGTTTGGATTTTTTTCATTTCCTTCTTTCATTCATGTAGATGCAAGACTTGGAACATTTTGGGCTATTTTCATTTTTTGAAATGCTAACCCTAGATATTTTTGTTGTTGAATTTAATTATGTTTTGACTTTTGCAAAACAACTAGCTCAAGTTCAACAATTGCCTAATAATCTAGTTCCAATATATAGTAACACCCTACAACCTCAAGCCTCTTGTAATGAATTATTTGCTTGAACAATGGCAGTTATTGCCACAAATGCATATGAAAACTTATAGGAAATTGTTATTGGGAATCACTATTAAAAATTGCTATCGAAAATCACTACTGGTAATTGCCATCGGGAATCATTACTGAAAACTACTACCGAAAATTGCTATTGGAAACTATTACTAGAAATCAGTACTGAAAATTTATTAATGATTTTCAAAGTGTATATTTTTAGACCAAAAAATGAACTGATTGGATTGACTTTAGATAAGGATTTCTAAATAAGATATACTATGAGTTTTAGAGAGATTTTTGGGATTCCCCCTAACTTTTTGGAATTTCCATCGTTTCTTACCCGGTTTTACATAGGGAAACTTAGGGAATGGACAATGTGTCATCAGTTGTTGTAATTCTATGATCTTGATGTTGTCAATTTGAGAAAATATTCTTAAAGTCATCGTTTCCACTTGTTTTCACATTGTGTTTTGACTTGAAGTTGCATGCCTTGTTGCAAATTTGAAGTTTTTTGCATGATAGAAACTTGTAGGTTGTTTGAACTACCAATTTGAAATTTCGTAATTTCTTGGTGACCATTTGTCATTTTTTGTAACAAAATTGAAATGTTCATTTTCTCCTCCTATTTCATCAAAATACTTCAAACTTGGGATTTCATTGAGTGATTTTAACATGGGTGCAATCATAGTCAAACGAACCAAAAACCATGTTGAACAACCAAAAAACTATCAATTTTTTTAATATATTTATGTAATGCCACTTTAATGTCATGTTGATCAAAGAAATTTGTGTTTAATAATTTATATGAATGTTCAAGAATTTTTTTTTATCATTTAATTTAACAAACTAAATTTTGGTTTTCATAATGGACTTTTGAACATTAACACCCCAAAATTAATTTTATAAAACACTAGGCTAAGGACCCTTAATAAAGAAATTTTGATGGGCAAAAAATTGAAATGACAATAACCTACCATCCACATATGAAAAACACTCATAATTTTAAAAATATGGTGTTTGAAAATTTTAAAATTTCAAAATGTTCAAATTTCAAAAGTCATTTGTTGGAAGTAAATGGTCATATGTGTATGACATATGAACAAAGTTGTGGCTGATGATACAAAAAACTAAAGCTTAAAGTAGTTGTCATATTTTAGCATGATTTGAAATTATGATCATCTTTACAGATGAAACATAAATTTTGACAGAATTTGCACACCTTTAAAAAATTCATATTTATTCAAAAAGAATTAACACAAGTAGTGTAATTTATTGGGGAATTGTAAATATGTTTTTAAAAATTTACAAAAAAAATCCTTCAAAAAATCCTTTCTATGAAAAAGTCAAAATGTTCAAAAAGGCCCATTTGTGATTTAATCCTTTGTCACCATTGGCTCATTTGATTATGATTGCTCCCACTCAATTGGTAGTTACTTCCAAGTAATTAGACAATGCCACCTTCACCTATTCCTCCCACAATAACATTTAGTGTATAGTACAATTCAATGCCAATAACAAATTCTAGTCACTATTTGCAAATATTGTCGACCTCACAACAATATTGAACATTGTAATTATCAACACGACATCAATATTCACAATTGCCACCACCATCAAATCAATATTTGCATCCACTATTAATTGCCAATCATTAATTGTAATAGCCACCTAATTTTAATCAACACATGTAATTGCCATTTGGATCTAACCAATACTAACAATTGCCTTACTATTCAATCTAGCCAATATGCAAATGTGCCTCCTATTTGGCCTCACCTCCAACACCAAGGACTGCACATCATGTTTAATCAAATCAATACACAAATGTGCTTCTTGCTTGACTTATACTTCCAAAACAAATTGTTACACAATGGTTAGTTCTAGCTTTAACATAAACAACCATGCCACATATGCCACCCCCTTTGCTTGTAACAAGTACTATTGCAACCCCTTCATATCCTCCAAATTTATAGTAGCCCCAAGTAATTAAAGGTCACTCCCCCACATGCATTGCTTCAGCTATAAATGCATCTAACCAATTAAACAACCAAGTCATCTCTTCAAGGGGTCATTCTAGGTAAGTTGAATTGCAAGCTAGGCATCGAACAATGGACAAGGCCATGAAAAGGCTTAGGATTTAAGTGGTTAAACTAAATGGTAAGGATGTCATGCCTATTGTGCATAATAATTTAGAAGGAAAACTAATTGGTGGTGGTAGGCACCATTGGTTGATTGCCCTTCTAGGCTATGCCTTGAAGTTCAATCTAGTAATTGATGACATTCAAAAATAGCTAGCTAAAGGGTTGGAAGCCATTAAATAAGCCCTAGAGACGGGTTTCAAATATTTGGATCATACCTTCATCAACAAGTATGTAAAAGATCAAGTGAAAAGTTTATTGAAAGATAGGTGAGGGTACTTGAAGAAAAAAATAGAGACAAGTGAAGAAAGACCCACAAAATTGCATGGAGATGCATTGGAACCAAATCAAAGAGGTTTTAAAACAAGAGGATAATGTTGAGAGGGCACCACAAATGACAAGAATTTGAAGAATTCAAAAGAATGCATCACAATGTGGATGAACTGGTGAAATGGCTTGTAAGAACTAATGTTATATTTAATGCCTTCTACCAATTTTCCCTTTTTTAAACTCTTGCATTCATGTTTGCACTTGTAATTTTGAAACTTGAGCTAATGGGATATGTAGGAAGTAGAGCTTGGAAAGGCCCTCACATTGTTGGAGATTCAAAATGAATGTGAACAAAAAAGAAAATTCAAGTAGAAAAACACGAGGTGGATGACCCTAAGGTAGATTCTAACTATTTACCATTCAATTTATTAATGCAAAGGGTTATTCATCAAAAGTGGAAAATTTGGGGTGCTTGTGATTGTGATGCTTTAGGGTTTGTGTATTATTTGAAGTTGCAAATCCTCATTTGTAGTTCAATTTTGATCTAACACGATTCCATTTAGATTATGACCCTATTTATATTAAATTCTTGTGGGGTTGGGGGGGAGAGGCACAAGGAAAACCCTTTTTTCATGTACCCATCATTGATTTCATTGGAAAAAAACTTTGATTATTTTTTTATGTTATTAAATTTGGCCTTTTATTTCATTACTTATACATCCACGATGCCATATTATTTGGTATATATAATTATACATTACATAATTGATAGCTCAATGGGTCTAAACACTTATAGAAATTTAAACAATAAAGCTCATGGGTGGTTCATTTTAATTTCTATACAATTATAGATGGAACTAGTAGATTTTTTTTGTAAGTGTGTATTGGTCATTGTTATGTGAAGCGTGCCTATTTGATTTGTAGGTTGATGTAGAGATGGACTATAACATGGGTGATGATATCCAAGGGATCTTATGTGAACTCAAGGTTCATTTTAAACAAATGGATAAAAACCATGAAGAAATAGTAAAAGTCACTAATGGTTTGAATTCCATGACAAAACATTTGAAATCCATGATAGAGTAATTGAGATACACAACATAGTAGACAATGCAAAACCAAATGCACATGTCAAGCATGGTGGAAGAGCTATTTGCCGTTATGAAATCAAAATTTGAATCTTGGTGAAAAAATAGTCAAATGTTGTGAAACTACCATCTCCTATTAGGAGCATGGGAGCAGTAAGAAAAGTAGTTGGCAAAATGTTTTAGTTTGGGTATCTTTTAGTTTCATTGTGGTGTATCTAATTATGGTACAAGGTAATAATTTATGCAATCATGATTTAATCATTTAGACATCCAATTTTGGGTTTTAAGAATTAACCATGTAGATTTGTAAGGTTGAATCCAAGGTCCTTTTGCCTCTAGTTTAAATAACTTTAAAATTGGGGTGTCAAGTGTAAATTACAACTTGAATTCATCACCAAAAGGCACTTGTTATAGGGTCCACGGAACCTAAAGAAGTTGCAAACACATTTTGATGACATGGGTCCAACTACTCATATGCCAATTGAAAAACTCACCAATAAGAAGGTTAATCTTATTTCAAAGGTGCTTGTGTAAACATCTTCTAGTTATGACAATTATCAAGTTGTTAGGTTTGACAAGTAAACATAGTTACACTCACATGGGAAGGTAACTAGAAATGATAACAAGGGTGGCAAGATAATTTTGGGTGATAGTAAAGGTGGCAAATTCACAACATTTTTACACTAGAAGGACTATTGGGTGCCTATTCTCCAAGGCAATTAATAGTAAACATGGTATGCCACTTATTAGTATTAGATGTGAATGGCCCATTGTGTGAGTTAGTTCATTTGAAATCAAGTTTTAAAATGGAAGAAATTAATTCCTACAATTCAATGTGGAAGCAAGCTTGTGAGCCCACAACCCAAATGCGATGAGGTTTTGGAATTGTGTAATTCAAGTTTAATATTGCCATTTGGTTGTCAACAACATGACCAAACTTGCTTCCTATAGTTGAATTTTTATTACAAAAAAGGTTAAAGGTTAACTTTGTTTTGTGTGGGGTGTCAAAAAGTTTTCAGATACACATTAAACCTCCATTATGTCTAGAACATGATCTTGTGTTGAAACCATGAAAATTTTATTAGGGGAAATCAATATTTGTTTTAAGCAACTTAGTTCTTTGAACACATTGTTGATAGATGATTGTCCATTTTTTAGTGTGTTAGTTTAGGTGAGTGCCTTTCCTTAAAATTTTGTAATGTAAGTGCATTGTCGATAGTCCTTAAGTATAAGATGTAATGTTTTTGAAAATGTGTTTGGGAATTTGGAAAAATTAAGGTAGTGGTTGCACCGATTTTGTCAAAGAACAATGGTGACATTTGAATATTGAATTCTACATATTGTAACTAAAAAAGCTTTAAATTCACAAGGAGATGAGGTAGTTGTTAAAGTTGTTGCAAAAACCCACCCACAGGTATAAAAAAATTTAGTTAATTTTTATTTCAATGTTTCCTAGTTTGAATAAAATTTAATTTTTTTTTTCCAATTAGGATTTTTCATGATTATTTTCAATGTTCTCCAATTTGAACAATGTAAATTCTTTGAATTTTCCATGCTATTTTTCATTGGTGGATGTAAAAAAAATTATTAATTTTGTGTGAAATTGTGAAATATTATATTCAATGGTTTTTTAATTTTCATTAATTTTCATTTTCCAATTTGATTTCTAGTTTGGATTTTATTAACTTTGTTTGCAATTGTTTTATAATACTGCAGAATTAAAAGATTTAACTCCAAGATTTTGTAGGAGGACCAAATGTTGCAATCAACCATTTTGTCAAGTTTGGAGGTGGGGTAGCTTATCACAATCATCAAGGTTGACCATGACCTCACATTTCACATTGGAAATGAAACAATAGGCTATGTAGTGCTTTGGCCCTAGAAACAAATCAGCCCATACTAGATTGAACAAGTTGGGGTTCATGTGCAAATTGTTAAATTAGAATATGTTTATGTCATCATATTTTGCACCTTTCTAACTTTCAATTTTTATTGATATATTGGGTTGCAACTTTGTGTGTTTATATATGTAATTGACGTGTGATTTAGTGAATCATATGCAAGTTGTGTAGGTAATATCCATGTAGGTTGTGTAAATGTAATATTCCATGTAATTGAATTAAAAATAATATGTTAGACATTTTAGTCAAGTAGGCACATGCCATTTGGCACCCATGTCAATTAGATTGTTGGACACTTTAGTAAAAACATTTTCCATTTGGTGATTACATCAGCAAAAAGGTTAGACAGCTCAATCAAAATCAACATGCCACTTGGCACCTAATCAACCAAAACATTAAACAACTTAGTCACAATAGCATGTCATTTGGCACCTATGTTGTAAAAAAATTAAACATTTTAGTCAAAACTAACATCCCATTTGGCATCCACATTAAGGTCAAAATCCTTTAAGATGTACCACTCATAACAAAAAATAGGAAGTCATCATCTTTAGTTGTTTCCAAGAAGGGAGACCAATGTTGGCATATGGGGTTCTTACATCATTATTTATATTAATATCAATCTTAATGTTGTCAAAAAACCATTGGTGTTGAACATAATCAACTAGATAATAGATCAATTTATGTGTGTTGACAATGTGAACAAGGCAAAGGTAATGACAATTGCTCCCAAACATCTTGCCTTAAGATGTGATGAAGTCACAACCACTAACTATTTGAGTTGGATAAACATGCATGGGCCGATGTGATGGATGATCATTGGAATTAGGTTCATATTTTGATTTCCTTGGAACATGTCATGGAAGGTGGGGACCATAGTAGCAACCTAAATAAAGTTATCATGTAGGCACTACTTAGACAAATGGTTTAGGTTTTGAAAGAAAACATGACTTTCAAATTACTATCCTTCAACATAGAATTTGAATGTTCTTAGCATGTTCCAATTGCAAGCACTTTTATTTCATCTTTATAAAAATAAATTAGGTTCATTGAAATTTTTTAATGTTTTCAAATGTTGTGGTTGATGGTTGTTGATCCAAATTAATTGATTTGATGTCTTATAATAGTTGCAAATATAATAGGGAGCTCAAAATGGCATCATTAAACAAATTATAAGAACAATACAACTTACACATGGAAGTCATTCATTGTTGTGCTAATTGAATGAATATAGTAATCTTGACCTTAAGTTTTCTACAGTGGTGTCTTATAGTGAAATGTTACCACAATCTTTACATGTGATTTGCTCACTTTTTCAACATACATATTGAAATAGCTACCAAATACCAAGAACTTGCACATACCAAATGTAGTTTAAAATAATACATATTATGTCAAAACATATTTGATAAGCATGTTAAGTTGAACTAATTGTGTTATGTTAAAATGGGTGTTAGTTTGTTCAAGTGGTTCAAAAATACTATCCAACTGGTATTCTTTTTTGGGTTGGAATGTAATGAGTATGTGAACAACTAGAAACCACATAACAACTAAGAAACTAAAATGAAAACCTTGGAGTCCAAAGCAAGAAGGTCAAGGGCATACTAATAGATTTTCATGGAATTTAACTAAAAAGGTGTTGTGAATATATTTGTGAAAATGAAATACTTGTCTAGGGGGTATTGGACATTTTTTTCCCACCTAGCAAAATACCTTAATTTTATATGCATTAATGGACATTACATCTCATTTTATTTGGTACAATATATATTAGACATATAACAAGATTGTAATAATATAGTTTAACAATGGTAACAAAGGGAACATTTGCAATTTTGGTATTTAAAAAATATATTTGAATACAACAATACTTTTGTGACACTTAAGCAAGTAGACACTCAAATACACAACATTGATGGTGAAGGTGTCTAATGCTTGACAACATGAAAGTTGCATTTTCACCAATAGTGATTTCAATATTGTGTATAATATCCATTTGCTTATTTATTGCCAATACATTGAAAGTGTTTTTACATTCATCCAAATGTTTTAGGAGATGAATGTTTTTGTTTCTAACGGCAACCATAAAGGTCTATTAGTCTTAATTGTTATGTATAGTGGTCTAAGGTTTTGTTATGTATTTGATTCTTTCAATGACTTCAATGCTTTAGTTGTTTCAAATTAACAAGGTTTTTGGCTTGCATTGGGCAAGCAAGACTTTGGACTTGAACATCTTATGTGTGGAACATCTACCATTCTAATTTACCAATTACACATTCATGATTCCTTGCCATTTATGTTCATCCCCTTTATGGGAAGCTTGGTTAGGTCATTCAATGTTTTCAACAAAATAATTAATGAGGAACGAATGTTAAGCCATGAACTATATTAGTTTTCATTGTCATATGGTTCATTATTTTGTTCATTTCATTCTTCACTTGTGAATTTAATTATACTTATTGTTGGTTTTGTAAGGTTCATTAACTCTTTGACATTGGAACTTGCATTAAAGTTTCCTACCAACTACCTAACATGGATGCCATTGGGATTATGTATCTCAATATTGGTTCCCAATTGATGTAGAGAAAAACTTAAACATGAACAAACAATTACTAGGTTTGACTACATGATGACATCATTACTAAATGACACAACTACACAATGATTATGTTACCCAACATCCATTATTCCACCATCCATTGGAAATTGGTTATGAATCATGACTTAAGCATGGATGAACAACAACACAATTGACTTATCAAGGTTGCCCCTTGGTAACCTAGCCTTTTTACTCCCCCTTAAGACTACTTAGATTTTTAAATATATTCAAAATCAATTTTAGTTTTAGGTTTATTCATATTCAAAAAGTCAATAATTATCAATGAAATAATTGTTCATTGAAATTATTTGTAGTTCAATTGCAAGAGAGAATCAATAGTTTGAGAACTATTTTACATGAGACCCACCCTACTCTTGAACTTTGGTTAAAGTTAAATTGCAACCTTTGGTTTTGGTTCTTATGGCTAGGGTCTAGGCCAAGTAGGGTTTAGGGATTAGAGAAATTAACCTAAGGTTAAGGTTTTAAATTAAAGTTAAGGTCAAGCTTGTGCTTTGTTGAGGGTAATCATTGCCATGAGTAGAAGGATGAAGGTCCAATTTGGGGCCCCATTTTTTTTTTCACTTTACTCTTTTGTTGTTGTTGTTTTTTTTTTTTTTGTTTTTTTTTTTTTTTTATTTTTTTTTTTAATTTTTTTTTGTTTTTTTAATTTTTTTTCTTTAACATTTTTTTTATTTTTTTTTTGTCTTTA
>Ga0116227_10016206_pt1 | contig 10791 bp, 9 predicted proteins | sample S1TSphgellanicum_FD_89693 | JGI IMG/M metagenome (GOLD analysis project Ga0116227, IMG submission 89693) | Host-associated microbial communities from peat moss isolated from Minnesota, USA - S1T2_Fb - Sphagnum magellanicum MG | ecosystem: Host-associated > Plants > Peat moss > Unclassified...
ACCTCCAACGCCCTCGGTGCCGTGCCCTCAACCCTCACCGCCGAGAACGGCGCGACCATCCTCAACGCCTACAACCTCCACGCCGACTACGGCCCGGTCATCTACGTCGCCCGCAACCGCTTCGTCGGCACCTTCACCTACGAGCTTCCCTACGGCCGCGGACAGCGCTTCGGCGGCGATATCGACAAACTGACCAACCTCGCAGTCGGCGGCTGGAGCGTCGCCGGGATCTTCCTCGACCACTCCGGCCACTTCCTCACGCCCAGCTTCTCCGGCACCGACCCCTCCGGAACCGGCGTCCTCCAGCGCGGCGTCACCAGCGCCCAGCGCCCGGACTGCGTCTCCGGCGTCTCGCCGAACCTGTCCAACAAGAACCGCAACGGCTACTTCAACATCAACGCCTTCTCCGTCCCCGGAAACAACATCGGCCGCTTCGGCAACTGCCCGGTCGGCATCCTGGTCGGCCCCGGCACGGTCACCTTCGCCGGAACGGCGGGCAAGAACTTCGACATCACCGAACGCTTCAAGCTCCGCTACGAGGCGCAGGTGGCCAACCTCTTCAACCACACCAACCTCGGCGACCCGGCCACCAACATCAGCTCGCCGAGCACCTTCGGCGTCGTCTCGAACGTGCAGGACTACAACACCAGCTACGGCCCATCCGCCGGCCCGCGCAACATCCAGATGTCCCTCCGCCTCACCTTCTAACTCCAACCAACCCGCTGCGGAGAAGGCAAAGCCTTCTCCGCAGTCGTGTCTTAACCCGGACGACTCAGAAAATCCGTCATCCTGAGCGAACTTTGGCGCGACTTTGCGCCAAACGGAGTCGAAGGACCCCGACGCTGCCCACACCACCGAAACCGCTCGGCCCTTTTCTACCGCCGAACTCCGCCGCCACAGCCTAAACCCAGAAACGAGCCCAGATGCCTCACTTCCGCCGCCTCCTCGCCGCCGCCATCTTCACCCTCTCCATCGCCGCCCCGGCCCAAAAATCGAAAAAACTCGTCATCCTCATCTCCATCGACGGCATGAAACCCGAGGCGGTGCTCGACGCGTCCTCCCACGGCCTCAACCTCCCCAACCTGACGCAAATGATGCACGACGGCGTCTACTCCACCGGCGTAACCGGAGTCCTGCCCACACTTACCTACCCGAGCCACACGACAATCCTCACCGGCGTCTCGCCCGCCAAGCACGGCATCTACTCGAACACCACCTTCGACCCGCTCAACCAAAACGAGCAGGGCTGGTACTGGTACACCGAAGACATCAAGGTCCCCACGCTCTGGGACGCCGCCCGCGCGGCCGGCCTCAAGACAGCCAACGTCTACTGGCCCGTCAGCGTCGGCACAAGCGCCATCCACCCGCCCATCGACTTCAACCTCGCCCAGATCTGGCGCGCCGACACCCCCGACGACCTCAAGCTCCAGCGCTCCGTCTCCACCCCCGGCCTCATCGCCGAGCTGGAAACCAAGGCCGGCATCGCCGGCGCTCCCGACGTAACCGCCATGGATGCATCGCCCGGACACTATCCCGGAGGCGAGGAGGAGACCGTCGCCGAAGACGAGATCCGCGCCAGATACGCCGTTGAGCTCCTCGCGCTCAAGCACCCCGGCTTGATGACCGTCTACTTCACCGGCCTCGACACTCAGGAGCACAAGACCGGCCCCTTCAGCCCGGAGGCGAACGCGGTCTTGGAACGCATCGACGCGCTCGTCGGCCAGGTCCGCGCCGCCGCCGAAAAGCAGTCGCCCGGCAACGCCTACGTCTGCGTCATCTCCGACCACGGCTTCGCCAGCGTTACAAAAGACGTCAATTTGTACTCAGAATGGCTTAAAAACGGCTTATTTGCACTCAATGAGCAGCACAAAATCGCTTCCTGGAAGGCGATGCTCTGGCCCATGGGAGGCTCCGCCGCGGTCATCCTCGCCAACCCGAATGACACGGTAACTCGCACAAAAATAGACACTTTACTCGCAAATCTGGCATCCGACCCGGCCAACGGCATTGCCCGCGTCCTTACACACGGCGAGGTGGTCGCGGGCGGCGGCCTAACCCAAGCAGAATCAATCATTTCCCTGTCCCCGGGATACGAACTCGGCTACCAGTTCACCGGCCCGCTCGTCACCCCCTCAACCGGCGGCGGCATGCACGGCTACCCTCCGGACCGGGCCGAGATGCGGTCGTCTTTCTTCCTCGTCGGCCCCTCCGTGGCGCACGGTAAGTCGTTGAATCGAATCGATATGCGCAGCATCGCCCCAACCCTCGCGAGCGTCCTTGGAGCGCAGTTGCCGGATGCCGAAATGCCCGCGCTCGACTTGAAGTAGCATCGTTCTAGAGTGATCAAGCCACTTCCCACCGACGCGCTGCTGGTGATCGACATGCAAAACGACTTCTGCCCCGGCGGCTCGCTCGCCGTTGCGAAAGGCGACGCTATTATCCCTGTTATCAACGACTTAGGAACGCGCTTCGACCACGTCATCCTCACCCAGGACTGGCACCCGGAGCACCACATCTCCTTCGCCAGTTCGCACCCGGGAAGCGAGCTATATAGCACAATCCAGGCCACTTACGGGCCGCAGGCGCTGTGGCCCGACCATTGCCTGCAGCAATCCAGGGGAGCGGAGTTCCATCCCGACCTCGCTCTCCCCCACGCGGAACTTATTCTAAGGAAAGGGTTTAGGCGCAATATCGACTCCTATTCGGCCTTCCTGGAAAACGACCACGCAACCCCGACCGGGCTCGCCGGCTACCTCCGCGAACGTGGCCTTAACCGATTATTTTTGTGTGGTTTAGCCTACGATTTCTGCGTCCGCTTCTCGGCCATCGACGGCACCGCGCTCGGCTTCGAGTGCCGCGTGATCGAAGACGCCAGCCGCGCAGTTAATCTGCCGGGATCGGTGGAGGCGACCAATTCCGCGTTCGCTTCCGCGTCCATTAAAAGGGTGTTTTCGGGCGAAATCGGCTGATTTGCGTCCAAAAACGGGCTGCAAAAACGTGCTTTTTAGCGCATTTTGATGCAATTTTGCGTGTTTTTGAAGGCACATTTCCTGTCCCATTACCTTCTTGAGGCCTGTGGACAAGAGGAATGTTCCACGTGGAACATTTTGTGGTAGGCGTGTTTCGCGGTATGTCTACTAGGCTGAAACTCCGTCCAGGCCAAGCTCCGCCGCGCTCGCCTGCATGGCCTTCAGGCAGTTGGCGATGTGGTCTTCGACGGTGATGCCGAGGAGGGCGGCGCCTTCGGTGATGTCTTCGCGCTTGACGGCGCGGGCGAAGGCCTTGTCTTTCATCTTCTTCTTCACGCCGGCGACTTCGACCTCCTGAATCGATTTAGACGGCTTGACGAGAGCGCATGCCGTCAAGAATCCGGCGAGTTCGTCGGAGGCGAAGAGGGCGCGGTCGAGGTGCGAGTCGCGGGGCGTGCCCGAGTAGTCGGCGTGGGCGAGGATGGCGTGGAGGACAGGCTCGGGCCAGCCCTGCTCGCGGAGGAAGTTCACGCCGACGAAGGGATGCTCCTCGAGCGAAGGATGCTTGTCGTAGTCGAAGTCGTGGAGCAGGCCGGCGATCGAATAAAGCTCGATGAAGTCATCAGCTTCCCTTCCGGAAAGACCGAGACGCGCGGCTTCGCTGACGCCGTAGGCGCGGGTGCAGGCCTCGACGGCGAGGCCGTGTTTGATGAGCGAGGGCGAGGCGGTCCACTCCTGCAATAGCTGCCATGGCCGTTCACGGGTAAATTCTGTGGTCATCCTTATCTCCGTATGCTATCTCCGCGCAAGTTACTATGCTGGTTCCGCTTCGGTTTTTCTGCCTGTTTCTCCACAGTATCTGCCGGTTTCCCCTTGACTGAAAGGGTACCCAGTGTCACTCTAGGCACATCGCATCTCCGTGTTATCGGACATCGGGATATGGAGTGCGCTGAGGTTCCTTGCTCTGGAGTCCTCCCGCTACTGACAACTATGGCAACGATGATGGCACCCGTCGAACAGCGTGAGGTCTTGCGCTGCGACCACTGCAATCTGGTGCAGTTCCGCACCGCGAGCGCGATGTGCCGCAGATGCCGCAAGGGCCTCGAGGTGGAACGGCCCGAGCCGGTGCCGGCTCCTCTGACCCTGGTGACAAGTGAGGCCGTCGCGGAGAGCGGGCTTCAGGTGGCGACCGCGGTCCGCGATCTGCGCCATGTGAGGAACCTCTCGCAGCGGCAGCTTGCGGCGAGAATGAACGTTCCCCGCACTTATATCTCAAAGATCGAGAACGGCAAGGCGATGCCGACGCTGTCGTCGCTGGACCGGCTGGCGCGGGCGCTGCAGGTGGACATGTCCACGCTGCTGCGCGACGCGAGCAACCGGCACCGGGACGAGACCAACGTGCTGATGGCCGACCCGTTCGTGGCGGAGATCGCGCACTATGCGGCGCAGCTGGATGCGCTGCAGCGGTCGATCTTTCTGAACCATGTTCGGGAGCTGGCTTCGGGGCATCGGCGAACGGCGTAGAGCCTACGTTCCCCACCCATCGCGAAAGACAGAGGCGCGATGGATGGGGCACGCCGGCGTTTGAGGTAGACCCACCCATCGCGAAAGACAAGAGCGCGATGGATGGGGCACCCTGGTTTCCGTTCCCACCCATCGCATGAGACAACGGCGCGATGGATGGGGCACCCAGGCATCGGGCCGCGTTGAAAACCGGGGACGGAGCGGGGCGGGTGTGCTAGCGTAATCTTGGCGAGGTCTGAGTGCGCGCACCCCAACATAGCCGTGTCCATGAGCTGTCGGTTGAAGAGCAGGCGATCTACCGGGAGCTCGATCCGGCGCGGATTCCGCGGCACGTCGCCATTATCATGGACGGCAATGGGCGCTGGGCGGGAAAGCGGATGCTGAAGCGCTTTCTGGGGCACCAGCAGGGGGCGGAGTCCGTTCAGTATGTGGTCGAGACGGCGTCGCGGATCGACCTGCCGTGGCTGACGCTGTATGCGTTCTCGCTCGAAAACAACCTCAGGCGGCCCCGGGCCGAGGTGAACTTCCTGATGAAGCTGCTGAAGAGCTACCTGGTCGGGAACGTGAAGCGGATGAACGACAACAACGTCCGGATGGCGTACATCGGGCGCATCCATGAGCTTCCGGCCGAGGTGCAGGACACGATGCAGTGGGCCAGCGAGGCGACGGCGAAGAACACCGGAACGACGCTGACGCTGGCGCTGAACTACGGGGCGCGGTCGGAGCTGGTGGACGCGATGCGGGCGACGCTGCGGGACGCGATCACGGAGTCCGAGGGCGATTTTGCGCGGTTGCAGGGGCTGATCGCCGAGATGGACGAGTGCCATGTCTCGCGGCGGCTGTATACGGCGGCGATGCCCGATCCGGACCTGGTGGTGCGGACGAGCGGGGAGCAGCGGATCTCGAACTTCCTGCTGTGGCAGATCGCGTATGCGGAGATCTTCGTGACGGACCGGCTGTGGCCGGACTTCCGGGGGATCCATCTGCTGGAGGCGATCGCGGACTTCCAAAGGCGGGAGCGGCGGTATGGCGGCCTGGGGGACGGCTTTACCGACGAGAAGCTGGCCGAGAAGCTGGCTGAGCACCACGGGGCCGGCGATACGGCGGAGCTGGTGCGCCGATAAGAGGGGTTGAGGGCCGGATTGTTACAATTCAGGTGATCGGGAGACAACGATGCACGACGTGCTGATCGTAAGCGTTCCACTGATAACGATTCTGGCCGGGCTGTTCTTCAACCGCTCGGAGATGCAGCATTTTCGTTCGGAGATGAAGGCGGAGATGAAGGAGCTGCGCTCCGAGTTGAGAGCGGAGGTCGGTGTCCTGCGTTCCGAGATGAACGCAAGATTCGACCGGATGGATGCGGAGATGAACAGCCGGTTTGACCGGATCGACGCCGAGTTGCGGTACTTCCATGGCGTTACGGGCAAACTGGAAGGGCGGGTTGAGTCGCTCGAGAAGCGCTAGCCGTTATAGCCTTGCTCCTCGCGGAGCTTGAGGCGGCTGCCACGCCAATAGATGGCGGCCCCGGCGAGGTTGACGGCGAGCGCGGTGAGGACGATCTTGAGGGCGAAGAGCCAGGGTGAGGCCACTTCGACCACCGGCACCAGCGAGAAGGCCACCGAGAGCAGGGTGATGAAGATGCCGGAGCAGCAGGCGAGCTTGAGGAGCAGGCCGGCGCGCGGTCCGAAGCGGCTGCCGGTGACGAGCGGGACGGCGAACATCAGCAGGTAGTAGATGGCGTAGCCGATGTTGGCGCTGACGGCGATGAGCTGGAAGGCCTCCTGCGCGCTGGCGCCGGCGGAGGCGAAGAAGCACATCAGGACGCTGAGGGTGACGATGACGGCGAGCGACCGAGTGGGGGTCCGGTACCTGGGGTGGAGCCGGGTGAACCAGGCGGGGATGAGGTGGTCCCAGGCGGCGACCATGGGGAGGCGGCTGGTCTCGGCGACGATGACGGCGAACTGGGCGATGAGGGCGATGGCAAGGACGAGGATGGCGGCGCGGCCGAGCATGAGGCCCCAATCCGGTCCGGCGGACGCGGGCACTCCAGGGGCGGCGCGGCCTCCGGCGAAGGCGGCGGCCAATACCTGGGGGATGGGGCCGGTGAGGTCGATCTTGCCGGCGGGGACGTAGGTGAGCATCGAGCCGCTCATGAGGATGAAGATGACGGCGATGATGGAGGCGGCGATCCAGGCGGAGCGGAGGATGGTGCGGGCGGGGTCGCGGGTCTCGCCGGCGAAGACGGCCGCCTGTTCGAGGCCGGTGAGGGCGTTGAAGGTGAGCTTGCTGAAGAGATTGAGGCTGAGCAGGGTGAAGGCAGGCAGGGCGAGCGAGAACGGCTTCTGCGGGGAGATGTGCGGGTGCGCGGCGCTGGTGTGGGGGTGGAAGACGATCAGCACGGCGAGGAGCAGGGTGACGAGGACGGTGACGGCGGTGCCGAAGTGGGCGACCCAGCGGCCGATGCCGAATCCGGGGATGTTGACGGCGAGGATGACGGCGAAGATGCCGACGCTGAGCGAGTTGATGAGGACGGTGCTGTTCTCCATCCAGGCGGCCGAGGGTCCGAGCGCGTAGCTGAGGCTGGTGGCGGTCTGGATGCCGACGACGGAGACGGCGCCGAGGGCCCAGAAGCCGAAGTTCCAGGCGCTGAGAAAGCCGGCGAAGGGGCCGATGGCGTGCCTGGTCCACTGGTAGACGCCGCCTTCGAGGGGCCAGATCTGGACGCAGTAGCTGACGACCCCGGCGACGGGAAGGAAGAGCATCAGGATGGCGAGGATCCACCAGACGACGTGGCCGGAGCCCTGGCGGGCGGCGAGGCCGGCCCAGGTGAGGCCGACGACTAGGAGAATCTGCATGGGGACGAGGTCCCGGAGACCAAGTTCCTTGCGGAGGGAGTGGTTGTCGGCTGGCTGGGTCAGGCGAGGGCTCCGGTGGGGGATTTTTGTGGGTAAGGACAGAGTAGCATTCCGGCCTTTGAGGTAGACCCACCCATCGCATACGACAAGAACGCGATGGATGGGGCACCCAGGATCCCTCGACTTCGCTCGGGATGACACAGACTGCGTGCGCGGCTTATTCGGGGGAGGATTCGAGGGGGAGGAAGAGGGCGAAGACGGTGCCGCCGGGGGTGGTCTCGGTGCGCTTGCGGGTGCGGACGTGGAGGCGGCCGGAGTGCTTGGCGATGATTTCGCTTGAGATCCAGAGGCCGAGGCCGGTGCCGGTGATGCCCTTGGTGGAGAAGAAGGGCTCGAAGATGCGGGCGCGGGTCGCGGGGTCCATGCCGGTGCCGTCGTCGGCGACGGTGATGCGGAGGCCGAGGGTGCCGGTCGCCCAGTCGCGCGCCGGGGCGGTGCGGAGGAGGATGCGGCCGCCGAGGGGCAGGGCGTCGATGGCGTTGCCGACGAGGTTGGCGAGGACCTGGCGGATCTCACCGTCGTGGGCGAGGACCTGGCGCACCGGGCGGAAGCGGCGCTCGATGGCGATGTTCTGCTGGCGGAGACGGCGATCGAGCAGGTCGAGGACCGAGGCGATGAGGTCCTGGACGCCGGTGAGCTGCTGCTGTCCGGAGCTGCGGTAGAAGCGCAGGGTCTGCATGGTGATGCGGGAGACGAGGTTGAGCTCGTGCTGGGCCATCTCAAGATAGGTCCGGGCGTCTCCGTTGAGCTCGGTCTGGGCCATGAGATAAAGGCAGTTGGTGATGGCTTCGAGGGGGTTGTTGATCTCGTGGGCGACGGAGGCGGCGAGGCGGCCGGCGACGGCGAGTTTTTCCGTCTGGCGGAGGACCTCCTCGCTCTTCTTCTGGAGGGTCAGGTCGGCGATGAAGGCGGCGACCTGGCGCTGCGAGGGCAGGTCCTCGGGGTTCAGCAGGGCGACCCCGATGAGGACGTCGATCTTTTCGCCGGATGCGGCGAAGCAGGCCGCCTCAAAGGGCGGGGTCGAGCCGGAGCCGTCGAGGTCCGCGGCGGCGATGGTGGCTTCGAGGGCTGGAGAGATGGCGTTGAGGGTGAGCGGAGCGGTGCTGGAGTAGCCGAGCATCCGTTCGACGGCGGCGTTGGCGTAGACGATATGGCCGGAGGACTCGGCGATGACGAGGCCGAGGGGCATGGCCTCCACGAGGCGATGGAAGCGGGTCTGGCTGGCGCGGAGGGCGAGTTCGGCGGCGCGGCGGTTGCGGCGGGTCTCGGCCTCCTGGAGTTCGCGCTCGATGGCGGGGACGAGGCGGGCGAGGTTCTGCTTGGTGACGTAGTCCTGGGCGCCGGCGCGCATGGACTCGACGGCGGCCTCTTCGGAGACGGCGCCGGACATCATGATGAAGGGAAGGTCGAGGGCGCTCGATTTGAGGATGCGGAGGGCCTCGGGGCCGCTGAAGCTGGGGAGGTTGTAGTCGGCGAGGACGATCGCGGGGGCGCTGCCGGGGTCGTCGAGAGCGGCGCGCATGGCGGCGGCGGTCTCGACGCGGGTGATGCGGGGGTCGAAGCCGTGGCGGCGGAGATGGCGCTCGAGGAGGAAGGCGTCGTCGGGGTTGTCCTCGATGAGGAGGAGCTCGAGGGGGCGCTTGAGGCCGCCGTGTGCCGAGTCGTGGGCCGGGGCGGGGTCAGGCTGTGGCGCCGACTCTCGATCCAGTATGGTGTCACTCAAGTTCATTGCATGATTTGAGATCCCGGACCGCGGATCTTTCGACTCCGTTTGGCCGGAAGAGCGGCCAAACTACGCTCAGGATGACACCGGTAAGATGCGAACTTCAGAGAGACGATCGGGGCTCAGTGTAGAGCGTGAAAAAGCAGATTCCCTTCGGGAATGACAAACAAAAAAAACCGGGAATGACAAAGGAAAAACGGGAATGACGAGGAAAAACGGGAATGACAAGGAAAAACGGGAATGACAAGGAAAAAGCGGGAATGACAAGGAAAAACGGGAATGACAAAGGAAAAACGGGAATGACAAACAAAGAACGAATTTTCAGGCCCATAGTTCAGGCCCATAGCTTCAGATTTGCGGCGGGCACTCGTTGAGGACCAGCCAGTAGAGGCCGAGCTGCCGGGTGGCTTCGGCGAAGTCGTTGAAGTTGACGGGTTTGCGGATGTAGCTGTTGACGCCGATCTGGTAGCTGCTGATGAGGTCGCGCTCCTCGTCGGAGGAGGTGAGGACGACGACGGGCAGCATGCGGGTGGACTCGGTGGCGCGGATGCGGCGCAGGACGTCGAGGCCTTCGATCTTGGGGAGCTTGAGGTCGAGCAGGACCACCTGGGGCTTGATCGCGTTGGGGCCGGTGAGCATCTCGATGGCCTCCTCGCCGTCGCGGGCGACGTGGATGACGTTGACCACGCTGGCCTTCTTGAGGGCGCGGATGGTGAGGAGCTCGTGGTCCGGGTCGTCTTCGACCAGGAGGATGACCCTTGAGGCATCGGACATGAAGGTCATCCTAACGTAAACCAGAAGGTAGCGCCACGGCCGACGACGCTGTCGGCCCAGATCCTGCCGTGGTGGCGGTGGACGACGCGGGCGACGGTGGCGAGGCCGATGCCGGAGCCCTTGAAGTCCTTGTCGCCGTGGAGGCGGTTGAAGGCGTTGAAGAGCTTGTTGGAGTAGTACATGTCGAAGCCTGCACCGTTGTCCTTGACGAACCAGGCCTCGGCGCTGGGGTCCCAGCCGAACTCGACGACGGGAGTTGGGACCTTGGAGGAGAACTTGACGGCGTTGCCGAGGAGGTTTTCGAGGGCGACGCGCATGAGTTTGGGGTCGCCGACGGCTTCGGGGCCGGGTTCGATGTGGAACTGGACGGGCTTTATCTCGTGGCTGGTCTCGGTGCCGTTGCCGTTGGACGTGCCGTTGCCGTTGGACGTGCCGTTGGACTTAGAGGCGCTCTGGATGCCGAGTTCGATCTCGGAGACGACGGCGCGGGCGACCTCGCCCATGTCGAAGCGCTCGCGGACGAGGTCGGCGCGGGTGATGCGGGAGAGCTGAAGCAGGGCGTCGATGAGCTGGCCCATGCGCTGGACGCCGGAGCGGACGCGGCGGATGTAGTCCTTGCCGACGGCGTCGACGGCGGCGCCGTAGTCCTCTTCGAGGGCGAGGGAGAAGCCGTCGATGGTGCGGAGCGGAGCGCGGAGGTCGTGGGAGACGGAGTAGCTGAAGGCTTCGAGCTCGCGATTGGCGGTTTCGAGCTCGGAGGTGCGCTTGGCGACGCGCTCTTCGAGCTGATCGTTGAGGGTGAGGAGCTCGGCGGCCTTGGCCTCGGTTTCGGCCTTGGCGGCGGCGAGCTGGGCGGCGACGCGCTCCTTTTCGACGCGGAGAGTGC
>Ga0116227_10016208_pt1 | contig 10790 bp, 8 predicted proteins | sample S1TSphgellanicum_FD_89693 | JGI IMG/M metagenome (GOLD analysis project Ga0116227, IMG submission 89693) | Host-associated microbial communities from peat moss isolated from Minnesota, USA - S1T2_Fb - Sphagnum magellanicum MG | ecosystem: Host-associated > Plants > Peat moss > Unclassified...
ATGTGTGTGGAGCTGGATGTACATCCCCCCCCCCACTCTGTGTATGTATGTATATATATATATATATATATATATATATATATATATATATATATATATATATATACAATGAATGAATATTGCTGAATTGCCAACTTGTTGCAGTGCAGAGCAAAGGCTGATCATGTTGGCCATAATGAAATGCAAAATTGAATAGAATAGGCAAACTTTCTGGGACATACCACAATGTTTCTGATCTGCTGCACAAACAGGAATGATCAAAAGTTTACTAGCACATCAGGCCCAGAGACCAGAAGTACTAGATTTCATAGAGCATGTTATTATTGCATTCCTTTCAAGCAGAGCTCTTGTATATGGTATAAAGGGCTTGGGGCAAGCGTGTGCATTAAATGAAAGCAGTTTGTATGCTAATTATCAGGTTTGCCCATGTAACGGCCATGTTCTATCTAGCGATTGATTTTTTTGGTGGCAAATTTTTGTCATTTCGTGAAAAGAAATTATCTTTCAAATTCCCCTTTTAAAAATAAAAAAAACTCTCCAAATTTCTTTTTATAGCAATAATTTCCTCAATTTCCTACAATTGGAAACGGTGCTTAAGATGTTCTCCTTTCCTATTTTGAATATCACCAAATTTGGCTAAATGTATGTACACATGATCACCACTTGAGCAATATCACAAAATTGAAACAAAATAAAATCAGTGCTTCCATCACCTGGCTACAAGAAGGGCCTGTACACTACATTATGGATGAAGTATGTTAGTCAAATAGGTAGTGTAAAAATAAGTTTGGGATTGTAAATTTGCCCATGATATTGTGTCATCCAAGAAAGCCAATACAAGGAAATGACAGTCTTTGATTGGTCCACACTACAACAAAATGTGGGCTCATTAACCCTTGTTTAGTGGGCTAGTGAATCCATTGGAACCCCACTATGTACTATTCAATGGTCTTAATCTCGTTCCATAGACCAGTGAATTCACTCAAAATCCGATGAAAATACTAAGTGAACACATGAATTTTCAACACAGACAGATTTTGTTATAGTTCCAGGTAGCGACATTTTAATAGTCTCTCACATTAGACTTTCCACTTTTTCATGTTTATGGGTGAGGATGGGGGAATAACATTTAACACTGCAGGTTGAATGTGGCAAAGATGGATAGAGGTCCCAATAGGGGGTGTGGATGGAGATGCTACTGGATCCACTTTCATCACATGAGGCACAACTCTAATATGGCCCCCCAACATTATTTGTTCTCATAGTTGTTATTGCAGGTAGTACAAACGTAATGCTTGCTTCTTTTCTTCCCTGACAACCCTTTCAGCCGACCAAGATGCATCCGGGCCGCCCCTACAGACTTCGGGTGGTCCTGTTATGCAGGCTTTGGACTTACAATCGACACCTAGTCCAAAATCCTAGTTTCCATTACATGTCCAAAATGTGCATAACATGGGTCCAAAGTGTGTTTGGGCGGCAGAGCCATGAATCAGGCCAAGGACAGAGAAAAGGGAAAAAAGAAGCAAGCAATACTTTTGTACTACCTTTGCAATAACAACTATGTACACATATAATGTTGGGGGCAATTTTGGGCATGTCCAATGTTCCAATATTTGCTTTGTGATGATGGGTCAATCAAAATGGCTCCTTATTTTTTATTTTATTTTAATTTTTTTTCAACCCCCACTTTCATCACATAGTGTTGACAGTTGACCTGTATAATAGTCTTGGAGATTGATGACTCATGAGGCAGCAAGGAAAGGTACTTTTACATACTTATTAGCTTATGGGAATGCCAACAGCCCTTCAGACACAAAGGCTGGTTGCAGTACATGCACACAATGAGCTTATGACTCTAGTCCCTCATAACAATGCTGAGCCTCTTGTGGATGGATGGCCGTGCACCTTGTCTGTGGCTTCCAGATCCCTTCCTAGTACTTAACCCCAAAACCATATTTCTTCACACTCAGAGAGAGAGAGAGAGAGACACACACACACACACACAAAGCACAGCTGCCAGGACCCTTGACCTAATCATCACTTCCCTGCTGGTGCCAGGCTCTCAATTTCCTGACTTGCTTCTTCCTAGGAAATGAATGGCAAGGTCCCTTTACTTGTCCTCTTGTTGGAAGTTGAGATGGGATGTGTATCAACTACCTAGCCTAGTACTACTTCTTTTGGCACATTTGTGGGTTTTTGTAGTTTTGAGCTTGTTGAATCCAATTTTGGGGTTTCTTATATTTCCCATCTAAGAAGGGCTTTGGATCACTCTATAGATGAGTGTTTTTATTTTTCAATTTTGTGATGTAGCTGAAGTGGTGATCATCTGAATAACAACTTAGCCAGATGTGAAATAAATATGAAAGTTAGAAAAAATTAAGCAGCCCCCTATGTTTTTGGCTAGCTACTAGAACTTAATATAGAATCTGGTAATTTTTTAAAAAGTTCTTAAAACTTTGTTTAGAAATTTGATGACTGAAAAAACCCAAAAGAAGCTTCTTCTTTTTTTCCATTTTGAAAGAAAAAATTGTCATTTTGTGGAAAGGAGGAAAAAAAATAAACACTACACTAGATACTTTCAAAATTGGCACGCATGTGATAAATTCACTAGAAGCAAACACCAAATTGATTTTAGGTTAGAACCCATGAGTGTCCATTGTGTGATGGTTTTTATATGCATAAGGGGCCTTAAAGCCATGCATTAGGGGTTCAAATGTGCAAGGCATTGATTGCCATCTCCATGACACTTGTAGAATCTGACAAACCCCTAACCAAACCCTAACCCCCTCCAAGTTCCCACCTTGAATAATAAAGCAACCCCAACAAAAGATCAAAGGAGCCTTGCAAATATGGAGGAAGAACAAAGCATGTTGAGACAAAGGAGGAGGAGGGGTTTTGGGGATGGTGAGGGCAGGTATGAGAGTGAGACCATGGACCAAGTGCATGATGGAAGAAACTGATGGCACTTTCATGACCATGTGGAGAAGATTGAAATGGGTTCCAATAAAGGTTGCTAATTTGGTGAAAGGAGGATGTTATTGTTCATGAACACACCAGAGAAAAATGGGTTCATTGAGCAACTTAATACATGCTTTTGGGAAAACTTGTTCAACCCTAAAAAGGTTTGGGATTTGGGTGCACAAGGTGGGTGGGCTCAAGAATTGGCTCATATGAGTTTTGTTGGATTGACAGCTTGTTAGCATTGACTTAGTTCTCAGTGAGTTTTGGGAAGTGGGGTTCAGCCCAAATTTCCATCATATCATAGCATAGCATAGCATAGCATAGTATTGCCCATATTTTGAGACACAACATAATTCACTAAAAGTTAAGCACAGTGAGCTTGAGGTTTTGACCCAAACTAATGACAAGTGTTTGTTGAGTATATATCATGGTGTCAGTAGGAGAACACTGACAACCCCATATTTGTTTGCATCATCATGAAAGGCTAAGAAAAACCAAAAGCACACAAAGTGTGGCCTTTTAAAAGAACATGAAAACAAAGATTTCATTTAGTTTTGTTTACATGCCCCAGAACCAGTTGGGATTGGACAGGTAACATTTCCAACTGGTGCAGGGCAAGAAACCCTAATTTCAGAAAACACTTTTCCATTGTATTCATGTTCCATAGCTAACCACAGTGGTTAGCTACTAGCTATGTACCAACCATCCACATGGCATTTACCTACCTAGGTAGCCACCAAGTGCTTTATGTACTTACCTACCCACATAGTAACCTATGGTACATTCCAACTTATGGAAGTGGTTACTTGTGTCGGGCAGTTCTTTGATTTTGTTATAACTTCTGGTTCCGGGTTCTTAAAAAATTTCAAAATCAAAGGAAAACTGTTGTTCCAGGGTGAAAGCCAGACCCTTGATTTTTTGAGAGCCCACCAGCCAAGGGTCCATATACCCTACCCTTACCCACCAGTTCTTTCCTTACGTCCTTTCAAAAAACAATATAAACATGCACATTATGTGATTTGTGTCAAAATTCATTTGCTCTTTGTCCTACAAAGATACTGTCAGCTTGGCTTGAAACAAACATAGTGAACTAGTATCAAGTTCATGCATAATTTGATCAATGTCAACTCTCTGCAATAAAGTAAACACTCCACAAAGATCCCCAAGAGTTAGAAGAAGAAGCCCAAGCTCTTCTTGCTCCATTGCAGAATACCATGCATGAAACTACTGTCCATAAAACTGCCAGTTCTTTCATGAAAACCACCAGTTTTCTGATTTTGAAACATGAACATTTCTATGTTATGAGATTCATGCAAGTTGGTTTCTTAGCTCTCGAACGTCTTTTGCCACCAACGTCATTTCATCATTCGTCAAATAGTTCACTGCGTTATTATTGCTACTATTTTACTGGCCTTTAATTTCAATTTCGCAGCAACCTATGATGCTGAGAGTTTGCATTTGGAAGCAATAATTGAGCAAATCCTTTGAGCAAACCCTCTCTGAAATACATTGACATGAAGGAGCATATGTGAAAATTGAGTGGCACCAATTTTTGAGTATGCACTTACTGTCTACTTAAACAATCGCAAATTGAACAATTGCACACATTAGACAACTATAGTCTAACAAGTTCCACACAGTAATTTGGTAAAGGTCCTAAGTTGTAAATATACACTTGGAATTGACAAACATAAGATACCCAGAATCATCACAAGGTTGAACTGTTGAACTAAACACAATCCTAAACTCTAAACCCTAAATTGTTTGAGTGGCAAAGCCCATGTTAAATCTTGGAACTTCAGTACTTTTTACAACTATCCACAACCCTTAAACCCTAAATGACTTACAGAGCAGAAAGGCAGCAAACTCCTAGCTGACCTTTTTACATGATTTACCTCCTCAAGAACTTCATTTGTTGAACTTATGTTCCCTTGGAGTTGAACTCACAGAAATTCACCATCTCATGTTTGGTCCTAAGTAGTCCATTTCGTCCAGTTCTTCTTCATCCTTTTCTTCTTCATCCTTCTATAACAGTCACAACAAACTTGTTAAACCTAAAATCTTGAGAACCTAACACCAAAGCCATGACATGACCCCAACTTCTCCATATTTACAATCAAGTCAACTTGAATAAAATTAAGATTCTTGATCATAAGGTAACACAAGGCAAAGAATATGATCTAGGCAATTGCCCTGTAAACTGAATGTGGTTGTATAAATGATTTTGGAAGTACTTGCAGAATTCATGGTGATGTTGGTAGTTCATTTTTCTTTGTAACATGTTTAGTTGTATTGTAACAAGATTAAAGTTCAACAATGTTATCGAATGTGGTCATGTTGAAACAATATTAATTGTGGATCCTAGACCCAAAATATTGGTTCCACCTCATTGCCATTTGTAGCACTTAGATCGATTGCTTCTTTGGTCTTATGTACATATGGAGTTATTTCGTAAATTAAGTGGATGTTGAGGCTAATCAATTTGATGACTAATTTGAACACTAATATCATGCATCTACCATTTGTAGCACTTAGGTTGGGTGCCTCGTCGGTCTTATCTTGGTATCTTTTAAATTGAATGGATGTTGAAATTAATATAATGGATTACTATTTATAACATTTTTTGTTTTATAATCAGCAACCATTTTTTTGGCTATATATAGCCAAAAATTTATATTAAATTTTTTTGAATGTTGAAAGATTTATGTGCTTTTAAAGATTTTAATAGCCATAATTGACCACTTTTTTCAATTGCCATATTTCTATACATGCTTCATGAAGTAGGTAACCAAAATATAGTAGGATGTTTACAACAATTTACTTTGATATTTAGCTTGTACCAAATTTGACGAAAGCTTCATATGGATCATCATCACTTTGGTTACACACAAAATTAACAAAAAAATATTAGTCACAAAAACTTAGGTAGGATTTTCATAGTCCCTAGTTTAGGTAACCCTTAAGGTAAGTAGCCCACAAGTAGGTAGGTAGGTAAGCCCCAATCAAGTTAGACCCTTTCTTAGATAGACTCTTACTAGTCTCCTAATTTATATGATTATAACTTAACTAGACCATAATCTAATTAAAAAATAAACTATGGTGGTCATTTTGAAATCAGAAAGGAAGGCATGTTACTAATACAAGCACTTTCATCATCAACAATTTAAAATTCATGGATAGAAATTTAGAAGATTCATGCAATTAGAACAATGCCACACATCCATAAAACTTCTTGCATGGTGTTCATGATATCTGACTAAAATTGCCAAGTTTAATATTATTGGCAAAAGATGGATAAAATCACAGATTTCCTCTCATTGGGGTATCATGATCTTGTAATGTGGCAATTTTGATTAACAATCCCCACACCCTTCACATAACATTCCATCCTACCCCAAACAAAATCACAACAACAAATAAATCAATCACATTGATCTTTTAAAACCTCTCATCAATTCCATCAATGCCTCTAAAGATTTTGTTGCATTCAATTTAATGGTTATTAACTTTCTTGTGCAACAAAAATCTCAAAGATTGATGCATATGTTAGGCACAATTTTAGCACATCCTTAACATCTTGACCTAATCATTCCCCTTTACTCATTTGGAGATCATCAAAAGGGAGAAGGCGTTTGCACACTATGGTGACCTCATATGGATGTCACATGGCAATGTTTTCTATATTCCTTAGATACAAGAAAATAAATTTCATTGAAATAATTAAAAAAAGGGATTCACTTATCTAAAGTTATCATAATCAACCTTTCAAGAATGAAAAAATCAAATCAAAATCATGGATAGCCAATAAGTAATGAACTTTTGAATTTTGCTCACACTTTTTGTCACACCTACAAAACTCATGGATATGGACTTTTACGTTACAATGTGTTCGTCTTTTGTGTTTGAAACTTTGAGATATTGGATGAATTGTGTTTTAAAAACTAAAGATCCATTGAATGAATGGAATGTGATTTTAATTTATTATGTTATGGACATTTTTAAATCCCAAAAATTGTAATTATTTTAAAAGCCATTTTAAGTATTTTAAAATTATTATTTTTAAAAACTTTCTTTTGTGATTTTTTTATATGTTTTATAACATCATGATTTCAAATTGGAAATGGAAAAAAAATTATGTTCAATATCATCTAAATATTCATATTTTAAGCCAATTTTCAACTACATTAGAAAAGGACTTTGAAAAGGGATTCTAATATGTCAAAATTATGACACGCTAATGTGCTTTTACCTTGGAGTCATAACGTATTACCCAAATTCCACTCCCCTGCTCCTTGTTTTCTTTGTTATATCCTCTTCCTTTGTCTACTATAAACAGTTATCTTACCTCTCATTCTAACAACTTTCTTTCCTTGCTTTCTTGGTTATCTCCCTTTCCCCTATCTGTTGCAAACAACTAACCTATCTTTTTCTTTAACAACTTTATTTCCTTATTTTCTTGGTTATATCCTTTTCCCATGTCTACTAGAGACAACTATCTTACTCTCCTCCATTACAATCCTACCTCCCAACTACTTATACCTCTAGAACTTTCTACCACACCCCAAAAATAGTCTCATTTCCACTTTACCTTTGTTGGATAGCCTTCCTTTCAACTCCTTGGTTCTCTTGCTTTCACAAGAGAACAAACCATTTTTTTTTATTCCTAGGTTTCACAACCAACACTCCCAACTTTCTCTTCCTTTTTACATTTTTTTTTTGCATCAACCAGGTCAAGGTACCTTTTCTTGACTTTTCCCCATTCGCCTCCAGTCAACACATTCATCAAATTATCACACTTGAATAGCTACCAACACCCTTACTTGATAATTTTGCCTCCATTCTCCAAGGTGATTGTTGATTTGATTGCCTTTGAGAAGCTTACTTTTTCATGATGTTATAGCATCCTCACCCCTTCACCTACCTCACCCTCTTATGATGTGCCAAGATCCCCTCTCCATCCTTACAACCATCATCATCACTCCTCTTTCTTCACACCCTTTCAAGCCCCCCACTCATCACTCAAGAATTTTAAAAAAGGTTAACTATTCTTCCTTTCAACTCCATGGAGGCACCACTACTGTTGTCTTGCCCTATCCCTAATTTCTAAAAGCTACTAGAAGCATCCCCCCATGTTTATACTTCCTTATCTAATAGGTTTAACCAATTTCAGACAAAGATAAGGTAACCCAACCTTATCATAATATGGCCAACCAACTTCCCCCCTTATCCTAATCTAACCAACCTACTTCCCCCCTTATCATAATCCAACCAACCTACTTCCTCCCTTATCCTAATCTAACCAACCTACTTCCACCCTTATCATATTCCAACCAACCTACTTCCTCCCTTATTCTAACCATGTCACCCACCCTTCAAGTCCTATTGGGATAAGGTTATATGCCCTAACCTACCCCCTTAAACTTAAAGTTAACCCCAAAATTTCCTTAGTTGGCCTACCTAAGCTTAACCAAAACTAGGTTAGGTTAATTAAGGCCCAACAACATAGACCTATTGGAATATACATCCAAACATTCTTCCCATCAATGAAATTACAACACAAAAACAAGAAACAATATAACATTAATTTCCTACAAAACACAAAGCAAAAAAAAAATTTAATTAGTGATTAGCTTCCACAAAGAATCTTTTATTATTTTCATTGTTCTCCCACTTCCACACATAAGAAACAAAACAACACTAGATTAATCCCAAAAATTATCTCTCCTTCATAAACAAAGGCTAACAATGTAAAAACATCCGCAAATTGCAAAGCACTTTTGTGAATGATAAAAGATAAAGTAATAACTTGTTTTTGGGACTTAGACAAGATGTATGTTTCCTTTTAGACCATAAACCCTAAAATGAAATAGGATACAATTATGGGTTACATATGTAAGGTCCACTCTCCAACAATTTTGGCTAGGTCCTTCAATCTTCACCATCTCAAGGTGCAAAATGGAAAGGTTGGAGACCCTTCCTAAGTCTATCCTAAGGTTGCTCATCTTTTCCATTGATGACACAAATTCAACCACCTTCATCTTGCTCAAGAAATTTATTCCCATCCAAATATTTCATGAACAAAAAAGGTCCCTCTCAACTAGAAGTCAATGATTTTTTCTTTCTCAGCTTCTTCATCTTAAATGTAAGTTATTGTTTTAGTCAATCCTAAAAACATATATTTTCCCTTCTTCAAAACATAATTTTAAAAATATTTTACTTGCATTTAGTTCACATTGTTAATCACATATCCATGCATTCTTGTAATCAGTTGCATCTTCTTAATCATTTGTTCAACTAGTATTGCAAAATTATCATCTTCATCATAAGCTTTAACCAAAGGACTTAAGAAGTTGTTTATTCGTAACCTTGGAGTAAGGCTAGTCAAAATCATGCACGATGGGAACTTGGTGTTAGTTTGGATACCACAACGATATCTGAATAGAATAAAATGTTCATCCCAATTTAGAACATGTTTAGTACTAGTAAACAAAACAATCAAGCCATGTTTTAAGGTTTTAACCAACTTTTCAACCATATCATTGCATTTAAACCATTGTGAAATAATGTACTAATGCATAATCCTAGTTTTTTGCACAATTGGTCAACTCTATTGCCCACTCACCTTATTAATCAAGACATCCTTCAATACTCCAAATCAAAAGATGGTTTTTTTCTTCAAAAACAATAGTCTTAGCCTCATGATGTACAACTACCTTGCCTTGACCCATTGGAATAGTGATCAATAACAACAAATAACATATATTGGTTCCCATTATTGGTTTTTGGTAAAAGATTTGTTACATATCAAGAGCCACCTTATATAACTAACCCCATATATGTATGTTTTTGAAATCTTTTGTATCTAACCTAATATTACTAATTATTTTCACCAATTCACATTATTTGCAAGCACAAATTACATTTTTACATCATTATCTCTATTGTGCCAAAAGTAATGTTTGTTCACCTTAGCAAGCATATGCCCTTCACCAAAGTGTTTAGCCTTAGAATGCAAATCCAAAACAATTTGCATACATCTTTTAGGTTTTGGAACTACTAATTTTGTAAACATCAATCTATCATGATTACAATGACAGTAAATAATGTTTTTTTATTATGGCACTATCACTTACACTTTAATCCACATGAAGTTGTCTTCCATTCAAAATCCTCATGGCTTGATCACTATTCCAAATATCCATGTGTAGATAGCTCAGGAGGATGAAGTACAAATTGAAGAATAATAGGACCTTCGAAATGGAACAGCTCAAGACAAGGAGGTACAACCAAAGACACCACAAGACCTTAGAGGAGGGGGTCAAGAAGAAAAATAATTAAAAGGAATTCAGGAATAAGAAAAGGTGGAAGCTTTTCTAGCACCAAAAGAAGAGATATCCAAGATATCTAGACATTGAACCACAAACTGAATTAGTGGGGCCGGGATCAAAACTGTAGAACAAAACATAGATATAAAACCATTAGTTTTTGTGTAGATTAGGATTACAATATTGTGGTAAGGGAAACAAATGTTTACAAGGATATAGAATATTACATTTCATTTATGTTATTTTAAAAAGATTTCGCAGACAATAATCAAAAGTATAGAAGGGGTAATGTTAAGGGAGTAAGCTGAGTATGTGATTCGAAATGAACAAGGCCGTTAGGATAAGGACTAATTAGAGAACTTTTGTTAGTTTGAATTTTGAATTCTTGTTGTTTTGGATCATAATGATGTGACTTGGGATGGTTCAAAAGAGGCAAAGTTTTGGAAAACAAAAGGAGGAGAAGAAGATGAGTTGGAGTTTTTTTAGAGAAAAGAATAGGAAGAG
>Ga0116227_10016209_pt1 | contig 10789 bp, 5 predicted proteins | sample S1TSphgellanicum_FD_89693 | JGI IMG/M metagenome (GOLD analysis project Ga0116227, IMG submission 89693) | Host-associated microbial communities from peat moss isolated from Minnesota, USA - S1T2_Fb - Sphagnum magellanicum MG | ecosystem: Host-associated > Plants > Peat moss > Unclassified...
ATATATATATATATATATATATATATATATATATATATATATATATATATATATATATATATATATATATTAAAACAGAAAAAAAGAAAAAAACGTGTGAAAAGATTGACAAAATGGTGATGCTCTAAACATGGTTTTGTAATGTGTAATCTATTTAAGAAAACTTATCCAATTCTTTATGTTAGGTGAAAGGCATGAGCGAGCATACTCAAGGGTCCCATGCCACTTAGCCATCACCACCTCATGTTGGGCCCCTCATTTCATTGCAAGAATACCCCACTCCACCTCTCTCCTCCTCCTTGGGACCTACACAAAACTTTGCCATTGTGAATTTCCCTTCTTTGCGGATACCACTGAAAGAGGGGATAGGGAGTGGAAGTAGGCCCAAAGACATGGTGACTTTATGGATAACTCCAGTACACAGAAAACAAAAGGGGGACCAAAATTGGTTTTGTCACCTAAAGTTGTCACTACACTTCGACCCCTAAAGGACGACCACCCAAGGACAAAACCACCGATATTATATATAGAAATGAGCTTTGTAACCTCTTTAACTTATTAAATCCATGTCTAGTTTATTAAAATACTAGATATGAAAGGCATGATGGCTAAGAATGAAGTTGATGACCCATATATATACACTAGTTTGAACCTCGTGCCTAATGCATAGGTGTGTGTGTATTTGACGGTACATATTACAAAATTACAATTACAAACTACATTTCCAAAACCTCTTTATATATGACATTTCGCATGTATCCATTGGGACCCTGGCTGTTGAAAATCTTGATGTTTGCACTGCTTGTGACCCCTGAGATAACAACATATAACTGACCATGGGAATAGACCGGAGACGGCAAATATACCCTAACTTGTAAGTAAGTAGTAAGTTACTTATTTAGTAGGTATCAATATGTTGAAAATTATTTCTTTGTTTTTATATGTTGATAAATTCCAGTATCCAGACCCCCTCCCTGTTCATAATGGTTAGGGTTTCTGGTGCAGCCAATTTTCACATGCATCATAATAATACCTTTTGGCATCCAACATATTAATATTATTGGCAAAATTGTTTTTCTTGGCAATCTGATCATTGCAATTACCAATATATCTATTAAGTTTGTGTGCTAAAATGGTAACTGACATCCATTGCCATAATTATTATGGCAAATGCAAGCCTTGAAATTGCCAATATCTAATAAAAATGTGCTTAACGGCTGTTCGCTTCGGCATCCATTGAACTGTAATAAAAAATTATGGGCAATGTAAAAAGCATTGAAAATTTCCAATATTCTAAATAAAAGTTCAAAAAAAAAAAGAAAAAAAGCCCAACCCAACTCTTTCATTTGTTGAAAAAGAGATAGGATAAGTGTACCTAAGTCCAAAAACCCCAAAATTTTAAAAATAAAAAATAAAATTTACAACACTAATATATATTATTCTCCTCCGTGCCATGTCTGTATTCCACTCTTTATCCACCCCGTCGGAGTAAACAAACCATGACGAGATAGATGAATGATCGGATGAATGAATGGATGGATGACAAGATAAATGGATGAAATGATGCTTCACGACGTCCTTTATTATATGTAATATAGAGAGAAAAAGAATATCATCTTTGTGGGGATCAAATTAAAAAGTTGGTACTAATGAAGTTGCTATTAAATAATGTGAAAAACTATAGTCTTTAAGTAGGTGGCATTTGCCAAGATGGATACTGGTGGCAACAAGCTATACTTAAATGATTTTAGTGTAATGAAAAAAGTGGATAGTGATTGTGTTACTATGTGCCATGTTCCAAATAACTTGGCATTTGTCATGTTTAACATAAGCCCTAATTATAATATTATAACTAGATGGGTATGTTGTGAAAGCCACATTCACACATTTTAAAAATGTCACAAGTAGCGATGTTAATAACTATCAATATTCTAACAAGTGTGGATGGTGTCAATAAATTGTTTACATGTCATGTTGATGTGACAAGCTATTTATAAAACAATCACTAGTGATAAGGAAAACGGTAACTTACTTTCAAACCATGAAAAATCTATCAAATTTAAAGGTTTTTAAATTTACCTTTGGTGATAACTTATTAATTCAAATGCAAGTTTGATATCATAACAATTTTCAAGGCCCCTTATTGTTTGGTTTGCCACAAAGCTCCTTTGATTTTGTTTGTAAATGTGAAGTTCTAAGCTCCATTATGTTGTTAGGAGTTTTATTGTAGTTATAGATTTTTATGCTAGTTTAAGTAATTTGGGGTAAGTAAGTTTTGAACCAATTCAAGTGCGAAAAGGATTTTAACTTTTTGGTGTTGAGGATAAGTGGGATGATGTGTGATCAGAATTTAGTTTTTTGGATTTCAAAATTCTATTCACCTACAAAACATAGGAATCCAAATATCAACAAAAACTTCAACAAATTCCTTGCATAACAAGAGCACAAAACACAATAGAACATTTAGATGTCGTGTACCAATTAGGGTATTTTTTTGTTATGTGTTGTGAATGTAGTGACAATGATAGTTGTAGGTGCCGATTTTGGAGTGCATGATAATGTTTACACAAGTGAAGCTCCATCCTCTTTGTGCAAAACTCTTGTAGAATTACATTCATCACTTCTTTCCTATATAAACAACACAAATAATTTAGTCCACAATAAGCATTCCAATTTTTATAAAAAAAGTGTTGATGTTTTCATGCAAAAACATAAAAAGATGATCAGTAAGAATCAATGAAAATCAATACTAGCCAACTTGTTATAGGCATAAAAATTGAAAACATAATGAGGTTTTGACATTCATAAAGTGTAAGCATCTTGAACATGCATCTAAAAAAAAGTTGATTGATTGTTAATACAAAAATAAGGTGTAATTCACTACCTTGAAACATTATTAGATTTTAAAAATGAAATAGGTTCACCCCACCCTAGTCATTTCATATTTATTAAAATTGTGTCATTATAAGGTCATTATGTAATCATCACATTCATTACTAGTGGACATAATTCTATACAATAGATAGGTTTCTTTTAAATGCTTTTGTTTTAAACATCATAATTATTGTATTTTACATTATCTTAAATTATACCCTAGATTATTTAAGGTTATTTATCTTAAATTATTTTAGGTTATTTCACCTTAGGTTATTTTAAACTATTATACCTAATGTTGTTTTAAGTTATTTTAGGTAAAACCTTACGCAGTTCTAAATTGTTATATTTTAGGTTATGCATTAGGCTATTCAAGGTCATTTTATTTTATCATGTTTTAGATTATTCTACCTTAGGTCATTTTACCTCAAAATTTTTTAGAAAATTAATTTAACAAATAATAGCCTAGGATAAAATAACTTAAAATAATTATGAATAACCTGAAATACCCAAAAATAACATAGGGTAAAATGAAAGATAATAGCCTAGGGTGGAATAGCTTAAAACAACCTAAGTTAAAATAATTAAAAAACACAAAAAAAGCCTAAATAGAATAGTTTAGAATAACTTGTAAAATAGCCTATAGTAGGCTATGATAAAATAACTTACAATAATTAGAAATAACCTAAGGTAGAATAACCAATAATAATTTAAGGTGGAATAATTTATAATAGCTAAAACCTCTAGTGAAATAGTCTAAAATAGTTGAAAATAACTAAGAATAAAAGTGGAATAACCTATAATATCCAAAAAAGCCTTCAATGGAATAGTTTTAAATAGTTGAAAATAACCAAGAGTAAAAGTGGAATAACTTATAGTAACCTATAATAACTTTAAATAAAATAATCTAAAATAGTTGAAAATAACTAAGATTAAATTTAGAATAATTAGTAATAGCATAGGGTGGAATAACTTAAAATAATTAACTATAATTTAGAATAAACTACGGCATAATAGCCTAAGGTATGATAACCTAAAATAGCTAAGGTGGAATAACTTGGAATTAACATATGAATAAAGTTTAATAGCTTAGGGCATAATAAACTAGGGTAAAATAGCCTAAGATACCCCAAACATTTAGGGTAGCCTACATTAATCAAAGAAAAACCTAAAGTAATAATTTATAATAATTTACACTAACCTAGGAATAATTTAGGATTAACTTTAAAAACCTAATGTAGGTTTGGTTTCATAATTGACATTTGAAAGTCAACATTAGGATTTTCAGCTTTTTCTAATTGGCTTTTGATTGTTGAGCAGGTCCAAGAATGAATTTTTTTTTTGAATGCATGTTTGAATGGGTGTTGGAGGATGACATTAGCAATTGAAGTACGCCAATGCAATTTGCTAGAAAGATGACACACATTTTTAGAAACTTCAACTTCATTCAATCCAATATTTTTTTGCTTTTATGAATTGACCACAATTGATCAGCTAAACAATCTTTTGTTTTTTTAGTAAGGAAAAATTTTCCACTTGAACTTTTCAATGGGGGCATGAGGATGTGTTCAACAAACTCTTGAATGGTTTCCAAATTAAATTAGTGATTGGAGCTATAAATAGGATGAAAGCCGCTTGAGAGACAATTATTTCTTCCTTCATTCATGGGTAGGAGCATTTGACTTGTTGTGCCTTAGAACACAACTTGCAAAGGTAACATTAACCCATTTGTTGAAGATGATACAATTGTTGTAATTTGTCTTTTGTTTTCTATCCCTAAAACTTGTATGTGTTAGGTTTTTTTTTCTTTCCCATGTTCAATCCTCTCCAAAGGGTACAAGGTAAACTCCAGTTTGATTTGTGTTGTCAACCAAGCATGGAGGTATGTTGTGCATATTGACAAAGTAAGCAATTCAATGTGCCATGGATGTCCTTTCTTGCTCCCACGTTGATGGTAATTTCCTTGCTATTGTTGTGGTTGTTTAATAAGACCAATTCAAGTGTTTCTTCATGAAATCTTTCATCCATTTTAAAGACTTTAAAGCCTCTTCACTTTGTAAAGTCCTTTAAGAATTAAAGTGCTTTACTTTCAAAGATCCTTTGAACGATTGGTTGTACAATAGGTGTAGAAAGACCTTATCCAACAACACTCACGTTTTTCAAATAAGATAATAAACTCATCTTTCAATTTTGGTTGTATTTCAAAAATTGAAAATTGTTTTTTTGTTACAATGGAAGTTGTGCCTTTCTTTACAACAATTTTCATACGTGGTTTTAACTCCCCTCTTGGGGGTGAATCACTCATACAAAAATTGACGCACTCCGAACTCCTTAAAGGACTCAAATGTGAGCCCAAGTAGCAGCGGAAGAAGGAAGAGTTGGGACACGTTCCCTAGCTCACAACACTTTGAGGGGTAGAGGAGTGTGTTGGGGCTCCGAGATGGGACTAGGAAGAGTTGACAATCTTCACTCACTCACACGGGCCTACACACAACCCACACGAAGTGGTTAGTGCATAGTTAGAGCACACTTGGTGTTGGGACCAGCCACGGGCAACACGTACACACAAGACTCACCACGGCCCGGACTCGGGGGAAGCCACCACCTTCCCCCTTATAGTATTCTCTGTGGCTGGCCACGGAGCCTACATCCAAATGGTTTTTTTTCCCGGGACTCCCGAGTTGGAGTCCTGAAACTGTCCCAGGTTGGAGTCCTGGGACTTTGGGAGCTCATATCTCCCGACTGTAGATTCCGATCAAGACAAGGTCTAAAGCAAAGTTGTAGCTCTCGTCGAGAGCTTTCCAACGCCGTGTTGCGCTCTCAAATCGGACATCGGGAAGAGGTCGATTCCCGACTTTTAGTGGTCGGGAATCAAACTGGCAATTTGACTCCCGGCCCTTCTTTTGGCCATAACTTACGTTTTAGATATATCCAAATGAGCAATGCGAGCCCATTTTAAACATCTACGTTCCAAGATCTTTCCAATGATATAAAGAACGCCACAAGCCATTGAGTTTTGACCCCTCAAATCGCTTTCTGAAGTTTCGGGAGTCCATCGGGAGTCCATCTCCCAAAGTGGGAGTTGCCTTGGGAGTGTGAGTGTTCACTCCCTCACACTCCCACACATTTTCTTACATTCCTGGGAGTATGTGATGGGACTTCCCGGCTTCCTCTTGGCCCGCACCTTTGCAATGCCTTTGCCTTGACTCCCGGGCTTCCTTTTAGTTCACACCCTTGCAAGCCCTTTGCCTTGGTCGCGAGCCCAAGGCTAGGGTTGTGACAAAGACCTTATACTCAACTTTTCATATGGACCACTAACTTTTCCTAACTTTTTATCAAATGTCTTTAGGTAGTGGAACACACTTGTAAAATCACCATGTTTTTTCATGGTTGCAAGAATCAAAGGCCAAAGGTGTGGTGTAAACAAAGTTGTGTAAACACCTCTTTTCCTTTTTTTTGTTGATTTTGAATTGTTTGCATCATCAATGGTCTTGTTCTTGATTTCCCTCTTTGAAATCAATGTTGTTTCCATTGGTTTTTATGGCCTTCCCACAAGTCTCTTGAAAGGTGGGGTTGTTGTTTCCTTCTCTTGAATTTGCGATTGTATGTCCTTCAAAAGGGCTTGGACTTCTTGTGGTATAGCTAGCAACCTCTCTTCTTAGTCCACTTTACAAAACATAAAATTTATCATTTTTTTGTTGTTTGGTTGTTGCCATTTCCTTTGCACATGTATGATACCTACCTATCTCAAATTTACATTAGGATGTACATGGTATTTTTAAGATGCAAGTATGATGATTCTTACATTATGGACACATTTTAGAAAAATGTGCAAGTTCAGGTATGTATGGGTTAACGAATATAAATCTTTATATTATTTAATTCCATAGGCCTCCTAATGATTAGTAGTTACTAGTTGTAGACTTACTGTTCCCTACCCAAGGTGAAGCTAGTGGGATTAGGTAGCTCAGGTTAATGAGTGGTTGGGGGTAATCGGGTAATCCACCTAATCATCTAAGAGATTTCTAGGAAGGGATTAGGATAAAGGCCTTATTTTTTAGGGGTCAATGTGGGCCTTGTGTGTGGTACATGGGAGAAGGGGGATAGAGGAAGTGGGAAAGGATGAAGGAATTCATTAAAAATTTGTGTGGGATATGGAAAACTTTTCTGTTTTGAGAGTGGGGGGAGGAATGGAAAACGATGTATGTACTTAGTATATGATTTTAATGGAAGATTGTTGAAGGATTTGAGTCCCTTGTGTTACATTGTTATTGTACTAAATGTGGAAGGTAGAGTAAGGCATGTTATGTAAGTAGGATACTTTTTGGAATTGATATTTTTGCATTTTCTGTAAAACATAAAATAATGGGGTTACCCATGGGTAGCCTCTAAAGCACCAAACTATTGGTTGCCACAGGAAGGTAACAATCAATCTTTGGTGGTCGGAATTAGAGAAGGAACATATTAGCAAGTTACCCCTTGCAGGCTAAAAGGTATTGTTGTAAGCAAAAGGTAAAAACTCAAAGGGAAAATAATTAGTTATAAAAGGTACAAAACAAAATAGGGACTTTTCAAGGGTTGAAGGTGGCAAACAGAGCCGCCAGAGACTCAACATCACCAGAGACTCCACATGCAAGGAAAAGGAGGGATTGTAGTGGTAGAAGGGTTTGAAAACCCCTTAGGTAATACCTTGGGGGTGTTGAGGGTACTACAAAACTAGGGAGAGTAATTATTCCTAGGGGCTCTCCCCCTTTCTCTTATTGTTCCTTTCTTTAGGTTCTGTTCCCTACTTCCTAATTGAGATTACGTATAAGAAGGTAGGTTGGGTTGTGGACAATAGACCTGTTGTATCTTCCTTATTTGTGGCATGACTTCTTATTTCTTACTTGAATAGTTGTAGTAAAGTAAGATAGGAGAGTAGTTTTTTATGTGAAGTGATAAGGTGTCAACCTTGTCCCTTGGTTTCATCCCATGTAGGATGATAATGATTGGGGGGCACAATTTTTGCCTTTAACAATTTGTAAATGAAAGGATATAACAAATCAAATAGAATGTCATTGTAAAAATCTATTATCAAATTGCAAAATAAAAATCAAGTGAAGCTTTCACTTCTAGCATTACAATTATGTATAAAACTTGAAAGTACCTTTCCTTGCACACAAACAAAACATTTTGAAAAACACAAAGAAATACACAAAGAAACATTGGTAAAAACATGCATTTTCCAAGATTGGATGTATTGTTAACTGTTTTAAGAATTGTGATGTTTCATTCATCTTGTCGAAATCTTAAGAAAATAAAAAAATTACAAAATCTAATGCCAAACCTGTTTTTTTCAATAAAAAATTAATTCAGCAAAAAATGCCAAACATGAGTTTGAAATACAATAACAAATAGACCAATTGGTTTTAGGGTTTAGAATTCAAAATTGATACTCTATGTTGGTATTAGTGCTCAATGAGTAATGGGGCACTAATGTGGTTTTGTGATGTTTAAACCTATTGCACGATAGCTATAAAATATTGAACAATTTTGTTATTGAAACTTTCATTAAATGAAAATTAATTTAAAAAAACAAAGCTGGGGTGCAATTTTGGTATTTTTGGAAACTACTCAATGATTAGCATGTTTTGCAAGTGATTTCATAAATTTTAGACATAATAGAGCTATTCGTAAAGTAACCCTGTCTTCACCCTGTCTTTGGGCCTCCTTTCACCCACTATCCCCTCTTTCAGTGGTATCCGCAAAGTAAAGACATTTTAATAAATCCCAGTATGAAATGCTGATACCCAGCATTTAATGCACAAGGTTTGAGACTAATTATAGTAGTTGTACAGTTGGGAACAGTAAAAATATATGTAGCAGCAGCAGTGGACGCGCTCAGGAAAAAGGAAAGACAGGATGAAACTCAGTTTACCACCAAAATTGATGGTTTTCTGAGTTTCATCCCCCGTTGAATGCTATTGCACTTTTTTTGCAGGTTTAGGGTTAATCTCACCCTGTGTATGACCAAACTCAGGGTTCTGGTGCTGTGTTTTTCTTACTTTAGGGATAACTCTAATGTGCAAGAGACATTTTTTCTTTAAAGCACTGGACCTGGGGTTCCATTTTTCTCTTTGTTGAATCAAAAATGAAACCATTTTAACTTTTTTTAAAGAACAAGAGTCGAAGGTTCTTCATCATAAAAGTCAAGATCTGCCTAACAATGGTTCAAAACTTTAAACCCAAGATTTGATCCCAGAGCTAGCTTGGAATTTGTGCACATGATTCGGACAAGGTACATACTGAAAGGGGTTTGGCATGCTAAGCTTGCATACAACCGTCGTCTTATGCACTGTAATCTAGGCCCTTGGTGGCATATCGATACACTTTCTCATGACCAATCTAGTGGGCACTGAGAATTGCGAAGGTCTGCTACAACTTGTGAAGAGAAAGTCCTTTTTGTTTGGGGTTTCCCACTGAACTTCTCAACATGGGCTCAGAATCTTATATGTAAACCCTCTATTGTCTATTCCACCATTTTCCAGAGGTACCAGAAAAATGTCGATAATAATAAAAAATTGACATTGAAGTAGGTTCTTTACAAGTTGCAAACACACGAGAAGGAACATATGGAACAACGTTGAGAACTTTGAAAATATCACAATGAAAGGCATTGAGAACACATGTGAACACCACAGCATGACCAAAAAATTCTTTACCAATTCCAAATTTGGCCACTTTTATTTGCCGATTTAACGGATTCTCCTGTCATAGCTAACCACCACGGTTAGCCATGTATTAATTATCCACATGCAACAACCTACCTAGTAATCACCAAGTGCCTTGCTTACTTACCTACCTACCTACATAGTGAACACTTACATTGCCTATGACTTACCTATGATTCTTCCTCGCTTACATACGTAAATTAGTTAGTTATTTACTTAGTTAATTAACTAATTAATTAATTAATTAGTTAGTCCAAGGAGGGTTTATACTTACACAGGTAGTAGGCATTGTGTTTTGTGAAATGCCCTTTGCAGGGTGGGCCAGTATTCCCACTTATGCTGACCTAACTGGTTCAGTATGTTGGGTATTGCCTTTGGCAGCATGGTATAGCACTGCAGACCTTGGCCTATGCCCTTGGTTTGGAGCGGGCATTGCCATGCTGCCCAGGCATTACCCGACACATAATTTGCAAACTTATGGGATTGGTTCATAAAAAAGCCAGTTACTAAAAGGGAATAATTCATTTCCTAAAAGCAAAACTTGGACAACTTTGTTAAACAAATGGGTTTTGGTAAGCCATTGTTCCATCTCGTAGTAGTATATGTAACCCTAAGAAAATGATGCATTGCAACAAGAGTAAACGAGGATGTGTTGAACTTGGCATTCTTAGTACCTCAGCCCCCCATCCTCAAATCCCAACACATTAATTTAATTTTGTTCCCAACCAAAGGTTTTCCACTGATGTCCCTGGTATTCCCAACAATGTTCCCGAGCTCTCTCTCTCTCTCTCTCTCTCTTCAGTTCCCAAAAATTCTCAATGAATTCTTCAAACAAATCCCAAAATTTGTTGCAAACCAAAGTTGTAAATATTCCATGTTTTGTTTCTATTTTTATTCTCAACAGCCTTTCCCAAGCGAGTGAGTGAGTGTTTGTTTATTTTTTCCAATTTTGTGATGTGCCCCAAATCATACACGATTTAGTGAAATTTGGCTTTAGCCAAAATACCAAAGTAGAAACATTTGAGCATCCTTGTGTATTGTTGGCTACCTATTGAAACCAGATGTAGAAGCTGTCAATTTTTTAAAAAAAGAATTCTAAATTTAACAATCAAAACCCCCCCCCCCCAAAAAAAATAATTTTTTTACTCTTTAAAAAAAAAAAAACAAAAAAGACAAAAATCCATAAAAAAATTTCTGAATTCAAA
>Ga0116227_10016210_pt1 | contig 10788 bp, 4 predicted proteins | sample S1TSphgellanicum_FD_89693 | JGI IMG/M metagenome (GOLD analysis project Ga0116227, IMG submission 89693) | Host-associated microbial communities from peat moss isolated from Minnesota, USA - S1T2_Fb - Sphagnum magellanicum MG | ecosystem: Host-associated > Plants > Peat moss > Unclassified...
GGTGGTTACTGCACGACCACCATCTACATACACCTTCACTACTTCTTTGCAATTTATTTCAATATACATGAGAATTTCATCTCAGCCTCCCTTGTGCATTGTGTATATATGTGTGTGCATGCATATCTTTTTAGTTGATTAGTTTCTACCTCTAATTGGTTTTAGGCTGTTTGTTTAGTAGAGTTTCCTACGGATTCACACCTTTACGACACTGTATGTCACGACACTACACGTCACGACACATATGCTTATTTGTATTGTTTAATCATGGATGTTGTATGTCTAATCATGTTGTTTACACATGAAAGTTGAGCACACGACTTTTGTGTTTAAATAATGCATGACATTTGTGTTTAAACAATATGAACCTATGGAAGAACAAATTTCACACATATTTGGAACAAACCCGTGAAGCCTGTAAATTTGTGATGGATGAAAAAGAAAGAAAAACAGAGAGGGAAAAAAAGAAAACAAAATAACTTGGATAAATGAGAAAGTATAAGAACATCTTGAACCTTACAAAATTAAAATCAATATTTCACAAGGAACCTAATCCAATTTTGGTTCCAAAAATTAAACATAACCCAAACATTGATTTTGGTTGTTTTTAACAACTTAGGATTGTGATTTAGTCCCTTTGTTGGTTATGTTGACCTTTGCCTTAATAGTTCCAAATCAAACTCAATTCCACATCTTCAATGCATATCCAGTTAGGTTATTCACGAATCAAAACCATTAGTTCCTAATTCCTAAACTAACTACCCACCGAACATTAGTTTTGAAATTGGGGATGAAATTATACAAACTACAAGATGACAAGCCTAAAAATGAATATTCTCCAAACTATAGCTTTAAAATTAAAATTAAACATTTTGCATTTGGGCATGAAAATTAGATATACAAGTTTCAAGTTTTAATTGACAAGTTCAAGCATTCCAAATTTAAGTTATGCACCAAAATAAGAATATGAACATTTTGAACTTGACCATGAAAATTATAATAACTTCAAAGTTCATTGTTTAACATGACAAGCCTAAGTAGTAAGCATCCATCCAAAATTATGTTCAAAAATTAAAATGTGAAACATGACAAGGCTAAACATCAATCCAAATTTATGCACAAAAACAAGAATTTGAACATTTTGAACTTAGATAGGAAAATTATACTAACCTCAACATGACAAGCTTAAGCATCCACCTAAGAGTTTACAAAAAAAATAAAATGTGAAGCATGACAAGCCTATCATCAATCCAAATTTGTGCTCAAAAACAAGAATTTGAACATTTTGAACTTATATAGGAAAATTATAGTAACCTCAACATGATAAGTCTAAACATCCATCTAAGATTCCATGCAAAATGTGAAGTATGACAAGCCTAAACATTAATCCAAAATTATGCACATAGATAAAAATGTGAACATTTTAACACATTGAGGCTACGTTTTGACAAATCATTCATGCATGATGCTAGCATTACACATTTTTACATTAATAGGTAGATATTTTATGTGAAGGATACATGATTCTACCTATCTTTTACCATTTGAAATTCAAAACATCTATCCATTTCACCTACATATGACAAAGACACCACAAAGCTACTTGCAAAAATTCACCCCAATGTAAACAAAACCTAAAACAATAAATTAAAAAAAAACAAGGCAATCCAAATTAGTTTCATAAGATATCTATGAAATCTTACAAAATAGATGGTACTTATAGGTGCAATGACTTATAATGACTACATGCAAGAATTTTCATCACAATTATGTTACGAATCTTTTCCATTTATGTCAAATGCAATTCAACAATAAACGACCAACCCTTAATTCATTAACATGTAAATGTCAATGCAAAACAACAAAAACAAGATGATGTCAAACTAATGAAATGCATGTGAATATATTGAAAAATTCAATCTACATACCAAGTGTATGAGACAATCAAAACGGAAGACAAAATCATGCTTTGTGGTTTCTTGATCTTGGATGAAAGTATGCATACCTTAGATCTACAAGGAAATTAATATATTTGTTTACAATTAGGACTTGCTAATCACATAACAAATTAGTTTGTTTATGAATTGCAAAGAAAACTCCAAAATTACATAATGACAATAACCAATATGTTAGTCATGGCCAAACTGAAACATACGTAATGAGAATGAATGCAATCATAACCTTGTGAATGTCACAAAACATTAAATCGTTAACTTCATCATGATGGCCCAACGACTAACTATTTTTGGTCCCCATTGAGTTCATAAGCTCCTAACAACAATTTAAAATAACTATGCAAAATTTGTTCAAAATCTCAAGCAAACAATTGCACCAAAAATCCTCATCCTACATTTGAATCACAAACAACAAGAAGACCGAGTCATGATGTTTGGCTAACATTGAAGAGACATAGTTAACTTGCATTACAATATAAGTTTTAGTGAAAAAGACACTCAATAGAGTATCTAGCTCTTTATGTCTTTATGTAAATGTATGCCAATAATTTTATAAATGTTATTTAAAACACCTTATTTAACAACAAAATACCATTGTTTCATCCATTTTAAATTTCCATTTTATTTTTGTAAAATGATGAAGACAACACTCAACCCGACTACATATTTAATGGAAGAACATTTTACAACTTAAAAATGTCATAATCATCAACATTACAATAACAAAATGTACTACCAAATATTTTTGTATCGTTTAATATAAATTTCTTGACTTCATGACATATTGGAATTTTGTTGTAGAAGACTATTCATTATGGTGGTTTCTTTGTATATGTAAAGTTTCATGGACAAATTCCCATTAAAACTAGTATTTTGTAGTTCTTTTATTAAATTGTAGTGTTTGTGACACACTGTTTTAAATTTAAAACGTATTCCAATCGATAATCGAATTGTTGATATGTGCACCAATTTCACAACATTATGACTATTTAGGATGTTATCCACCTTGAATTGCACATTTCCATCAAAAAAACCTTTTTCAAATATTTATAAAGACACATTATATATGTGTTGCAATGAAAAATATCAAACTATGACTCTTTTTTGTCTACACCATACCATGGAAACACCCTTATAGAAAATATGAACAAACTTAAAAGGTGGATTGAATCATAAACATTTGGATAGATTTTGTGAAGATTGTGTTGACCAAATTTGTGTAGATGTGTTTACAACATGATTATCTCCTCTCCAAGGCAGAAGACATGAACATATTTCTTTGTTGGTAAAATAAAATCATTGAAATATGGTTTCATATATTGCAACATGGTACTTTCACCATAAATACCATGTCCAAAAGAGCAAACATGTAATTATGAAATTGTTGTTTAAATGTTCTAGCACAAGTTTTCATTTTAAAAAACACAATAAAGACAATAAGGGCAAATTTTGACAACTTTATAAAACTTATCTTTTCTAGAAATCCAAAAACTATGTATTAGAAATTTTGAAGTAAGGGGTAGAACAATCCACAAGGTTATAATCTAAATACATTAGGATTGTGGGAAATGACACATATAGCCATGCCATTCACATAGGTTTTCACACACAAGTTTTGACCTTGCAACTAAATTGAATCAATAGCATGAAGCCAAAACTAGTTTGAGGAAAAAACCTTATTGCTATAGTGGATTACATGTTATCATGTTCACATAATTTATGAAAGAAGTGATAAAATGTCTAAACAAAATGAGGAGACAAATAAAGAATGGAGAAATATCCAAAATAGACAAACATGTGTCAACAAATATTTTCATGTTCACAAGTTCATGAACTCAAGCATCATGGAAGACTATAAAGCATAGGTATAAATTTGTTGCATTCATTTGTATGTGCATAATTTTTTTTGTCAATTGGGTAAAACACTTGTTATATGATTAATTAAGTGGACAACATTCAATTTCCATAGTTTTGATTTACCAGTTTTGATATGAGAAATAATGACCTTACAAATAACATCAATAGAATGGAAACTTTACAAACATTGTTTGTGTAATGATGATGACACTTGAAATCACACACATGTATTTAAATTGGTAAACATCTTCTCAATTTCTCTAGGTAATCTAGAAGATGCTATCAAATGCATTTGCATTATCCAAGAAACCAAAACAAAAATTGAAGCATATTTCTCAACTAAGTAAGTTTCTTAGAGGTGATAATTATATGATTTGTTGTTAAGATTTCTTTTGATTTTCCTTCCTCACCTTGTAAACATGCAAGTTAATTAAGCTTGTAAAAATCACTTAGAACCTTTTCAATAAAATGTCACTTTAAAGCACTACTACAATTCATGGTTTTTTTATAGGGTTTTTTAATAAAAATAATCTAAATGTGACAAGTGTAAAAAAAAACCACTCTATCAATCTAGACAAGTTGTTTTTGCCATGTCTAACGCAATTGGGGAGTCGAATTGAACCTTGTCATTTTGATTAATGCAGTGATTGACAAAATGATTAACTATTTGATTGGTAGATAATGGACCATTTGATTGGGTCAATTTTATACATAAATTAAAATCATTTTTGGATTATTATCTTAAAAATGAATAGGTAGGTAGGCAAATAATTAGGTAAGTAGTAAATATGTTTAGATAGGTTGAAAAAAGGCATTTACATAAGCAGGTGTTAGCTTAACCTACCTAACCTAACCTAATTTAACCTCACCGAACTACCTTAATCTAACCTACATACCCTAGCTTTTTAAATATGCACATAGGTTGTAAGTATAAGGAATTGAAACCCAAACCTTCACAATGATAAACCAAATGCTTATTTATGGACTACACCATCAAAGGAGTTCATCTTTTATTAAGTTTTTTATTTCACATGTTTATTTCACATCATCAAACATAATGACTAAACCTAGGTGACAACTAGTGGCTATACTCAGTGATTTAAAATAATGGATAAACTCAGTGGTTAAACGCAATGATTTAAATTAATGATTAAATCTAGTGGTTAATATTAATGACTTAAAGTAATGGTTCAACATAATTGTTAAACTTTGATTAAATTTAATGATTAAATCTAATAGCCAAACATAGTGGCTAAACCTAATTAATAAACCTAACAGTTAAACATAGTGGTTAAACTTAGTTGAAAAACCTAATGGTTTAATATATTTCATAACTAAATTTAATGGCAAAATCTAGTGGTTAAACATAATGGTTAAACATGAGTTAAACATAGTGGGTAATTCCATAATTGTTAAACTTTGATTAAATTTAATGATTAAATCTAATAGCCAAACATAGTGGCTAAACTTAATTAATAAACCTAATGGTTAAATTTCATGGTTAAACATAGTTGAAAAACCTAATGGTTAAATATATTTCATAACTAAATTTAATGGCAAAATCTAATGGTTAAACATAATGGTTAAACATGAGTTAAACATAGTGGGTAATTCTAGTGGTTAAACATAGTGGCTAAACCTAGGTTATACCTAGTGGCTATACTTAATGGTTAAATTTAGGCTATACCTATTGACAAAATTTAATGGTTCAACTTAGGTTAAACCTAATATCAAATTTAATGTCTACGCATAATGGCTAAACTTTAAGTTTAAAATAAACGTAATGGCCAAAATTTGGCTAAAATTTGGATAAATTTAATGGTTAAATATAATGGTTAAACATAATGGTTGAACTTAATGGTTATACCTAATGGATAAAATTAGGTACGTAAATAGTGGATAGGGAAGTAAATAATATATAGGTAGGTGGGTAGGTGAATAGGTAGGTTGTATGAAGGTAGATAGATGAAAATATCTAAATAAATAGGAGGTAAATAGGCGGGTAATTAATAGGTAAGTGGGTGGGTGGGTAATAGGTAGGTAAGTAGTTAATTAAGTAAATAGGTTGATGAGTAGGTAGAAGGTAAATGCATAAGGTAGTAGACCATGTTGTATTTGATTAAATATCATTGGTCACTTTGATTAAATGTTCAATTGATTAAAGACCATTAGTCATTTTTATTAAAGATCAATGGCCATTTTGACTAAATGGTTAACTTGACTAAAGACCATTGGCCATTTTGACTAAGGTTGTATAACTTGATTATGTGTATATAATCAAATAAACCATTATAGTCAAGTTGATCAATCAACAAATACATGTGTCATTCAAACCTTTGGCTTTTAGTCAAAATGTACATGTCCAAATGAATCAAAATGAAAAGTTAATCAATTTGAACTTCTAAAAAATCATGAATTGTAATGTTGAAACAAACAATCATGAAACATTGAGACCAACACTAATACATTGTTTGACCAATGTAAACTATTTAAATAAGCAAATAAATTCATTTTATTTTATAGTAAAATATGGCATGACTTTACATTAGAAAATCCTCCAAACATAAATTTTGCAACTGATATCATTGGATCTAATATTATTTTTAATGAAAATGTGAATGGTTGGAAAGGTTGGTAACATTATAACCAAAAGGAAACATAATTGTTTCATTTGGATGATCCAAATTATATTCTTCCACATTTTCCAATTAAATGATAAAAAAGGCTTACATAACCATTGGTTATTCACCAATAACAAACATTATAATAAATCATGGTTTTTTTGACCCCTATGGTTTTTTTGTCCCCATGTCCAATTTGACCAAAGTGCTATTTTGGACAAGTCGATTTGGACCCAACCATTTCACTTTAAGAAAAACTATCTTTTGTGACTTGATTTATGATTAGGTTGTTAGTCATAGAAGACATCTATGACCTACATGACTATGTAGTCAAATAAGACAGATTGTTTAAAACACCTAGTCATTAGTGTGGCTCAATCGCAACATAATTTGTGACTATGACTTTTGTGATTATAAAGTCATGGAGGTCATTAGTGTTTGATGAGATCCATAATTTATGGCCATTGGATATAATTCATTAAATATGAAATAAATATGTTTTCCACCCATGCCATGTAGACACGTGACATGTAAACACATGGTATAAAGGCTAAACACCCAACCTATATGTTAGGAATGTAGGCCCTAGCCTACCTTGGAATGTAGGTTAACTTAGTTAGCAAGTTAAATTAGTTATGTTAATTCACTAGATTACAAGTGTGAGTACTTGAACCCTTCACCTCCACATTGAAAGAAAAAGTCCTTAACCCCCATTTAACCATTGCACCACATGATTTTTACATGACACAAATTGTCCCCATATTGTTATAAACATTTTTTAAAACCTACTTTTTAAGTTAAGTACTTAAGTACTTATTTAACAACTTAGAACTTACCTAATAACCTAGTAGGTACCTAGCTTGGTAAATAATAGGTAAGTAGTACTTAGAAATAATAATAAGTAGGTAGTAAGTAGGTATGTATATACTACCTACTTAATAGGTAGGTAAGTAGGTAGGTAAGTGCCTAGTAGTATGTACATATACATACTACCTATCTAATAGGTAGGTAGGTAGGTACCTAATAATAAATAGTAGGTAGTTAGGTAGGTAAATAGGTAGGTAAGTGCCTAATAGTTTAGGTAAATATGTTAATATTACCCATTTAGTAGGTACGTACGTACCTAGTAATAAATACTAGGTAGGTACACACATATATACATATGTACTACCTACTAAATAGGTAGGTAGGTAGGTACCAAGTAGTAAATACGTAATAAGTAATTATGTAGGTATGTACTACCTATATCTAATAGGTAAGTAGGTAGGTATGTATGTACTAGATAGTAGGTAGGTAACACTTAATTAAACTACTACCATGGGTAGGTTATTAATGTATGTAGGCTAATCATGTAGTCACAAAATAGTTTTAATCTAATCATGTAATCATAATGCAATTGCAATGTAATCACAAATTTGAGTAAAAATATATGACTAAGGACATATGACTACATGATTAGATTAGGACATTAGTCGTAAATGTCCAAATCATGAAAGACACATTTTAGCATTGTGAACATACATAAAATGTAAATAACTATTTCAACTTTTATTTTTTATAAGTTTTATATTAAGTTTTTGAATATTACATTGCAAAGTTGAAATTATTATGTATTTATGTCCCAATATATACATGTATATATTCAAAAATTATACATATATACCTATGTATAAATATTATATACATACATATATTCATGTGTGTGTGTGCAATACTAGTTAGGTTCATTAGATAGTGATGTGTTCAACTGTGTAGAGATTAAAATATAGGAATGATGAAATGTAATTTACTATGAATCAATTAATACCATTTTATAGGTGCCTTAGTGAAATTGTTTAGTAGTGAACTAAACCCATGTTTTGTAGTAGTGTTTCCATCCTTAATTTCAATTAATGAATGAAACCTTGCTTAAATTAATCAAAAGATAAAAGAAAAAAAATTATAATTACATTTATTTAATCTACTATCATTTACATTGTGAATTTTGATTTGTGGATGGCAAATGAAAGTTGACACATTTGTTTTGATTGTGCATTTCTCAATCATAAGTGGGAACCTTGTCATGTAACTATTGGTTTGTTTGAAATAGTTAATACTTATGGGTTTGCCATGGCTATGCAAATGAATGATGTGTTAGTAGAATATGGGTTTAATGCTAAAATTGTGCCCTATGTCAAGGGTGAAGAGAGTAACCTTTCAACCATGATTAATGTATTAACTTATGTTGTTTCGTTTGAAATGTTGGGGTTATCAACATTGTTTTTGGGTAGTTGTTGGGGGTAAGCCATGTCTAAATGCTACTAATATGCAACAAATGATGCAAACATTAGTTATGGGTTAACATCAATTTTAATCAAGGAGGTACAATCTATCTTGTAAAAGACCATAACATGGATGAAAATGTAGGAAGGGACAATAAGAATGGCACAAATCTTGCATGGAAACATTTATACTACATCCATGAAAGTTTAAAATTTTAGTTCAAACTTGATTTACATCTAAAATCATTTTGTTTCAAGAAAGTTTGGAGTTGAAGCATTTGAACCATTATTTGGTGCTATGGACATCAACAATCCTTGGTGCTTCAAGCTTGTGTACCAAGTCCACATGTTTGGGCAATTGCACAAGTAATTTTTGACACATTAGGCATGTGGTTTGACAATGTGTTCTTAATTAAAATCAAGGTTATTGGCTATTATTTGATGTGTTTTTTGTTGATATCTCATTTGTCACTACAATGTGAGTGGATTGCTTATCATTTAATTATAGTGAAAAATAAGATTTTGATGTAGAACTATAGATTTTATGGCAAAACATACCAAAGTAAGTGATAATAGTCTTAAACCCATTCCTTTTATTTATGGTGTATTTTCAACAATGTAAAATTCACAACATGTTGGCAATGATGTTAGATTCAAAATTTAAAAGGTTGGGGTTGTTCATTCAATAGGTTGGGAAGGAAATAACATTACAAATTACAAGTGAGTATGATTGGCATGTGTTGATTCCATTCTTGGTACATGTATTCAAATTTATAAACCCAAGTGTTGCAAGTGAAAGAACTTTTAATGCTACATTAGAAAGTATTGAATTGACATTACTATATGATCTCATGGAAGCTAAAAAAGAGATGGCATGATCAATGGTAAAAAAATAGTTGAATAATTTTGCATGGTACAAAGATCATGCATGAAGTGCAATTTTCTTATGTTGGGTTTGTGACAAAACAAATATTGAGGATTGTTGGGTCATAGATTGAGGCAAAAAGTGTTTTTAACATTACATGTATTTGCAAAGACCTTTGATGCTTTTATTTTGGGAAAGAAAATCTTGATATACATATAAACATCTACAAAAATTGGCTAGAAGATGTTTGAATAGGTAATGCATTGTCCATGGATGAGTTCAGTGATATGGAAAAAGTTTTAATGGAAGAGAATGAAGATGCCATTGGTAAGCTTGGCCTTCTAGAGTTGAAAGATAACAACATCAAATGTTAGGTATGTTGTTTGATGTCTTGTTAATTTTTTACAAATTCCACAAGTTTATGTAAACTCAAGTTTTTAAGTTTCACCTTTTCTATTAAGAGGGACATGGCATAGTCGATGTAGTATTTGTTTTTTTGTAAAATTGTAGAGGTTGATAGTGTTCACAAAGTTGTTTATGCAGGATGGTGATTGGAACTACTATTGGAGTTATTCTTCAACTTGCTACTATTGGAGTAGAGTTTTGAAGTTGATGTTGTTCAAGTTGCTATTCTTCAAGTTGCTATTATTGGAGTAGAGTTTTAAACTTGATGTTATTGGAGTTGTATTTTTGAAGTTGTTATTGGTTGAGTTGATTTGATTTTTACTTGAAGATTAGTTTCATTAGATTTACAATTAGATTTCATTTTGACCTAGTTGTCAATGTAAATGAGTCATCTGCATTATAATTTTGATTTGCATTTGGAAATTTCATACCCACGAAATGATTGCCCAAGTTCCTTCTTAACATTGCACAATTACTAGAAACTAATAGTTGGTTTTAAAAAAAAAAAATCCTATCATTCATAATAAAGGTGTTTTAATTATTGGCAATTTGCTGGATTTTTTTTTGCAGAAGTGTGATAATTTGAAAATATTAGGTTTGGAATTATCAATTTCAATATTATTATGCATCCTTTAAAAAAGAAAAAAATCTTAATTGAGGGTTAACTAGAACCTAGTTATACCAAACCATTAATCGAGAACCATTCAAATTTGAAAAAAAAAAAAAAAAAAAACCAGATTTGGACCCACCACAAATTGTTAACCCAAAAAAAAACCAAACCCTATTTTTTCTCAAATAAAAAAACACCAAAAGAAAAAAATTCA